>Ga0180433_10000070_pt1 | contig 157357 bp, 234 predicted proteins | sample SS_ome_8_FD_132980 | JGI IMG/M metagenome (GOLD analysis project Ga0180433, IMG submission 132980) | Hypersaline lake sediment archaeal communities from the Salton Sea, California, USA - SS_1_D_1 metaG | ecosystem: Environmental > Aquatic > Non-marine Saline and Alkaline > Hypersaline >... | reverse complement strand
GCAAATCCACCAACAAGTTTTCCGTCCTTATATAAACCCCAAACCTCCTCATCTTCAAAAAACTGTAGTGGAACCCTGTAACTTATCTGCTTACAGAACTCCACTACGAACTCATCCAGCTTCGAGTCATCCCTTACTCGCTTTATTGCATACATCTTTAACCCCTCTTTCTTTAAAAATATTATACACCATCCACGGAGTCTTAGCGTCTAAGTGAACATCGGTGATGTCTATACCTAGACTTTTCAACTCCGGTTTGATCGGGTTAAAGATCTCGCTACACCACATCCCGCCCTCCGTGGCCCATTTATTCCTATCTGGATATGGCTCTTTCGTTATCAAATGGCGTAAACCCCAACACCATGCGTACCAATACGCACCCCAATCATAGGGCGTTCCAACACATGCTTTACGAACTTTTTCCATACAATCTCTCTCAAAACGAGGAACCATCGGTATCTCCTGAATCAATACAATCTCGTACTTTTTGACCCAAGCCTCTAATGGATACCTTTTCCCATACGGTTTCGTACAATCAATTACTATGTCTAAACTATCGTTGAAAAATAAAATCCCGACATGACTGACGGGACTACCCTCTACTTTCATCATTAACTTCGAATAATACTTATTATTCTTAGCATATAATATCCTCATCTCCCTCTATTCCTTATAGTGCTCGTAAATCATCTGGATACCTTTTTGATCCCCAGGATCGTGTTTTACGACTAATCCTATAACGTGCGAATAGTAAACTAAATCCTGTAGTATATGGAAAGTCGTCTGTCCATCCATGCGAATATACGAACGGGCAGGAAAAAATCTCATATTATACCCGCCAGCCAAAAACGGAGCTTGACCACCCCATGCCTCCGGAATATCTGGAGCCAATAAACACCAAACATATCCATCATAATCCCACTCTTCAGCCAGCATCAAAACACCTGACTTGATCGAATAATCATAGTCAGGAATAAATTTAACGACCGTCTTACAACAACCACTCACGCTATTCGATAACGCTAACTGAAAATCCTCATCGCTATCATAGTCATCTCTCTCCATCGCTACGCCACTGACGTTATAGAAATACATGAACGCATCACCGTAATCCGTTCCGTCAGGAATACAATTTCCATCGTGTTTTCTATTATAAAGAGAGTTATATTTGGCAGTTGTAAAGTCCAACGATCGCGGCTCATAATGATATGTATCCTTGGCCATCACCTGCTTAATTTCTAAGTGATTCTCATCGTCTCGCGCATTAATATCCCTATTTCTCAACCAATCTAACTGGAAACCAATATCATCAAAATACTCAGTCCCATTTCCTATTAAAGCTGCACCACTAACAACATCAGATAACAATGCAAGGTTACTCATAAACCCAATTCTGTCAGAATCAGGTATCAGGTATTCCTCATTCAGATCAAAGACTTTGTTGTAATATGTCCTAGACTCATAAGTTACCTGCTTCACATAACACGCATTAAAAGACATCTTACAACCTCCTAGTCCAACAAAGTACGTTCAAATCTGTAGGCTTCGGATTGCCTACAGCTGTAACCTGAACATAAATACCATACCCTTTTTCAATAACAATATTCTGATTTGACAGCGTATAGCCTGAATGTCCCGTAAAATTACCGTTAGTAATAGAAAACGTCTCTGTATATACAATCGATGCCACTGAATGATCTGGATTGATTTTCCACAGAGCCAACGTAAACGGAGCCGGTGGAGCAGCAGCAGTCGCTACTGACCATCTTAAAAACAAAACATCCCACGGCACATGATCAGGTGAATCATTACCCGAAATATTATTCAGCGTCAGCAAATACGTGTTATTACTAGACGATCCCTGTTTTGCAAACTGTAACGTATCAGAATCGTTTCCAAACGCCGACTGCTTAGATTCCTCTATTGCTCTCTGAACATCTTTAGACTCAAACCCATTCAATCGCTCAGGACTAGATCTAAACCTAACATTAAACGCCTCATCAGGGTATTTCATGTAGTCCCTGGCAAACCCATGTTTCTCAGTTCCTACACCATCATACTGATTTCCAACACCACTAACCGCTACATCCAACTCTCCGTCATTAATAACTAAATATTCCATATCAATGCCAGAAACCAACGTAGAATCAGTGATATAAGCAGCATCAGCATAATACGGATATATAGTCGGGTGAATCTCACGGTATCCAGTTTCATAAAAACTAGTACCGCTAACAGTCTCTCCGACTTCAGGAATCTCATAAAAGTCACCAGGACCAACGTACTTAATTCGTTTCATGGCACTAATGTCCCTTTCATAAGAACACCACAAGTTATGTTCTTACCTGATCCACTCTCCACTTTAACCGCCAACTCATTACCCTTTGTTGGGTACACTCCAGTCAAATCCTTAGTCGCCGTCCTCGCACCAACAACAGCGATAGTCTCCAATAACGTATATGTAACACCATCATGTTCATACAATCCCAGCGTATATGTCGAAGGATCATCTTGATTCGATGTGAAAAATTGAATTACCTCTGCGTTATAAATAAACACAGTTCTACCAGTCAAATTTGACGGAACCGTATCATTCAAAAGCCATGAATTAGAAACAACATTTCCAGATCGACCCCATGTAAAACCTGGAGACGCAGAGATACCAGCTATTGTTAGCAAATACTCCAAAAACTCCTGAACATTATCAACATCCTCAGGAATTCCACTTACATATTCAGTAGGAACCTCTCCAGCTCTAGGAACCGTATGCAAACAAATTGGGTGATTTCTCATTTTTCCACCGCCAACACTACTTCATAACCAATGCCGCCACTTACTCCAGCATCTATCTTAACTGTGTCGTCATCAGGTCTAATACCAAAGCACAGTTTGCCTCCATATGGGATGGTAATCCAACCGCTACCACCGTCTAAGCTCACCCTGATATACTTATTAACCCCGTTAGTAGTCGCATTAGGACCAACCGTAGGATTATAAACTAAACCGCCACGAACAACTTTTGTGCTTGCAATATCCACAACCGCACCAATACCACTAACCGAACCCTCATAGTGCTCAGATATCAATGAGTCAACTATCTCAGTCTGGACATCATACATCTACTAATCTCCGTGACGCTTGTATTCTATCTTCGCCTCACACTCATTACCTATAAGACGCTGAATCTTTATACGCCTAACATCGTGACCACCACAATCGTAGCCATCTAAATCAAACGTTTTCGGGATACCTCGACTTTTATATTTCCAAATCGTAGCATCGTAGGATTTGCCCTTAATGGCCTCTGACCTGATACGAACCAACGAACCAGGAGCACCCTGGATATGTATCTTTTTCATCTCTATACCAGTCTTTGGCGTCAAAGCTATCTCATCAACAGTCTCCCAACCCTCATCAGAATCAACCAAAGGAACCGGAGACGATTTTAAAGTTTCAACAATTTTAGACAATTCAGACATCATAAACCCCAAAACATATGTCGAGGGGAGCTAGAACAACTCCCCCTGAAAAATCAACATCGAATCCTCAATAACCAAAAATACCTAACGTTATTCGGTATAACCATTAATACGGCCTGAGACATTAGCATCAACAGTACAAGCAGCCAAACGAATCGCCTGTAGCTTAATAATCCTATTAGCAGCACCAGCAATCTCTCTCGCTCTCTGGAGCTGCATGTCATAACTAGCTACGTTCTGTGTCGCAATCCAGTTTCCAATATACTCAGCAGGAGTACCATTATCCTCTACTATTAGACGGAACTGAGACGTCCTGTCCGCTGTGTAATGAACGCCTAATAGGTTGTATGTCGTACCAGCACCGACAGGCACAGAAACAACATCCACCCAAGTCGATGTTCCAACGCTATCGACAACACCTGGCTCTGTATTTGCACCAGCTTCATCACTGTGCGTATCACCTTCCGTACCAGGAGTAAAATCGACATTGATAGTACCGCTAACACCAATAGGCTGATCAGGAAGAACAACTTTAACCCTATCATTGTCAATAGGAATCGGATAAGCATTACCACTTTCATCCTCCCCATAAACAATAAGACCTGTGTTGCCACTGACCGTATCACCATAATTGATAACATCTAACAGATCCGTACCGTCGCCAATCCTGACAGACGAATAAAGACCACTACCACTTACACTTGATTCTTCGTGAGTAAAAACGATCCTTCCATAAGGATCGACCGCAATCGGAACATACTGATTGTCACAGTATGCCGACAATGTGTCCCTATAACGGGAAATTACTGTACCTAGATCATTCATGTGCTACCTCCATCTGATATGACCATAGATTAATTAAGAAAAAACCAATAACCTAAACGTCTGAACAATCTACGGGTACGGAAGTAGGAAACCATTTATAGCAGCAAACACAGTACCTTCTAGGTTTGTGCATGCTCCACCATTCATCTTAGCCCTAATACGAAAACAACTGTATTCATCAGATATTTTAGGAAACTTTGTAATACAGCCAGCTAAATTTTCCTCAAAATTAGGACTCTGGACATTCAAAATATAACTGCGTATCAATTCATAGTTTATCTTATCTCTAGTGTAATCGACAACCACTTCGCCTGAAAACCCAAGTAAACTTACATAAAAATGTTTTAACTGAAACTTCTGATTGTCAGGAATACACCACTCCAAAACAGTCTGAAATGAATCTCCAGAAATATCTACACGACCACTGGTTCGGATATCGATAGGTACACCAGTCGTAGAACCATCACTCGGAGTGCAACCTAGCTCGGCTAGACACTCTCTGATTCTCTGAAATTCGTCTGCAAACGTGTACGGTACACATTGTCCTTGAACCATTTCTACAATATCCTGATCAAAATATCCAAATCACAGTCTGTCACGTTTCTGAGAATCGCCTCTACAAAATCAAAATCATAACGGACATCCACTGAACCCATAGCATCAACCCACCAGTTATCAAACCTCTTAAATATCGGGTTCAATATAGCCCTGTTATGAACCTGTACTCCTACCTCGCTTAATGCTGGAATACGAAGGCGGAGTACACTTATCTCTCTAACATCGGTAGCTTTGAGCGGAAACCTACCCGGAATATCAAACTTGCAATTTTGTGCAGGTCCACTCATCTACCAATCCTATTTTTTGTCATCTTTTACAGGGCGCTTCTTAAACTCGTCATTGACCTGTTTGGCAAATCCCTCAACACCTTTCTGTAATGCAGCATGGTTTGACAGCGCACTATCAATCTTTAAATGCAAATACAAAGAATGAGCGCCAAACAAACATCCAGCCAAAAAAATTACAACAACAAACGTAGGTAATGACAATTTCTCTTTCATAATTTACTCCTTTAAAATGTTTCTTACTAAGCAATACACTCAGTAATTCATCAAAACAACGTTACTAATAACCTACGCATAATGCTTCTGGAGCATTATCTTGAGAACAAATCCATGATTTCATTAATTCATTTTCTTTTTTAGTCTTTTTAAATTCTTCAATAATGAGCACTGACAGCATTCTATAATCCACAGATTCAATCTGCCTTGAACCATCCTCTTGCTCTGCAATATAAACAACACTTGGGACATTGGGATAAACATCTTCAGCTATGTAGCCAAAGGAATGCCTACCATCCACCTTATAATCGAAAACAACAGGCTCTAAATCAAAAATCTTACTTGTATCTATTTCATTATAGAAATTTTCTGTACTTATATTTTCCTTATATCGCCTACTTGAAGGACTTGTTGTTAAATGCCCTCCTGATGTTGAACTTACACCTATTGCAGTACCGCCTGTTGCCCAATTATCCGGATCTACATAAATCTGGCCGTTATTGGAAACGTACATTTCAGTACTTGAAGCACCACCTCTTTGAGTATAAATATGAAATATCTGTTGTAAATTTGAATTACTATTTATGTTTGTTTCGAGACCCAAAATTTGACCATTAGATGTACTCGTATTCTTAAACACAGCCATACGAGTACTAGTGTTATACTCTACATGATGTAAATACGTTGGATTAACGCCAAAACCTACTTTACCCCCACCCTCAGCTAGAGATATATTGCCTCCATATCCACTAGGGTTAATCCTTAAAGCCTCACTAGCACCGCCATAGTCACCTCTAATAACCCCCTTGGCATTAGTGTAGTCACTAAAGAAAATACTAGCAAAAGCCTGCGCTGTGTTATTGTCATTATCAGACACTATAGATAATTGAGCATTACCTGTACTTTGTACCTCAAGCTGACCACCAGTTAAATTAGATCCATTAACTACAACAGTTTTAGACGCATCTATCCTCACTGCACTCCCACCATTAGCCAAATGCAGTGTATCAGTATCGTAGAAAATCCCACCCCTTGATGGATTCGTATGATCACCTAAATACAAATAAGCATATGGACCACCGCCTGTTATATAAACCTGCGCTATACCAGCCGTACAGTTGGTCGCTGCTCTACTAAAAGCTGCAACAGTACCATTCGGGTAATTCGCTCCTGACGCATAACCACAACCAGACTTATAAGCATTGAAATAAAACGGGACATCTGAATCTTTACCAGCATCACCAAAAGCAACACCCTGTTCATTATTATCAAAATAGGAAGTAGCACCTCCAGCTAACCAAACACCATTAGATGTTCCATCTGTTTTCTTAAGGCTTAAAATACCCCCATTAGCATGAGTTTTATAAAACCCACCGATCATTTTAGACCCGTTATAAAACGTAGTCATAAAATTGTTATCGCCAGCATCAGTAGTAGCTACTGAGTTTACCTTTAAATCATATCCTGATGCAGCAGTACCAGCTCCATCTATCTCAACTTTTCCATCAGTACTTATTGTAAAATAATCATTACCAGGAGTCGTATTATAGTAAATCTTAAACTTGTCAGAATCACCGCCGTCCCTAACCAAACCCCACAAATCAGAAGTGTCTGAGTTTGACAACTGGATACTGGTATGGTTAGAATCACCACCCTGCAATCTACTTATATTATGATTTCCTGACACCACCGTATGAAACGTCACGGATGGCGCAGTCCCAATACCCAGTCTCTCAAGAACCTTAACATAAGATGTAGCACCATCTATATTCAAAGCCTCTTTAATAGTACCACCATCATTCACCTTAAACTCAATGTCCTCATCCTGCTCTGGGTTTACCACCACCACAGGACGGGAAAACGCTACCGATGTAAACAGCAAACAAATTAATGCTAACCATAATTTTCTCATAACTCACCTCACTCCAATTTCTGACATTCTAACAATGCCGTTTCATAATCGATAGGTTTCTTGCAATTCCAACTATCTTTAGGTTTCACCGTTTTATCAGAATAATCTAACTCCTGTAAAACAGCAAAACAACACATAGCCTTAGCTGACCATACTCCATCTGGTAAACTTTTCATGTAATTAGGAGCAATTTCATTGTCCTCTAAACATTTTGATTTATCTAAAAGACTATCTAAATCATCACGCATATCATCATAACCTCCACACTCACCATGACCAGCAAACGTAGAGGTTAAATTGTCTAATACGTCTTTCTTGAATTTAGACGTAGTACAACCTACTAAAACTAACATTAAAACTAACATTAAATATCTCATACTTTACCTCATTTGCGTTGTGGACAACTGAAGAAAAATCTTGGCTCTGGTTGACTTTGCCACTTTGTTACATATATTTGACAATCTCCTGCTTGGAATAAAGTTGTCTTTGTTCCTTCAATCTCAAACTCTCCAACTTTCTTTGGTTCCGGTGGATTTTTTAATCCCCATATTACCAAGAAAATTGCAAGAGAAACGATAACGGTTATAAATGTTGATAACATTGCCCAATGTCTTGCTTTCATCTTATATCCTTTCTATTTAATATACTCGAATAACCCAAACGACTTTTTGATAATTAGGAAGCGTATCAACAGCAGTTGGAGAGGCTTGCCCTGCGTTGGCTGTATTTCCTGATATCCCAACCGATCTTGCCGTTGTAATATTATCGGCTCCAACTGCGAGCGTTCCATTGTTTGCAGGGGTATTTGAAACAGCGAGGGTTCCATTGGTTGGTGCCGTGTATGACACGCCAAGCGTTCCATTCGATGCAGCCGTTGATGATACTGATGCTGTCGCCGTGTTTGCATCGGTTGTTCCAATTAAGTTCGTTCCAAGGTGGCTATCTCCTGTTGATGCCCATGCTGATGCCATTGATGCATAATATGAGCCAGTAAAAGCCTGACCCGATCTTGAAAAAATTAAATAGCCTGTTGTATTTCCAGGCATACCGATCGCCGCTGCACCAGAAGCCAAACCATGTGTATGTCCTGACGAAGCAAAGGTTCCACTTGCGGTTCCCCCAGAAACACTTCCGCTCAAACTTGCTCCACCACTTGTTATAGAACCCGTCAAACTTGCGGTTCCACCTGCAACACTTCCTGACAATGAATGACTATGCTCAAATTCACTTGCGGCCATCGAACCACTTAATCCGGTCGCTCCGTGATTGTGCTCTGGTATGTTATTCATTGTCAGTGTTGCATTATCACTTCCACCTGTTTTTGTATTGCAGGCAGATGAGCCATTACAACTATCTGTATCGCCGCGCGGAACCATATAAACCATATTCGGTAAATATGTTCCGGCTGGTATTAACGATCCGTCAGTGACGTTTTGTGCCGTGATTTGCCATCCATCAGCACGCATAAAACCGTCTTTTATGGCCCCGCTTACTGGAGGCTGCCAAGCGTTCGCGTGAATTGTAGGCATAACAGCTACCATCCCGCCTATCGGAATCATCCCAGGAGGTGTCCCGCCTGAAAGATTCTCAATTTGATCCACCTTCATTTTCCCAGCAGCCGTAATCTCGGCTTTTTTAACAACAGTACCCGATTCATTCGTGTAAAATTCAATCGATCCACCCTGCTTGCTCTCTTTTATTACTGCTCCTGTCGATATAAGAGACAGAGCCAATAACGTTATAAATGGAAACAACTTTTTCATTTCTATCTCCTTATTCATTTACACATAGTTTTTCAGGCGCATCGTATTGGTTGCATATCCATGATTTCATCATCTGGTTTTCTTGCACAATTAAAAAACCGATGATCATTAATATTGTTTTCATGTTGTTTCCCCTTATAGTCTTGTGTATGTGATAGCGTTTCTGTTCCCAGCGCCATCTGTAGATGTAGCTATTATATTCACTGAATGTGAACATTTTACAATATTGATACCATCACCCAAATACACCCTAGCCTGAATAGTATCGCCTGTGGTGCTATAGCCTACTATTCCAGCATTCCCCTGGCTATGAACATCTGTTTGTGTCCATGTGCTAGACACATACTGATCTAATAGTGTTGTTTGAATCAGCCTGTAGTTCGATGTAGATACATGTGTGCATGATGTTACTGTATCAATTTTAACTGCAGAATTGACAGAAGCAAACCCACTCAAGGAAAAGATAGCGTGGGAACCACTAGCACCAGATGACTTTTCAAATCTATCAGAAAAAACCCCTTCATTTATTTCAACAGTATAGTCAGTTTTTATCCTTCCACCTGGTTGAAATTCTAAAATATTTGAGCTTAAAGTATTACTATAAATAGATAGATTTTCACTTGAATAATTGTAGTCTATTTTCCATTTGTCTACACCGTTTTCACTAAAACCAATAAGACCATTATAAGAACCAGATGGTGTGTCCAACCATATTTCTGGCTGAACTCCTACGCTATCAATAAGCAATCGTTTCAATAGAACAAGGTCACCATCAGTTTCGATCTTTGCCCTGACAGTATTATTAGAACCAAGCTCTAATTGACCACTAGCACAAAGTTCAGTAGCACCATCAGAATCATTTAGACACAAGGAACCACCGCCTTGACTAACCCCCATGGTCATATTTCCAGAATCATTTACAAAATAGGCCCCCTCGACTGTTGTTGACGAGGAACTTCCTACAGTAAGTCTCTGTACATGAGAGGAGCCGCCAATTGCTAATCTCTGATTTATGATAACATCGCCATCAGCTTGTACTGTCATCCTCGATGCTGTATTATCAACATCATAGACGTGCCAGGCATCTGACGTGCCGCCTAATACTCCTGTTAGGTAAGATTTAGTATCATTTTGGAAGCGTACTACAGCATTAGCATCTGCGCCTGTCTGAATCTTAATTGTTGTATTATCTGCCGCAGTCTCTACATGTAACTTCTCGTCTACTGAACTAGTCCCAATCCCAAAATTATATCCACTATCTATATAGCTATTACCTCCGGTACTTAAGAATATCTTACTACCATCATCTTTTTTCAGATCCAAATAAACATCAGAACCAACTCCAAAATGAGCATAATCTGTGATATCTCCTGAGTTCTGAAACCTAACAGATCCGGCAACCTGTAAAGGATATGTCGGAGCAACACCAATACCTAAATTGGCGTTAAAATAACTTTTTTCAAATGTTATCTGTTGAGCATCAGGATCAGCAGTTAACAAAGTCCTTGACGTACCTCCGGCATCTTTCGGAGCAATAATGACATTGCCACCATCCTCCCTTGCTGGAATTACAAAATCCTCTCTCGCAGCAAAGGCGAAACTAGAAACAAACGCTAATAAAAGTAAAAAATATCTCATGATTCATCCTCCACTACTCGATCATTATCTTGACGGGGTACGTCGATGTCGGAGACAAGCTCGAAATATCCCCCCTCAAATACTTATTCACATCATCAGTCACCCAGACTAATGCACCAATATTATCCACATTTTGCCAGCCATTCGTCATTTTCTGAACAGCTCGTATGCTAAACGGAAAATCAAAATACAATTTATCACAAGGGAACGCTGTCGTAACATTTGTCAACGTAGCTCCATCGGTGAACGTAAAAACATTTCCTTTGAACGGTTTCGCATACGGTTGAGCGGTCGGAGACGTAATCACCCGATATTTCAGGTTGGCTGATGGACTCAATCCAGTCCAGTCATAATAGATGTTATCATCATCCCACCATTTCACCAAGCTCGCCTGATCGATTTCTCGGATAGTGCCTGAAACCACATCCCATTCTAAAAGAACAGCACTCACAATCTCATGCTTATCATCTAATCCATGAGCCTCTTGAGTCGTCGATGTATCGGTGTACCATGAAGATCTAAAAACCCTCGTAGCATCCAGAACCGTATTCGGTAACTCTGGCAGCCTGTAAGCTTTGACCACTAAATAGTCGCCGCTATCAAATGTCAAACCTAGCGAATTTACAACGATATTCGTCGTGTTTATATCTAACACATGGCTAGTATTTAGCAGCGGATACTGCTTGCCTGTGGAATCATCGTAAAAATCAATCTCCACCAACTGCGGTCTATCTGGATTGAAACCATGCTCCAATGCAACCGATGCCGAAACACCGTCAATCGAGGTATCCTCAAACACCTCGCATAAGGCCATAAAACCACCAAACTGAGTATGCAGCCTAGTCGCAGCAGACCAAAACTCTGATCCAACCCAAGTATTGCCGGAACCTGGCGTCTTAAATCCACCAACAAAAACAAACCTTGATGGATTCATGAACGGCATGTCTTTTCTCAGAACAAAATGAGAATCGTCGTAAACCGGATATACCTCTCGGCCATTATCGGTGTAAGTTCTCTCGTCTGGTAATTTCGTAATATCTATATACATCCAGTACGTTGAACTGTTGTCTGGACTGGCTATGAGATCCGTTAGATCTATCGAAAAATCCTCCAAATCCCCTGAACCTGAAACATCTCCAGCCGCCAATACAATACCGTCATCCCAACGGATATAGCCCTTTTTGAAATTGGCACTGCTACCAGACATGGACGCCAGCTTAAAGCTCGTATCGCCTCCACCGCCAGCACCTCCACCAACAGGCATAATCTCAACATCGGAATCATCCGGGGTATTGAAATTCCAAGATCCCCCACTTCCGCTATCTTCCAAACGAATCAACATCACCGAAAGAGCATCCGAATTAAACCTCGGAAACGTTGTCCCTCCAGATGTCGCAGACTCATCACCCCAAACAACATAGTGTTTACCATCATCCCTAAGCTCGATACCCATCTGAATATGGTATCCAGCAGTCATCGTCACACCAGTCGCAGGATTATTGGCAAAATCTCCAGTCGTTGAACCGTCCGTAAGATCTAATGTGCTCGCAGACGGTTGAACATCAGCACCATTCAACGGTGCTAACCTCCATTTATACGTTCCGCTAACCCCGTCATCTGTGCCATCAGATGTATATTTCTGTTTAACTCCAGCCTCAATCTGTACCGTATCGCCACTGATCTCGACAGCTAACGGATAATCCAGCTTATCGTCAATCAGATACATCTGGGTTTTTAACTGTGTGCCAATTAAACTGCGGATTTTACTCCTGGCGAAATCGTCGGCTAACTGAAAATATTGAATTGTCATAACTTACCCTGCCTCATTTATGCGACTAAACAATTATAAACCTTACCTCTACCCCTACCGGAACCGCTGGCGAAAACGTCACCTCAGTATCACCAGTCACCGTGTATGCTGTATTCTTTTTTCCGACTCCGTTCCATTGAACAAACAATCTGTTCCGATCATTTGGGATCTCTATTGTCGTTAGCGTAAAAATACTCTGAGGCGATCCAGACACCGTCTGTACCTCCTCCTGCGGGGATATTGTATGCCCTATATTCATAACCCTGATAATATCAGTTTGCTCGATATTATCCCAATTCCCAACCCCACTCGTAGGACTATAAAGCTCAACAGAATACAGAGGCTCATATCTTCCAGTAGGCTTGGGAAACTCTGCCACATCTAAACTAGATGCCTCATCCCCAAACGTAACATCGAAAGCATTATCGATCGCATCATACGAAACTAGCGACCGAATATAATAACCAGCAGTCATGGACGGTAAACTGAAACCAGAAACCGATCCCGCTGTTATCTCTCCCGCCTCGAAATCAATAACACCAGAGGCCAAATCAGAAACCTCACCCTCCTCATAGAGAATGACCCTCTGACCATCAGGCATGGTGTATATTCCAACTCCGACATTAACCTGTTTAGACGCTGGATCTTGCGCTCTAATCTCAACAGGAAAGCCAAATGCTTGATGCAAACGGTTCAATAAATCCTTCAATAAACTCGTACCGTCATTGCCTAACCGCGCTAAAATCTCATCGGCTAGGATATCAGTCGGTCTATTATAGGTATAAGGGCTACTACCAGGCATCGCCTACCTCACTCATATTCATAAAGCCGAACAATTACTTCGGCATTTTTAGGTATCGCTCTGTTTGTCACTATCTTATTATTTTCGGTATCTCTTTGCCACTCTTCAGTGTCGGCACCCTCATAATAAACAACCCCGTTTATTAACACATCGATTTTGCCGTTGGCTGTCACCGTACCTCCAGCTATGACGAAATCGCTTTCGCCATCAACATTCGTAACAACTGAAACATAATCGGTGTATGCAGATTCAACTCGTTTCTGCTTTGCTATCGAATCAGTATTTATCAGTGATAAATGCTTGCCCATCTATATTCCCCACTATGCTTAGTGCAACGGATACTGAGAGGGAATAACCCCTCTCAGTGGACACTATGTACGGAAAACGACAAGACGTAAATTACGGAAAACAAAGATATTTCTACCACTCAAACTCGTATTTAGGATTCCAAACAATCTTGGTCGCAGATACAACCCTACCAAGAGTTACAACATGCTCTCCAGCAACAAAGCCAGAAAGATCCTGCTGATAACCACCAGCAGATGACCTACTGAGATAAATAGGAGATCCTACAGTCAATCCTGAGAATCCATCAACCTCAGTACCCCTATCAGGCATATAGAACTCACCAGACGCATCATTTGCAATCGAAGCATCCTCAACCATGTAGAACGCAGTCGCTAGACTCAAACTGTCATTCGCTTGAGCAAGGTTTACCTCACCAGCAGCAGTCAAATAGCAAACCTGACGAATCGTAATCTCACCACCCTCTTTGTTGGTCAAAGTGGTTTTTGGAGCCGATACATCGGTCAAATCAGCTTTGAGAGCCAACGCATCGAAAACAGCATCTTCGCTTGGTGCAAGACCTGTTACACCATCCGTAATCACCTGAGAAATAGTCGCAGCCTTGGCAGCAGCACTAAAATCGGTGACATCAGATGCCGTATGGTTATGACTGATAGGAGCATAAACACCACTATGGTCATGACCTACAGGAGAATAAACACCATCATGGTTATGATCAGCAGCAGCCTTAAGAGCTAATGCGTCATAAACAGCATCTTCACTCGGAGCAGTACCCGTCACACCATCGGTTATGACCTGGGTAATAAGATCCGACCTAGCCTGAGCTGCGGTGTAATATTTGTTATCTCCTTCCGTCAGATCAGTAGTCGTCTTGCCACTGAAACTGGAATTAAAAAGAGTCTCACTATAATACTTATTCGTTGATCCTTCAGTTAGATCATCCGTGGACTTGCCGCTAAAGCTACTATTAAACAACGTCTCGCTGTAATACTTATTGGTTGAACCTTCACCAATATCATCAGTATCGAGAACAACAACACCGCTCTGACCATTGACAGAATCAACATTATCACCACCAGGAGACCTTTCCCAAACCTTACTGGCATTGAGAATTACATAGTCACCAACGTCAAAATCAATAGATCCAGAACCTAAGTCCTGAGTACCCGAAACACTTACACGATAAACATCACCAATCGCTTCATCAGCATTTCCACCACCGTCAGCAAGTGTCGGGGTGTTGGTCGTTGCGTTCCATGTACCTTTGTACTCCATGATCGCGTTTGGAAGGTTTACAGCAGGAACCTTGCTACTCGCATCAAGAGGACAGTAGCCATTTGCCGATCCTCTATTTGCCGTATCTTCCTTCAAACCTAAAGCAGTATTGTACTGACCGTATTCAACCGCCTCACCACTGACCCCGCCTGGAGCCACGTTTACTAATTTTTTTGCTGAAAAATCAAAATGACCAGCAGTTTCTTTAATTTCTAAAAGAGATGCACCAATTCTAATGCTCGAAAAATCTACCGTATCAGTGTTGGAGGGACGGCGTTTATAGCCATCTTCCCAGGTAATATACGTTCTAGTTGCCATCTTTCACCTCACCCTTCAATTATTTCAAAACTAATGAAATCCTTAACTTTTACGTCATACTTTTTCGAGATCATCGTTACTGCTTCGTGAAATTTCAAAACCTCTTTGTCTAATTCGATCGTAAAATTTTCGAGATCGGAAATAACGGCAATTTCATCTTTCGTATTACGAAATAGGATTTCACCAGGCTTGTTCTCAGGGTGAGTGACCTCTCCGGTCCCTTGAACAACGCTAGGCGATTTCTTTTTTGATTTACTTTTACATACGGCCATCATAAATCCCTGTTAAGTCGGTTCAACTAGCTTTTCTGCAAACGAAATTAAATCCACCGCAGCACCACTTGCTGTACCAGCCGCACAATCTGCAATACCCACTTTGACTATTTTATCATCATCACCAAGACTGCTGGCATCATTCGTATAACCTCCAGCAACAGGCGACAAATAAATCTGTTGTCCTGGAACAAAACCTAATCCAGAAATAGCACCCTCAACATTCGGTCCAACCAACAAAACATCAATGAGAGATCCACCACTCACTGACTCTTGCTGTGCATATCCAATAAATGCCTGACCTGGAGCATCTGAATCATCGGGAACCACTTTACCGTTTGATTTTTTAGCTAACGGAGTATGCTGCGGAAACACATTCTCCGCTTCCATCTGCTTGACAAAATACGATGTGACATCTCCAACTATAGGAACGGGAACACCAAGGCTTGTTTTCGTATTCATCTGATTAGTGCCACTTTCAACAAAGACACTATTCGGTGGAACCTCAGAACTATCCACAGGCTCTAAAAGTACATACTTAGCTTTCACACCAGCGAGTGTCATAGATTCCTCCTCTACACCGTTTCAGCAACGATATCACCGCCGCTAACCGATAACTGATAATGATCACCTGTTACTTGATCTTTTAATACTACATAACTCCAAGCTTTCGTTCCACCAAGAGAATGATTTCCATCTGTATCTGGCTGTGGATCAACCGTAATGTTTTCTAAATCAGTGGAACCTCCTCCACCACCACCAGAACCTCCAGTTCTTTCCTCCCTTATGGTGACTTTGCTATTCTGAGGAACAGCCACATATGTTCTGATAGTATGATCATCAAGTTTATAAAAATCCCGATTCTGAAAAATTCTTCCTCTATTTATAAAAACTTGGATGTCATAAATCGAATTGTTTGAGCTAAACGTATATGGGGAAAAATCAAAATCAGTCTCACCAGCAACCCCCGAAACAGTCGTATAGACCTCCCTTGGAACATCACTGGTTATCGCGTCAATCTGGTCCTGCAAAACACCGCTGACATAGTCAATTTCTTGATTATGAGTCAATTCCAAGTTATCAATATTGTTCTGAAGAACGCCTGAAACATAATCAATATCAGCACTTCCACCTGTTTCAATAGCATCAATGCGACTCTGAAGGACGCCTGAGACATAATCAATCTCAGAATCATGCTTGGTCTCAAGATCCGTAATCTCGGTCTGGAAATATCCCGAAACATAATCAATCTCAGAATCATGCTTCGACTCCAGATCATTTATATTCCCCTGAAGAACACCCGACACATAATCGATTTCGGCGTCATGTTTCGCTTCAAGAGCTGCCAACACAGCAGCCGTATAACCAGAAACATAATCCAACTGGTCAAGGATAACAGGATTACTACCCGCTGAGGCTGGAGCCAAATTCACTATCGTCTGATTGTTCCAATCAACAGTACCAGATACCAACGTATCCGAAACCATATCAATCAAACTCGTCTCGACATATCCATCCACCCCAACCTTTAGGGGTTTCTGTAAGGAAAAATTAGGATTGGTAGAATACTTAAGGCGAATACCATAAACTTCCAAGAACGTGCCATCATCCCACAAATTGATCGTGTAGGGTGTGCCATTCAGTATTCCACGAATATAATTGATGTTTGCCATCTCATCCCCTCATTACACGAAATCGCAGACTATGCCGTTCCATAATCTCTTATCTGCCATAACAGTCCACCTTCATCCCAAATACCAACCTTAATAGCTCTTTCACCACTTCCAGTTGCAGGACCAGTCACCGTCATCTGACCATTAGTCGCCAGCCAAACCGCAACACCTTCGGATGGAAACGAACCCTCTGTAAAACATGAAGTTGTGAATATACTTGACTCAATCCATCCTGATCTCTGAACAAAACCAGTCGCAGTATGAGCAATATTCTGCATCAAGACACCAATAACATTGGAATTTAACTCGGTATCCCTACTTGCATATTTGACCTTACCAGATCCATCCTTAACAACGATACGACCGCTATTTAGAACAGATCCAGTCGTATTCTGATACGATTGCTTCCATTTTCCTTGCTCAGTTAGGATATGGGTGATACCCCTAATGGTATCCTGCTGAATCAAATCACCGCCGAGATTCATCCATTGAGTATTTTTTCCAGGATCGGGATCAGACGATACCTCATCATAGGTAACACCTGTTGGATCAACTACCCCCGAAACCTCCATATGACCGAGGACTCGGAAAGTCTTTCCAGAAATGCCTGCTCCATTAAATGTTACAGGACGACCTTCAGCGACATTGACAACATGACCGCCATCATATGCCTCCTGGAGAGTACCAGCTCCTCCACCGCCTCCAACATCGCCAGAAACGCCTGTACCGCTGCTTTCTGCATAAGGACGAGAGAATGGCTGTATCCAGAATTTAAACGTTACACCAGCCGGGAATGGCCTTAGTAGCTCTATCTGATTGGATAACGAATTAGTTACCCCAACCTCATCATAATCATGTCGATAAACAAAACCGCCAAACCCAGTATCAACCAAAGATCCTGGAGCAACCTTGAATGAGTTTGTTCCTGTCGGTTTGCTTTTCACCAAATTAGTCCGACCTAAAGCATCCGTAAACCAATCTCCAGGACGGACTAAACTGGCGTTATAAGAAGCATTTACGAAACACTCACCCGTAGTTGAGTTATAGCTGTCCAGCATAAACTGAGTAGTAACATCCACTCGGTCACTGGTTAGGAGCACTCCATTAGCAAAAACCAGCATGTCTCCAATACCAACTCGGTAATATTTCGGAGCATCACCGTCCCTGCTATCATTCGGCAAGGTCATCAAAGACCCGATTCCAGATACTTCAGTCGTTAAAAGATCCTCATTATAAACCCATGCTATCGGGGTGATCATGTCACCCTCAAGGATCTGACCTATATCTCTGACATGGATTCTCGTTCGCGGAGATCCTAAATCATCACGATAAAATAACCAGAAAGCATCCTCTGGAACATATTGTCTATGAGCAGTCTGTAAGGTTGGATTGGCTAATGCGTACTGAGATTTCTCTCCAGTAACCGGAGATGAATCCTCCGCAACATTCTCATCGAGAGTAACCGTCCACGCATTATCGACACTGGCAATCTTGTAATATTTACTGTAGCCTAGCAGCTTTTTCTTGACCCAATCGCCTGCGCTTAAACTACCAGTCCAAGAAACTGAGCCAACGGAAGCTAATGTATCACTTCCGTTAACCCATAGTAAATGAGGTCCAATATCAGTATCACGATCGAGGTCTAAATAACCAACATACTCATCTGCTAGAGTAACAGATCCAGAGGCAACCTCATAATAAAGATTGCCAGCCAGCGACCGTATTTTTATCGGGTAATCCCACTGAACCTGGCCTGACGAACCATCGATATTCGAGATATTGCCAACCGCCAGAACTCGGTTCATCACCGAATCCCACCTAATATGAACATCTCTATCGATCAAATTCTCGAACGGTGTGTTAGCACCATCCTGTAAAACATAACCATTACGGAAAACTATGCGATCACCCAACCTATATGCAATGGCATAGTGGTTCTTATTGCTTGCATCTAACGGCAAAGATCCATTAGACGTTTTAGAAAAATTCAACCAGGCTTGAGCCGAACGGTTCACAGTGACATACAGAATATCACCGTCAGAAATTCCACTCACTGACCCCGAATTGACATACCAGTCAAACGACTCATTTGGCACCGTCAGGACAAACGGATCACCAATATCCAAAGTTTCATTGGATAAATCCCAACTGACATTACCAGAACAGCTAAGTAGTACATTTCTATCCTCATGAAGATTCTCATCATCTTCAGACAATGACGACCATCGCTCAACTGCATTCTGAAATTGAGATCCTGGAAAATTATTCGTAAACCCCCACTCGGTACTCGTATCTGTAATGCCAAGCAGAGATTCAATATTGGCTGGTAAATCGGTATCGATACCACCAGAAACAGCGTCACCTTGGACTAACTGGAGAGTACCACCGTCACCTGAATAAACCCGGTTAAATGCTCTGATGAAAATCGGAACAGCTACACCACTCACGCTTTCGGTCGTGATAGTATCAATCGTGCCAAAATATGTCGGTAAAGCTGTGGTCGGTTCTTCATGAGGTATGACCGTATATAAAACCTGACCATTAGAATCAAACGTCTGAGAGCCAGGATCGATGTAATAAACATCGTTTCGTCCAGGAATATAGACCCTAATCTGACTGCTCCATTCCAGCAGATTAGCATCAAACTCGATAAATCCACCGCCAGTCAGCTTTCGATACATCAATTCTTCAATAGCATCGACTTTGCGAACATAATCGGAGTGCATAAAACCCCATTTGTACCATGTCGCAAATGGCTCTGTTCGCGGATAATCGGTGTCATCTCGATACGAAATATGACTGGAATCAATAGGAGTACCTGAGCTTGGAACCGCCACTTTGCCGATCACCACATACTCAGGATTATCATCAATCTCATCTGCGGTGACTAAGGCTACCCAACCATCAGACCACTGACCGATGTAATATCTTGCCTTAATAACTGCATACAGATCAGTATCGTCGTAACCAGTCGCATCAAATGTGAAAGTACCAGATACACCACTATCCATGTTTACAGTGGTCTGCATACCTCTGCGGTCATTGATGACAGCTATGGAATAACCGCCAGCCGCATCATAATTTCCACCTGAATGACCCGATACCGAACCACTGTCACCAAACGGATCATCCGTTGTAACAGTGACCTCTCTGTTACCTGGACCAGCCTCGATAGAAAAACCGTGATATATACCTGTGGGGATAACTCCAAAAGTTTTCCTGTTCAATCCACCACTGACATACGGCTCTTGCCAACGGACTTTAATATATTCAGGATTTATAGGTAGTTGATGTACGATCATTGCAATCCCCTAGAATACACACAGCAAAAAGTGTCTCAATATCTTCACATCGTTCTTTGTCTCACCAGGAAAAGTCGCATAAACAATCATGTTGTCCTGTTCGTCAAACAATCCAATCTCAAAATACTGAGGAGCTTCACCGTATCCGTTATCGTTACCTTCAGTCATCTCTAACGTACATTCCACTTGTGCTGTGGATGGCAAAATAAACTGGACCTTATCAGCAGTCAAATCTTTCTGAACGTAGGTATTACCAGGCGTTCCGTCTGCCTCAATATCAGTCAAAGATGGATTAGGATTTTTGGGTATCTTAGATACTCCATCTGAAATCCAACCACCCTCACCAATCTTGAAATATTTCAAACTTAAAACATCGTAGCCAGCAAGAGTGCTTATAAACGATTCAGCCTGTCTCCTGCGACCAACATCAGTAATTGTTCCTACTAATACAGCCATTGTGTTCCTCTATATTTCCTGTGTATAACCACGAACATTTATGCCAACGTCAGTCGAAACCACATCAGCAGGCCATAAATCGTAATAATAATTAACACCCACATTCCTGTAAGAGATTTCTTCAAATTCTTGATTTATTTCTTCAATCGCCATATCAATATCCTTGAAAATCAACTTCGATTCAAGAAATAACTCTCGGACATGAATCGGCATAATCGATTTAATAGCATCCAATGTCCTGTCTAAGACATACACATTGTATCCCTCTGGAGCTTCCCGCCTCAAAGTCATTACGATACCAACAAACGCAGTCAAACAAAAATCACAATTTCCATAATACGGGATATCGCCACTTACACCGCTCACTTCCGTAGGATTTAATTCTGAATAAAAATTATCACCTATTCGCCTCAAATATTCGTCATCAATTCCACTCGCAATATCAGGAGTAACTTGCCACATCTGTAAAACTTCAACTTCATAACCAGACATTAACCCCCGAATACTATATGCAGTAGACGTCCCTTTTAATGTGTAATACCTAACCGCATTGTTAACGATGGATCTCTGAAACCCTTCAGGCTCATAATCATTAACACCTACACCGATCGAATCTGCTAAATACGGAATCAAACCTGATGGCATCTCCAATGGAGCCATCAACGTATTCATAGCATCCACCTCAGCATACCTAGAGTCCAAAGACTCTTTCGCAACAGTCAAATAATGATATGCAGGATCATTCTCTACATCATCCTCATCCTGGTAATATTCTCTCGGATAATTGGCTACCAGAATGTCCTGAGAGTAGTCGCCTCTACCAAACGGAGCATTTCCAAATGGGTGATTTCCAAATCCACCAGCCACTACTGATCCCCTAAGTTAAAATCTGACCGTTACGGACATACAAAATATTATCGCAGTTATAAGCAATAACGAAATTACTATCGGTGTTCGATAAAGTCGATGCAACAGCAGCATTTCTAGTAACGTTTGCAGTTACTTGTGTCGGCAATACGCAGTACAAACATTCGCCAGATTGAATTGCAGCAGATCTACTCGTACCATTAGGACCATATTCTACGCTAGTAACAAAGCCAGACATAACCAATGGAATTTTAAAATCATCCGTCCACGCAAACGTAAACGTCAACGGGTTCCAAGTTAGAGATCCACCCCCACATAGGAAAGCATGATCCCTGTTTTTTGCCTGATAAACAGCTACATCTAGCTCTCCATAAAAACTCTTTATAACATCCCAATACGGTTTAGCATCCCATTCTGGATATGTATATCTGTTCAACATAGTTTCAGGCATAACAAAACCCCATTATAAAATAGCCGCAACAGTTATTGTCCTCGGAACAATTACTTCATTTGATGCAATAATTAAATTGCCAGCAGAATCCAATTTCGATGTCGGGTAAGTAATATCAATATTAGCATACTCCACATCGGTATCTCTCAACTGAATATCCCTAACAGCTTTCTGAATCTCGTATTTATAGAGGCTATCTCCATAATCTCGCAACACTAAAAGACCATACGGTTGATCGTCATACTTAACCAAAGACTGCTCAGCCCTATCCCTGACATCAGCCTGAATAGCATCGTCAGCCACTTTAATTCTCACCTCTAAATCAACCTGAACAATCGCAATCGAACCATCTATCGTTTTAACAACATGCACCGCATCGGCTCTTTCCTGCAAATGACTCCTTAACGATTCCAGCAAACCAGATGTAGGAGCCACATAAGTATTGTTCGCGTCAACCTGTAAAACCTGAACCTCAACGGTATTAGATGAGCATGAGGTCGATAATGTCTCTCCAAGATACGTTTTTAAGTCATCAACATCAGATTCAACACTCTCAATAATGTCCGTAGAATGACTCTTATATACTTGGTCAATACCGCTAACAGCATCATTGATATTCTCGACATTACCACTTACTGAGTTTTGAAAATCCAGCACAAAAGCCGAAATCGTTGTCGGGATACTATCGAGATACGTATCAATATTAGTCCCTCTAGCGGTAATAACAGTATCAATCTCGCTATTAAGATCATCTATTTCGGTCTGGATATCTCCAATCCTAGACCTTATCGAAGCTGTTAACGCATTCACAGCAGTATCAAGAGTTTCCGCTCCAGTCCTTACCCCTGTGCGTATCCCCGCCACTTCGCTGTTTATCTCATTTCCAAGAGATGCAACCTGAGTGGTAACTCCAGATCCACAACCAGACACCGTGTCGTTTATTTGCTGCACCAAAGAAATAATTGTCGATTGAGGTAAAGTGACCTCTTTTTCCTGAGTAGTAATTGCCGCATCTGTCGCTGTCTCGATATCCGACAAATCACTCTCAACGCCAGTCCAATAAGTCGAGATGTCGCTAATCATTTGATCTACAACGCCAGACACCTCAGTCGCCATTGTCGAATATTCAGTCTTAATATTCGTAATGATTGGATTGACTACGGCTAAAATATCTGTCTCCATGTCATCAACAGCTTCATTGATGGCACTCGCATTACTCTCAATAATATCAAGATAAGCCTGAGAATCGTCAATGATACCACTGACACCCTCATTTACTGTCGCTACGATTCTATCAAGATAAAAATTGATAGTGTAATCGTCGTCAATACCCCTGACTATGTACGCATTAGACTTAGCGACACCTGGATAAGTATTAGCAATCGCATCGTAATCTCGTTTAGAGATAGCCCTATCTTGTGATTGAAAAAACTCAGGAGCAAGTGATTTGACCTTTCTAAGATCTTCGTAATCATCACCACCGCTGGACGGGCTAGGGTTATTAACCTCAAGCTCAACAGTCTCATTGCGAACCACTAACGCATCTAATGACGTAGATATCAGACCGCTACCAATCCGTCCCTGACGACCGCTGCCGACAATAAAAATAACCCGAATCTCTGATCCAGAGTCGGGTATCGATCCAGCAATACCATCCCCAAATTTGATCGTAGGAGGCTCACTGACATAATCTATTTCATAAAAATCACCAATCGCATAAGGGATCTGGTTTCTTTCACTCCACAATTGGTTCTGAACATATACCTCTGTGGAAGCTCCGATCAAATAATTTTCTTCAGGGACACCAACCAGAGAAAATTTCTGATTCTCTGTGCCATCAGAAACAAAGGTGTTCTCTTTAGTCTCACCCTCATAAACCGTAAAGGTTTTTTCGGTCTCTCCAGGACTGTAAACAATAGGCTCATTGTTTCTATATTCAAAAATCAACCCATTAGGACCGGAGAATCTAAAGCCCTTTCTGATCGTGATAGGATAGGTGTATGGACCATTTTTTAGAGTGACCACAATATCAGCCGATGCAGACGAAGCAGCCTCTATCGTGTAGTTCAACATCCTAGCAATTTTAGAAATCGCCGAAGGAGTTTGAGCCGTGTTCATGTAAATATCAGTGGTTCGTCTGTTCATATAGAAAGACAAACCCTGCGCCGTATAACCAATTAACTGAATCAGGGCTATACCAGCATTGCTATCAACCCAATCGTTATACTCATCAGGGTACTTGGTCTTTAGAAATTCCGTAGACTCATTAACGTGCGTCTGAAAATCCTGACCTACATACCTTACTCTGGTTAACGCATCTACAGCACTCGTCACAGCCATATTTACACCCTATTTCTGCTAACTGCATGAGTCAATTTATACTTAAACCCATTTATGCTGATTATGGTTTCAATCGTCACCGTAGTATCCTCATCTGCAATACCAACACTTTCCAAAGTCACTCTTGGCTCAAAACTAGCCAACGCTGTAGCAATCTCTCTATAAGCCTTAGCATTCAATAATGGTCCGGTATTATCGAAAACAATACCCTCTAGCAACATGCCCAGGGTTGGACGCATAACCCGAACTCTTCGTCTAGTATTGAACAATGCCTTTACATCGTTCCATACCAATTCATCATCTTCAACCATCTTTGGATAGCCATCAGATCCTTTCTGAATTGGAAATGCTAACCCTCGATACTTTGCCATTTATTCTGCCTTGAGTAAACACGATGTAACAATTGAGTTAATTTTATCACAATACACGACATTGAAACAACATTACAACATTATGAATCTGCCAAAGGCAATGGAACGGGGTTCGGAATGCCTGCAATCGGAGGTCCAGGCGGTACGGGTTGTGAAATCGTAAGAAAGCCAACACCAGGCGGTACGGTTAACGTAATCATAAAAGCACTTATAGCAGATGCAACTTGACTAGCCCACCCCGATATACTCGCAATCGCAGATGGATCTGTCGTATCACCCTTTTTAACTTTTACGTAGTCTGTCTGAAATTTTGCCAAAGCACCAGTTAAATCTGCAATTGGAAACGGTAGGTTAGGAACAGTAATTGTAGCTGGAGCAGGATTCTCAATAATCGAACCTTTCGGGATGCCAACGCTTGTGCATAAATCTTTAATTGCATCGGCATATTTCTCAGCCCAACCAACCAATTTTGATGCACCCGATGGTGGACCTCCAGAATTGATTCCGACTAAAGCAGACTTAAGTACTTGAGCTGCTTGAGTTGCATCCACCAACTTTATCAAAGACGTGTTTTTTACGCCTCCAGGAGCACCACTAATCGTCATCTCTGAGCAAATTGCGCCTGGAGGAATTTTCATCAATAGCATAGCCGACGAAATCGCTTTCGCCTCTGCCTCCGCATCTTTCTCAGCATTATCCTTCGCATCACCTTCGAGACCTTCGGAGTTCAGTTTGATAATCGCATCTATGAATTTATCCTTTGCACCCATCAGTCCGTCTCTGTCTTTTCGCTATTCATTTTGGCTATCGCTGACTTAAACGCCGTTCCAGCCGCTATGAGAGCCGCAATCGCTGAAGCGTTATTAGCTGGGCTACCTGGCGTCAACTTAGTCAGCTCATCAGCCAACGCATCCAAAGCATCCTTTAACACATCTCCGTGAGCTACGGGATGTCCCCCGCTCCCGATCGTTTGAGTTTTACCTTTTAGCGTTGCCTCACCACTGGCTTCTATTGTCGTATCACCTTTTGACGTCATAGAATAGTCGCCAGAAACTTCAACGTCATAATCTCCACCAATAGTTAGACCAAAATCATCCTCAAACTCAAAAGCGACCGCGTCTGATACCGTGAGGTCATATGTTCCACCTATCGTATACTCAACGTCATCCTCATGCTCTATGGCTACGGCTTGGCTGATAGTCTCTTCGTATTCTCCCCCCAACACAAGCTTAATATCAGTATTCTGTAAATCAGGATTAAGCGTCCATCTCCAATACGCCCCCCTCTCTGATTGAATCTCTATTTTTTCATCGCCAGTAGTCTCATCTATAGTGATCATGTTGCCGTTGTTCATCTTCAGCATGAACTTGGCTGCACCAGCACTCTCATCGAAATACATCTGATGACCGTATCTCGATATAAAGATAGGATTCATCATATTCCAGTCTGACGCTTCCCCAAAGGCATCTGGTCGCTCATCATCCCCATACCACGACTCACAATGATAGAGAGGATATCTTGAATCTCCGTTCTTAAATTCTACCCATATCCAATCACCAACTTTCGGAGGAAAAAATGAACCGCAGAATTTCCCGCCAGTCGTAGACGGTTTCCCGGTAATACTACCGAGCAGATCCATCTTGCCGCCATGTACCATCGGTTCAGCCCAATTAGCCAACGGACTATCTGCAAACAACGTTGGGACTTTTACCAAAACACGACATCGATCCTCTTCGTCAGCCACATCAACGACAAGTGCGCGATATTTAGAATAATATTTGCGGAAAACACTCTCAAAGCCGAACTTTCTTACGGCTGCTACCATTTCACCCCATACATCTGACATGATATTATCCTAACAATGTTGCGGCTGAATCTATAATCCCGCCAACACTATTACCAAAAGAATCCTGAGAGGCATCTCCAGGATACTCTGGCTCTCTAGTATTCATAGAAATACCACCAATATCTTCGATATCACTAAGACCCACATTTTTGTATAAAGCAAAATCAGTCTGAGCACCATTCTGATCTACAGTATGAGTAATCTCTTTTACCTTATACAAACCCGTCAAATGTCTAATTCCTCCGATATCGACACGAACCAATTGAAGAGGCTGAACCCAGGGAATACCAGGACCAGAAAGATTCATTTCCCAACCTTTTTCAATCGAATCATTAAAGTATTCTTGATTGTCTTGAAATCCTTCCTCTGGATGTTCTTTATTCATTTCAACCGATTTATTATGGAAACCACTCTCGAAATCTTTAGCTGGCAAACTGGTCTTCACCCCTATCGTAGAATGAGCTTCAGGCATCTTACCCTCAGCAGTTTTGCCTACTGACTTTCTTTTATAATCACTGGCATCATTACGATATAATTTCGCCTTTTTTTTATTTGAATCAACAGCAACATGAGTCGAACCTTTCATCATCCCCATACTAAAAGCATGGCTGATATTAGATTCCACCGAATTAACCGGATAAACCGGAGCACCGCTACCAGGATCAGGATAGATCTGTCGATACATAGCCAGAGTACAAACAGGATTAGTTTCGTTCAAATCCTCATGAGAGATTATATTAATGGATATTTTTCCGTCCTTAGTAATGTCACCCATCATAAACGTACAGCCGATTTTCTCTAAAACCTCGTTCAGATAAACCAACAAATTCACGTCCTGCTGCTCTTTGACTGTTTTATTGGATGCCCTGGACTCAGAATTTTTATGCCAAATAATAGTTGCACTCATCTTATCAGCAATTTTCTGAACAACTTCCGAAACTTTAAGCCCGTCCCTCGTCTCAGGAATGTCCATTCTAGCCAGAACTCCACCGATACCATCGGTTGCATTCAAAGTAATAGATATCTCTTCACCAAAAGAAACAGATGGAGGATGCAATATGCCGAAAAACATAGGACTTTCAGAATATTTGCTTCCATCGGTATATTTCCACTTCACCCGAAGAGATACTGCGGTATTCGATCGAACTGGTTTTGCTGATGGATCTCCTTTCCCCTTTTCAACTTTTTGAATCGGACCAGAAAAAAAGCTACCCACAACATCTTTTACAACGGATACCCCCGCATAACTGGCGACACCAGCTAGGACATCCCCAACACTAGAAAAGTTTAATATTGAGGAACCACCTCCAACAGCAGGAAATCCGATACCCAATAGACCTGACTCAATAATCGATTTAGCAACATCAAATGGAGGACTTAATGTTAATTCACAGGATGATGCTCCACCAGCCTTAAAAGTTAGCTTCATAGATGTTAAAGAGTTTGCTAGACCTTGAATAGCACTGATATCGAACGAATCCTCTCCCCGATCGATAAAAGCTTCAATGACAGCACCCCTCATATCAAACGGCATATCAATCCCCTCTTTTTCTATCCCCGATCAATTCCGTGACATACCTCGGAGCAGGAATAGTAATCTGTTCACCCATACTAAAGGCACTCATATCCTGTTTGCTGTTTGCTAACATAATAACCCACCATAACTCAGAATCGCCGTAATAATCGTAAGCAATTAAATCTACCCTAGCGACTTCATCTGAGCTAACCGTATGAGTTAAATCGTCGTCTTGAGGAATTATGGTTGGATAACCAGGTAAATCCCAAAAATTTACCGAATCAACATTAAACAACGTAGCAAAATGCAATTGAGAATTGTTCGTAATTTTTTCTGCCATATCAAGATCCTCTCATCCCATAATGACCAGAATGAGCTGCCTGATCATTTACCGCCTTTTTATGGACTCTCAAGAATTTACCCATATCACCCTGAATGACCACATTAACATTCAAATCCCTGCCATCAGCAGTCTTAACCGTTTGCAATGCAGCAACTAATTGACCACCGACATCCTGCTTATCGGCTCTATCCTCAAGCATAGCATTACGCTTACGCTCAACCTCTCTCTGATGTATCCTATCTTGAATCGAAGGAGCAGACGCACCAGGAAGTTGATTCATCGCAAATACACCACCCTCACCAGGAGCAGCAGACGCACCAGAATAACCACCCTCATCTACAGGAAACGGATCTTGCCGAGCCGCTTTATCCAAATAATCCTGCATCAGAGATCCTTCCTTTTCCTTCATCTTTTCTAATGCAGCATCTTCCTCAGCCCAACGTCTTTCAATCCCCACCATTTCTTTTTTAGTAAAGCCTTTTTTCTTGGCCTTAGCTCTCTCTAACGCATAGCGTTTTTCCAGCATTTCTATTTTTCTGCCTAAAGCCTTAAACTCAACCACCAACGGATCTAAAACAACTTTTTTCTGCTCTTTACGGACAGGTTTGGGAATAGGTTCAACTTTTTTCTGTTCTTTACGAATTGGCTTGGGAACAGGCGTAACTTTTTTCTTTTCCTTAAAAACTGGCCTTTGAACAGGGTCAAATGGAATAACATTGGTCTCTTTTTTCAGTTTCTTACCAATATCAGATCTCATTTTAGCTAGTTGCTTCAGTCCTCCAGTAGTCACATCCTCTCGACCAGCATATTCGGCCATAAATTTGTCTAAAGCAGCCATCTGCTTTGCCGCATCTCCGATCTTACCAATCTCACCTATGGCTTTTTCTAAAGACATACCCTCAACACTTTCTCGGACCTTGGCTGCACCATCTGCCACATCCTTCCAGTATTGAATCGTCTGATCATCGATTTTAAGCTTATCTCCGATAAAACCTGGCAACATATCAGCAGCCTTATTCATAGACTCCATCATGTCGACCATGAGTTCAGCAAACCCCTCCTTAGCTTTCTGGAAAGGCAATGTTATCCACTCAGTCCAGACATCGACCACCGCTTTAAATCCATATTTCATCCAATCAAAGACGTTTTCGATGCCCTCTCGCAGAGTCATACCAGAGAAATATTTGGTGATCATCGAAGGTATGCCAAATAAGACATCATCCAACACCTCAGCCAAAACACCGACACCAAACCTAAAGCTTGCCGCTATTTTCTCACCAAGAGTCAATCCTTCAAGAGAGGATGTAAACTTACCCCAGTCTCTCCATAAAATATAAATGGCATCAGCAATCGCAAATATCGGACCAGTAAACTTAGCAAGAAATCCCAAAGCTCCTTTCAAAGTAGCGGTGCTAAACACTTTCGCTAAGAAACCACCTTTGGCTCCGAATTTCGCCATAAAAGCGGTTATTTTCCCGCCTATTTGCGGCAATATTCCCATGACTTTTTGTGGCAAAGTCGTCCATAACCACTGAAAAGACTTCAGCATAACTCCAGGGAAACTCTTAGTCGTATTGATCAACCACTTCACCCCGCTAGACCATTTACTCTTAAGAACCCGAATACCCTCGTCAAAATAAAGGTTGATCCATGTCGGAATATCCTTGATAAACCTCCAGCCAGTCGTTACAAACCATTTGCCAAGATCAATAGCCTTACGCTTGATAATCTTGATTCCCTCTTCCCAATACAATTTAGTCCAAGTGGGAATATCCTTGATAAAAGAAATCGATACCTGAAAGGCTTTCATCATAGCTTTGGTAATGGATGGCATGTTTTTATATAAGAGCTGTGGCAATTCTTTCCAAAAGAAAGTAAAAGGTCTAGCCATGATCTGCACCGCTCGTTTGGAAAAAACCAACATTTTCTTCCCGGTCCATTTCACCGCATTAAACCAGTTTCCCTTAAAGACCTTAATGGCCTCTTCAGAATATAATTTTATCCATGTCGGCAAATCTTTAAAAAACTGAGGTAAAATCTTAGGCATAACCATAGTCGCTGTTTTACCTAACAACTTTGCAGGAATCGTAAACACCTTGGAAAATAATTTGCCCAGACCAACAATAGGTTTCCTGAAAATCAACCAAATACCACCAAGGACCAACGCCTTATCAATCACCTTATCAATTGAGCCAAATAACAGAGAAAATCTGGTATTGGCGTCCGCTATCGTCTGTAACTGATCATTATCAAAACCAACAAAGCCCATCTCTTTAGCAATCGCATTTAATGCCTCTGGCAACGGAGCTTTTTCCACTTTTTCTGCCAAAATAGCAAAATCCATCAAGCTACGTGTAGCCTCATCGTGTTTTTTATTAAACTCATCGAGAGCTTTTGTCCTCTGCTGATCTGTCATAGTCGTATCAGACATGATCTTATTGTATTCGACAATAGCTGCATTTAGCTTTTTATTGGCCGTAAATTGCCTCTCAAGACCCTGGTTGACATCCTTGTTAATGGCAAACTGTAACGCTACCTCGGTAGCCTCTCTGGTTGTTTTGATCTGTTCTCGTAAGGCTGTAGTAGTCCCCAAAGTCGCCTTGACATAGTCATCATATGCGTCCACAGACCCCTTACGAAACATATTTAACTGCTTAGTACCACCAGCAAGAGCCTTATTTAAACGCTGAGTATTCGATGTTAATAATCGAGTAACACCCAAACCCTTAAAATTAGCCTCTACCCAACGTTCCATAACCTGTTGTGACTGACCACCCATCTTTCTCGCTCGGCCTAAAGCTGCTGAGAGAGTGTTGAAAATCACAGTAGGATCATTGGATAGCAAAGCCTTGTTTAATTTATTGGTATCACCCATGATCCTTGCTAATGCCGCATATTCATCAACATTCTGATCCAATCCCGCAGTCATATCTTTAAAACTACCAACAATATCCTTGGTTCTTGAGAAAAGATCTATGGAGGTTTTCGTAGCATCCCCCTGGCTTAACCCTAACACTTGGAATGAATATGATAATCTCTGGATAGATTTAGCTGCATCTAATGCTCCGATACCCCTCAATCGAAAGTTTTCCTGCTGATTGATAACAGCCGCTAGGATGTCTTTCATACCATTAAGGTTCGTCACCGTAGTACCAACCGCAGTATCCATCCCTTTCCCGAACGCAAACGACTCTTTAATGAGCTGTTGCATCTGATTCACACTGAGTTTTAAACCCTGTTCGCTCAATCCTTGTCGAAAAATATCTGCTGTATCCTCAGCTCCAACCTTAAAGACACCCATCAACTGACCCATCATAGTCATGCTTTTATTGATACGATTCATATCAATGCCTGACTGAGATAGAGATATTGACGCACCTGACAAATCCTCCACAGTCGCATTAGTCTCTGTGGCTATCCGCATCATTACAGACCTTAAATCCTTGGCCGCCTCAACAGATCCCGTCAAAGACTTAAACTGCATCTCAAATGTTTCTAAGGTGCCGAACGTAACATCACTGGTATCAACACCCTGTATCGCTGCACTGATATCCTTAAGCTTAGAGTAAGCAGCACCTAATCCGATCATTTTCAGACCTTCAAACATCTCAGAAAAGGTCTTACCCTTTTTGTTCACTGATCCCATTTGGTCATCAAGCTGTCCAAAACTATTTGCAGTCTGACGAAAAGCATTTTTCAAACCATCATCAATGGCCGCAAACGTAAAACCTAAGCCAAGATATTTCTTGTCCATCTATCACTTCCTTGTTAAATCATTACGCCTACTATCAACCCATTTTTGAGCAACTTTCGGATGGCTAAATGGTATCGCATCTAAATAATCTTTGGATATAAAGACCTCAGATTCATAAATTTCTCCTCTTTTCTTCATAGCCAACAACCGAGAATCAACCCCTAATCCAAACCATTCCTGCATCTCGATAGCCTTATCCAACAAAATAGACCCCGTTCTAACAAAACCGTAATGCACGATATTTATCTTATCCAAATAATCATCAACAGCATGATCCGAATCAATATTCTCGGCATCTCCAACAACTGCAAAAACCTGTTTACCTAACCGTACTACTTGATCATTACACGGCTGATACGAACTTCCAAATCTTATATAGTGATCCATGCCTCCAAATAAATTATAACGACGACAGAAAAACCTATCACCACAACCCGATTTAACAGCATCTAAAATAAATGGAACACTATCTTCATGAACAACCTCATCAGCCTGTAACATGAAATGCCAATTGGTCTTAACCATTCTACGAGCATCATCTGCAATAATCCTTAGCCTATGATACCCATACGCAACATCCCAAGGATGGTCATAAACAGCTTTAATTTTAGTATTCTCATTGGCAAGATTTCTGATCAATTCCTGAGTGCCATCCCGACTCCCGCAATCCAAAACAATTATTTCATCGCAAAAAGGAAGTAAACTCCTGACCGATTCCTCTAAACAGTAATCTAATCTAAAATTATCTTTAACAAAAAGAGTCCCTGTAATATCGGTTTTCAAATTCATGCCTCCGGTTTACGGCCATAGAAACAAATTCCACCCTCTCTACATAGGAACATCTCGATCAATTCAAATCGCCTAAATAATTGCCTTACACCTTGAGGCGTAAACCTCCAGTAATCTCCACCATGATCCTCATCGCCTGTAAATTCGATCTGTTGATCATCTAATGCTAATCCCATATCATCTTCATTATAGCCCTTAAATGGATGAAAGGGTTGAAAAAATGGAACCTCACACCATACTTCACCGCCATTTTTAAGGATTCTATATATTTCATCTACGCATTTAAACGGATCTTTAACATGTTCTAATATTGCCGGACAAACTATAAAATCAAAACAATCACTATCGAAAGGAGTATCGGACAAATCCACATTGTAATCTATTTCGGGATTCTGATCATATAAATCAATGGCTATGAAATTTTTGCCAAATTTCTTACCCTCTCCACCAAATTCTCGATCAATACCATGAGGGATACCCACTTGCAGACAATCTGCCTTGTTATCTATATGTCGGTTAACAACTTCCTTAAATAACTCCTCATGCCTATCACTGTCTTTCCCTTTAACAAAATAAGCATAAGTATATCCCTCTTCATCCCAGGTCAATCTCCACGGCTTACGATCTTCCATGTTACACTCCTAAGCCTGTTTCTGATTCTTTCTTTTACGCAACTCATTCTCGATCCTCTCCACTATACGATAGCGACGATCAACTGGCATCTGCATAACGGACGAATAGCTCGCATTGAAATTATACATCAATAATTCAATGTGATATTCCAGATATTCTACTCGTCCGTAGGGAAGAAAAAACTTGGTTGCGCGTAATCAACAGAATCCGTCCATTCATGACCGCAATGCTTACACTCAAACGTTACCTGATCATCTAAAGTCCCTTCAGCCTTTTCAAACTCTTTCCTTAATGCTCGTCTCTGTGGAGGCGTCATCTTTTTAACCATCGCCATCGTAACTCGGCGAGTATCGAGATCGTTCAACCTAGCCAAAATTCCCACAGATAATAAATCTCGATCCAAGGAATGCTGATGAATCCTCTCCTCTCTTATTCCATCCATAACGTTCCATGTCACATCAACACCACTACCAGGCAGCTTAAACGAGTATTGACGCTTCATGGGATCTTGCAATCCAACCCATTTGATATCAGCTAGATCAATATGCTGCATACTGTTCAAGCCACAATCCTCTTCAGGGCATTTTACATCTAAAGAATAGATATTTCCGTTTGTTGCAGCCCTTACTTGTACGATCAAAAACAATCTGTCAGAAAAAACTAACTGACGAATAATGCTTTTCAATCTCTTCGGATCATCAATATCACCAATCCTGGTTACACAATTCTCCAGCAACTTGCCCAATCTTCGATACATAGGCATTTTCTGAGAGGCTAATATATCCTCCTCCTCACCTGTGTACGGTCTGATATCCACCGCTTTTTGAAGATTTCCATCCTGATCGATATAACCTGTCGGCAGCTCTATACAGGTATGGCTGGATTTAGTATCACTCTTTACCCCTGAAACAATCTGATCAACTGTCGTTGTCCCTACCTCTTTCGTCACTTCGCTCATCGCTTACTCCTTGATTAAAATACTTATGCGTTCCACGTCTTTTGTATCGAACCACGTAATCTCTACACGCTTCCCTGATAACGTCAGCCATGCTTCGATCATCAGTCTCCGCGATATGACACAATTCGATATACAACTTTGCCTGCATAAACAAATTCAAACGAACTTTGCCTACAATCGGTTTACCCATGTTACACCCTTACGTATATAATACACAAAACATGCTCAAAGTTTAAAAAGAAAAACTTATTAAGTCAATACACATAGTTGGATTTTATTTTCTAAGGAAGTAATCCCAACGCAGGAGAGGGTAACTCATTTTTCTGGATTTTTTAGATTTGGAAGCATTTTTAACGAAATCAGCATAGTCCTTTTTCGTCATAAATGGAGATTTCATCCCCAATGGGACAACAAATCCAGGGACATTAGCAGTAGTCGTTTGTTCCGATATTTTATCCATGATAATCTTCCCTAGCCAAATCCTCAATCTGATCTCCGAGATCCTTCAATTCTTTGCGAGAGAGCTTTCTTTCATTGAATTTAGGCAATTTTTCCCCAGGCTCCAGATCTTTTTTGGTCGGATAAACTAACTCAGCATGAGAAACGCTCCAATCCTCAAGGTCTACTCGCCTCATACCCCGCCTGCTATCTCTATCAGCACCATACTCATAGTCAGCAACCGTATATTCAATCTCCAGATTCCACTCGTTATCGTCCTTGTCATACCATCCTTCAATGGTGACTGTTCCATCAGCAGTCTTTCCCTCATTTAAAAGAGAAATAGATTCCTCCAGCTTTTTATTCAGACTACGTAGATCCATCGTTATTCTCCTAACAGATAATCACCGCCTGTCCTGTCGGCAAAAATATCAAACTTTTATCTTTGTCAAAAACAAACTCATCCGTAGCAAGCTTGATACCTGGACATGACTTGGTGCCATAATCATCCAATAAAATAATCGCTCCATCAGACATTCTCGGACAAAAAAACTCTAAACAATCCTGGCATGATAAATACAAATCAACATCTATATGAACAAAACAAAATCTATCGTCTTTAATAACGTCCCCAGTCTCAGGAAATACCCCCTTAAACAACTCAACATCAAAATTCTTCACAAATTTTTGAACATCTTCAAAATTAACATCAGAAAAATCGCCCTCTTTATGAATATCTATCCAAGGAGCAGTTTCCGGTTCTCCAGTAAAAGTATCAAAGCCATAAGTCTTTCGACCAGCTTTGGTCGCCATTTCTCCAAAAAGCCTGACAGATCCACCCTTATAAACACCAATATCAGCTACGTTGCCATGAACCATTCGTAAAGCATGTTTTAGAAATTGATATGCTGTATATAAACGATAAATACAAAGCACGGTATGCTCTTGAACGGCATCTTTCATCCTTACAAATTCAGGATCTAACCCAGGATCAACCCAAGGCTGATATCTATTCGCAGCCTCCAGCTCAATCAACTGTTCTATCATACGACAATCACCTTATAATTTTGACATTGCTCGATCATAATACAACTCAAACCTTTTCAGACGCTTGAGTAGCATATCCCACTCCTCAACCATCTTACGACCAACTCGACCAGTTTGTGAACCAATTTCCTCGATCCCTAACTCAATATTATTCACAGCCTCAAATAAACTCTCAACAGATTCCTCAAAACCCATATCCTCAGTGATAGGCTCCTGTCTCGTATTATGTAGATGAGACCTCCTCATTGCCTCTTTAAGCTCGTTTTTCCGATCATTGGATAATGAGGGTTTAGCTCTCCTTTGTGGCCTTAAATCGCTCATTTTAACTTCCTCGGCCATTAACTGACCTGTAGCTATCTCGCTATTAGGACCAGTCTTACTAGCTCCACCTATGCACTGAGCTGGCTGTTTCTCTCCAGCATTCATTCTAATTTTTGGTTTTGCCATGATCATATTGGCAATATCAATTTCGTCTTTTACGGCCATACTTCACCTCTAACGTATTTTCTTTATTATATCGACCAGCTCATACTTTAATTTTTGTGTCGTAAAAACGATATGCTCATCAGCTTTCAAAGAATCAAAACCTTTTTCTAACGCCTTTTGCAACCAATCAAAAGGCGAACTCAACCTAAATGATTTTCCATTTAAGAAAACACTACCATCAGAAACCTTTAGTTTTTTCTGCGACACTTTATACGTTGCGTGTTTAGCTGAATCACTATAAATCGGTTGTCTCTCTACTTTGACAAGATATTCTCCATCAACAGAATCCTTATTCTCCAAGAGAGAAATACTCCGTTCAAGCTGTTCATTCAATTTTTTAAGATTCATACTTCACCTCTAATCTTTCGGCTTTCTTAAACGTCCTAACCAATTTATCGTATAAATCATGTCGTACTTATCCGTATCACCCGGCTTAGATGGACCAAATGAGGCTGTTATATTAACTTTCCAGCCGCCTTTTTCACCATGATAAACAGTAAGCATCCACCTCTTACCATCAGGCATCTCATCCTTGGTACTCGGATGTTTGTAATACTCAGTCTTATCGATCGTATAATCAACCTTATGATCAACGAAATCATCCAAGATCTTGTGCCAAGGTGCCCAATGTTCATCCTTAAAAACACCTTTCGTGTGTTTGTCAAGAATAGTTCGCATTAATTTCTCTGCTTTTCCACGCTTCAAAGTACGAAAGTCCTCAGCCTCACTTATCTTTTTCATTCTTTTCTTTTTATGCTTTACGAACGTCTCCAGTTTCTCAAAACCAAGATTACCAATCGTCTCATGCTCTTTAGCAATCACTTTCCTGAGATATCTCTGACCCACCATCCTGCCTGTCTTTGGATTTCTAACCTTATTATCAGACAGTATCTCTATACTTTCTTCCAAGGTTTCATTCAGTTTTTTGAGATTCATAACATACCTCTATTGCAAAGCATCTAAAATATTCTTCATTTCCTTTTTAACAACAGACCTAGCACCAGCAACATCAAGCTTGATGACCTTTTCAAGAATCCTAAGAACAGTTTTTTCATCAATTTTTGCTTCGCTAGTCTGAATGGTCGTAATCAAATCCTCAAACGTAAAACCATCCAGAACACTGTCTTTCATATGAAAAGACTCATTAAGGGGTTTATCCTTAAAAAGTACCTTAGATACAGTTTCATTGATTGTCTTATTGTCCATATCTTTTCCCATATTTTTTCACTTATACAAGTCCTTCAAACCAACATCTTCCAAATCTTTATCATCCAGACCTTTCTCATATTTCCTTAAATCATCCTCATCCACATAATCAGAAAAAACCATACGATTACCTTTAAGGGTATAAGCTTTCCATCGATCGTCCGTTTGATCCTTTTTGAGAATAGTTACATTAGTTGTATCAACATCACCACCAATCATCCAACGACCACGATATTTTTTTGCAGTAGTTAAATAGTATCTATTTGTACCTGAACCACGTTTAATAGCTAAATATTTATCCGATTTTCCTTCCAATATCTTAATACTCTCGCCTAGAGCTTGGTTTAATTTTTTAAGATTCATCGTTACCCCCATGTCATCGAACAATCAATGCTGGCAAATCGTTAATAGTCCCTTTCCTGTATTTTGTTATTTTATCTTCAACCACAGGGTCGTCTGTGTATTTTAACCATAGCGACAGTTGTACTCTACCACTCCTGGTATATTCAAAACTCCTGACAACCTTCCCGCCTTCATACACACCCATAGCTCTTACCCATATGGTTTTATTTGTCCTATAAGCATCTTGCTTAATTAATACAGGCTTAAAAATGGCATCCTTTTTAGCCCTTTTCTTTTTAATTAAGGTGCTTCCCGCTGGAATCGCATCACCATATATCGGAAGATCTCGAAACTTATCGGACTCTGTTCGTAAAATAGAAATACTTTCTCTGAGAACTTTGTTGAGTTTTTTGAGATCCATTACCAACCCTTAGCCAAAAGTTTTTCGCCTTTCGGTGTAATCACATAACCACCACCTTGAGAAACCACTAAGCCATTTTTTTCCATCTTGGGGATATAATACTTCGTATCATAGCTATCCGGCTTATAAGACTCGTCAGAATCTTTTATCTTGCCTAAAAGGCTCATATGACTATCAGTCAAATCAAATTCCGTGTATAAATATTCCCAACCAATACTATCATTTGTATGTTCTGCCTCTGAACCAGTTGCTTTTGTGAGCTTAACCTTTGTTTTTACTTTAACACCTATACTCTTGAACCAATCCCGCTCCTCTTTGATAAAATTATTCAAAGCAGTCTTGATATCTTTCGCTGGTTTTCCCATAATACTAGCATCAAACATTAAAGCAACCCAGTGACCTTTAGGGATATCTTTACTACCCTTTTCCTCATAGCTCATCCAAAACCATTCTCTGATCTCTTCACCAACTTCCCACTTATCTTCATACGTATACCGATCAACCACTTCCTGAGTAACGATATCTTTAGGGATAATAATATGACCCTCGACCATCTCAAACGAGATATCACCAATGGTATTTCTTGGTTCAGCATCAACCCATTTCTGGATATTCGGTATAATCGACTCATTCACCTTAGACTTAGCCTCTAACATTATGGTATGAACCTTATCTTCCTCTAAAATCCGAATGCTCTCTTCGAGGGTTCGATTTAGTTTTTTGAGATCCATTGTTACCACCTTAAGCTTTCATATCACCTAGATAAACATCAGATAAATCAATAGTCCCTCCATCAACTTCAATCTCACTTATCTTATATCTTTCAGCTATTTTCTTTATCTTTTCCAATTCCTCGCCACATTTCCATTCCATATCAGTAAGTCTATTGACCTTCATCTGAAGTTTGCCGTACCTAACAGCCAACTTTTTTTTCATCTCCTCGGTCTTATCCTCTAATATCGAAATGCTCTCTTCCATCTGTTCATTAAGCTTTTTGAGATTCATATCACTAATGCCCCATATTCTTAAAAATATCCTCTATTTTTATCTCTTGAATCTGTATTGTCTGACCATTTATGTATAACTCAAATATCCCATATTTTTTTGCTAATTTCTTGATCTTGTCCAACTGACGGTCTAATTTGCCTTGCCTAATAAGATGCTCATGAATCTTCTTATTTAATTTTACATATTCATCATGAACCTTAGTCATATACGCATTCTCATTCAAAATCATCTCAATATCTTCGAGGGTTCGATTTAGTTTTTTAAGATTCATTATACTTTCCTTGCTTGAACAGATTTTTCCCTCAGCCTTTCGACCATAAGATCCTTAAAGACCATAGCCATCTCTACCGCTGCCTGCTCTCCTGCATTCGGAAACAACTCTAAAAATACTTTGATCATATACATGCCGATCTTTTTATACAGATCGATTTTATCAGCATCACCCATGAGCTGATATCTATCCTGTAGAGACTGCCAGCTTTGACCAAATAACTCGCTATTCGGAGACGCAAAGCTCCAATTGAACTTATGCGAATAATCTTTTAATAGCTCAAATATGAATAAAGACAGCTCCGACTCGAATGCTATCTTGACTTTTTCTAACTGCTCATCGACCGTATCAAACTCTTCCTCGGTCAATTGTTTATAACTCTTGGACATCACCTTCGCAAATGTAAGAACATTATCCATCGATTTTGTCTTAGATGCGAAATCGCTTTCGTTTCTCATAATACACCTCAACCAATACCTACGTTAAACTCAAGAAACTCCTCATACTCTAAATCTAATTGCTGGATGCTAACCTCTGAACCACCCATAGAACTAAAGTCTGAACCCGCCTTGTACCTAGCCGCTGCACAATTTTTTAACAGCCATGCCTTACCTGGAACCCTAAATGCAAATTCCCCTGTAGCCACACCAAAACCACCAATATCTATCCCAACACTATCTGAATCTGTCGGGTTAATACCAGTCAGGTGCATCAACAATAAATCTTTTTTCTCGTAATTACCTTCCGGCATCTTACTAATCCAGTCCCAAAAACCGGAATTGAAGATCTGACTTCCGTTCTCTAGGGTTAGAACAGATACAGACGCTCGCTCGACAACCTTTCGGGGAAACTCGTAGTTACCCTCTTTTATCTCTCGATAAGAAACAGTCATCTCTGGAGCACTGATACTCGTAAAACCCCATATAGGAATCAATACTGGAGGTATCGTCAAAGATACATCCAGTAAATGAAACCGATTAGACAACAGAAAGTCAGTAATCTGATCTCTAGCCATAGCTTTTCCAATTACTCAGCTACAATGTTAAACCGCTCAATTGCCAGATCCATCTCCTCAACACTGACATCGCCAGTCTGAGAATCAAAATCCGCTCCAGGCTTAACCCTGATCGGAAAAGCTTCAAAACATTCAATCCGTCTCGATGGCGTTGCATCAAGATAAGATGTCATGCCTTGAACATCCTCTCTGTGATACTGATAAATAACAAAGTCAACCCTGTACGGATTACCCTCTATGGCCTCTTTTATCCAGTCATAGAAATAGGTCGCCTGTCGAGCAACACCCCTCGTCAGAGTGATATCACTAACAGTCACATCCCCAGGATATTTTCTTCGATACGTCCAAATACCCTCTTTGTACTCTACAGCCTCAAGAGTGTATTCGGGAACCGTCACGCTGGTAAAACCAGCTAACCTATTAAGCCTATCTTGATTATCAACAACATGAAATTTCATGACGTGATAATAATCACTTGATTGTGCTCTAGCCATTTTTAATAACCCTCCTTAAGTCAGAACACCTAGAACTTGCAAATTTTTCTCCTGCAAAAGCTTAAAATTTAACTTAGGAAAATTTTCTTTGAAAAGTTTCACTCGTCTCTTAGCTTTCTCGGTGTACCACCCTTTGATTTCTACTATGTAACCTAATGAACCATCTTTCTTATACACCCAAAAATCAGGCGTATATTTTCGACCTTCCCCAATATCAAAGGACTCTAATTCGTAATCCCAATCGAGACCTAGTTTATCGAGATATCTCGCATAAGACATCTCCCAACCACTCCTCATGAAGTATTTTCTGCCTTTCCGATCCTCAAAATCAAAACCATTCAGCTCTCCATAGGATTTTATCGAAATCCCATAAATCCTCAAAACAGCTTTGATGCTATCCCTACTGGTATCTAATTCCCGCTCAAGAGCAGAAAGACTCCAACCTTTGTTATAAAGATCACGAATCTTTTCCTGCTGCTCTTTGCGTCTAAACTTGATCATACGACCCCGTTTCGTCTCAATACCAGACTCATACAAAACTCTTTTGACAGTATCCATCGAAAAACCAACATTCCTAGCACAATCCTCCATGTTCAAACCAAGCTCATAATCATCAATGATCTTTTTTCGATCATCATCAGTAACCTTGGTTTTACCCTCAGAAATTGTCCTCATCTGAATACCAGCTTTGTTCAAATGCTTGACAACAGTAGAGCTAACAACTCCAGCTTTCTTAGCTATCTGTCGTACACTCATACCATCATCCAGATACCATCTCTTCCATTGAGACACATCTTTCTTGGTCGTAAGAACTCCATACGGGGATCTAGGCTTGATCTCAACACCACGTTTTTTCAACCAATGATGTATTACTTGCCTAGACACACCAAAAGCCTTACCTATCTCACCAGGAGACATACCAGAATTATATCCCTCAACCATTTTTTCCAATTCGGACTCGTCAAAAAAATACTTATTGTTCATACGGCTACTCCATAACGTAAGTACAAAATTTACTTGGTTAAAGAGTAGCATAATTAAATCTCCGTTACAATCGGTAAAAGACCACAGATCAGTCGAAGCGTCTTTGAAAACGATGCCTCAAAAATTCTCCAGGCTCATTAACTGCCACATAATAATCAACAATTACCATTCTCTGCGCCTGAATAGCGGGTGGGTTATTACTTTGATCAACCACAATCCGATAAGCTTGATCTGGGCTATCACCTTTGAAATATCCGTCTTGGAATAAAGCAAAGAAAAAGCCATCAACTCTCATCTTGATACGTGACCATAACTCAGCACCAACGTTCTCAAACACGACATCATGTGTCTGGTTGAAAACGCTCAGTTCTAAGAATTGGAACAATCGTCGTGCGTTGATCTGAGTGAAATCCCCTACTACTTGCAGCGTTCTAGCACCCCAAACAACTCTCCCTGTAGCTGTACTGACATACAGCGGGTTAACGTTTGCAGGATAAATTAAATCCATCTCACCTCTCGAAAGTTCCCTTTCAAGACCAAGAGCAAAATTTAACCGACCGTCATTGACGCCAGCAGGAGCTTTACCGACAGTTTGCTGAGTATCCGTTCGAGCAAATACACCAGCAACGTGACCTACACAACTGATATTTCTCGGCCTATTATCCTTCAAAGGATCAGCAATCGTGATCTTAGGATAGTAGATCGAAGCATAGTTGCTCAGACTTCCAAGCGTAGTACGCTTGTACTTCAATGCCTTTTGTGGAGTGTAACCAGCAGGGACATCAAGAATAGCAAAAGCATATTTCCTCAATTCAGCATACGAAATCAAATCAAGAGAAATCAGCTCATCATCTGAGAAATCTGGAACGGCAAGAGAAAACATTTCTTCAACGTCATCCATCGCATAGATCCCATGCTTATCGTCAGAAAGACCAGGATCACTGATCTCACTTCGACCGATAGATGTAGGATCTCCATCGCTTCCATTCTCAAGCTCTGTATTAACCGCATCATCACCACGCTTGTAAAAGTCAGCAGTGATCGCAGCACCACTACCAGGAGGTGTGGTAAAGTACAGAGTGATATCGCCAGTCTCATAATCAATCGTTCCGCTTACGCCAGTACCGCTAATAACACCGTCACCATCGTCAGCGGCAACCTGAGAACTATCAACTTTTACGATAAACGTATCTTCAGCTACTTCAACCATACCGGAGACACTAGCACTGAAACTCTGTTCAATGTTATCACCAGTACCCAAAGCAACATCCGTATATTGGGTGGATTGAAGATCGGTCGGAATACCGCCATTCCCTAGATCCTCTGCAACAACTAAGGCAGACTGATCATTAAGAACTGAAACGATGTAATCCTTGTCTTCAGAATCATCTAAAATCAAACCTTCATACTGCTCTTGAGTAGAGAAATCTCCCTCGCCATCAGCACTTTCTTCATCGACAAAAACGTCAAAACGACTATATGTCGCCGTATCAGCGTCATAATAGTTTTCATTACCCTGGATACGAACTCGGAGTAAATTTCCCCACGCACCCTCAGATGAAGCTGAAAACTTCCATAGAGAGGCAAGGTTTTTCCAAGCCGTAACCGCATCCGATGCTACCACTCTCACAATGTAAGCCCTTAAACCACCATTGTTAAAGAACGCAGTCATCGCCAACGCTAAATCACTATACTTCGTGTATCCACCAAAAGTCTGAAGATATTGCTCCAAACTTGTTACCAAAGTAGCAGTATTAGACGGTCCCCTTTCTGTGTAACCGACTCCTGCGAAATTAGAGGTAGAAACACCAGTAATCGGAGTAACCCCGGAAGGTCTTTCTTCGATATATACACCTGGGCTTAAAAATTCTGGCATTTTTTCATCCTCCCAAAAAATCTAACGCCTATGAACTGTATGCCTAATGTCTGTAACACTCGGCTTAACAACAGGATCACTTAACGTAAGCTCACCCTCAACCATAAGTTCGACGGAATAAGCTTTGACCCTATCAGCTATATCAACCAACTCACTAATATCATTAACTGACTGTTGAAATGCAGTGTAAGTCCTTGTTTCTTCAAGTGAATCCTGTAAAATTATTCTACAATAAGGCTTATATGTCCTCAACACCTTTTTAAGCATTGGAATAACTTCGTTCTCTAAACGAGCGTATACTTGGATTTGATACGGTATGTCATAAGGCCAATTCTGAACAGTTTCCTCATATTCAGAATAGCCACTGACACCATACTCAGCAGAGTATTCAACTACCGCATTTGGTCCAGGTATCCTGTATTCCTTTTGGCCAACAGAATGCCATCGGTTTAAAGCTGGAGCAGGATCACCCCTTATTACTAAGAAACTAGGATAAATCTGTCTTTCTTTGATTGCTTCGGGATTCCCGAAAATAACAGGTATAGGATCTTCACTCGCATCAGGGACATCGATAAAATAATTTTTCTTATCCCCTCCGAGCATCTTAACCATATCGATACCAAAACTAGATGGATTGTCAATATAACCCCCCATCGTTTCGACAACACCCCTGTCGAAGTTTCTTATGAAAACCTCTCCAGTTCTACGGCTAAAATCGTATCCTGCACCAGACATTTATAGGATATCTCCCTTCATTCGTAGATAGTTCTTCACCCTCGGCAAAGAATTTGAAATCCATGCAGATTTAACCCCATCTGGCTCGTCATACTCTGGCGTCTCGGATACAACTTCATCCTTTACCAGTTTGTCAATAGCATCACGAACCCTTTTTTCAGCAGCAGACTCCGAATGTCCAAAGGCTATCACCTCGTCCATCACACCCCATATCGCCTCATCAACAAGATCATGTTGCTCATCAGGCTGACTGAGAGGTGTCTGAGTGCTGTAATCCATCGGAGTTTCAATCTCGGATTCAGACAAAAATTTTCTTGCCATATCCAAACTCCTCCATTATCGAACTTTATCCTGAAACGACTGAAACGACTTTACGTGATCGGCATCGATCTCTGTAAAACGACCTAACATACCATACCCCTTGTAACTTGGATCAAACAATGTGCGCCACAACTGCTTGTTAGTAGTGATTAGATATTCGGCACCCTTTTTCTTCATAAACTTGATCGAGGGTTTCCAAATAGGTTTCTCAGCAGCTAACAAACCAAATTCCCGTCTTAGAGCATAGTATTCTATCTCTTCAACGGCATATATCTTCGAGAGATTCTTTAAAGGATCTTTCGTTGATATCCCTTCCCTAGCCAACATAGACCTTACTTTTCGCATATCTTTAATGTTTCGATCCCTAAAATACTTTCGATCCATAACCGGAACCTTTACATACAAAACCAAAGCCTCAGATGGCTTTGGGATATAAGGTATGGTATCTGGTGTCCAAGGACCATATCGAATCAATGGAATCAAATGAGACATCCTATTTTTCAATAACTTACGCCTATGTGGCTTGATTTTGATTATAATATTTTTCGACTGCCTAAATAGATCGTCACCTTTTTGTGCTTCAGCTCTAACAGCAATAGCAGCCCAATGCTCCTCTCTTACTCTCGTCAGAGGCTTCGGCAATCCTAGCTCGTCTTTTGGAATCCTCTCAGCACCTTTAACTCTGAGAGTCCTAACACCGTCACTGTATTCCTTGGACAGCGGATCTCGACTAGGATCTAATTTCTGGTTAACCTGGTGAGCTACTAGACGACCTGCATGAGTAGCAGTCCCACGAAAAAAAGCAGACACACGCCTATCTATCTTTCTGAGATAGGTCTCGATTCTGCGCTTATCCCTGGGCTTTAATTTAACCTTTAACACTAAAATCGTCCGATACTTTTTTGGTGTATTTAGGTGGAACCGATCGTCCCTTACACGCTCCTGTGCTATGTCTAAATATCACCTCTTTTAACGTTTCAAATTCACCACATTGAGTCATCTTACATTTGTACGTAACCAAAATCTCTTGTATAGCTCGAAGAACTTTCTCCGAATCCACAAAATTAGGACAATCAAATTTGAGAAAATACTCCTTCACGATATCCCCCGAACGAAATCGATGGCGACTTTCAATCGCTACGCCTATCCAGAAACCTATTGACCTTTTTTAAAACAGACTCAATTTCATTCCTGAGTAAATATAACTCAAAATTGCTGCTTTTGATACAGTCGTCAGTATCTTTACAATAACCAATGCCAACCTCTTCCCTGACCTTGTTAATATCAAATGCTGGTCCAGGTCCAAGGCTCCTACCCAACGGTCTAGCAATATCGGAATGACCAACAATCGCCTCAATCGGATAGTGCTCGCAGATCTTTTTGCAAATGCTGATACAGGATGCTATCTGTTCCTCCCTGTATCGCTCCCAAAATTTCTGCTTACCAGGCTCTAGGTCATGAGCAAATTGGACAACATCGTCATCATGAACAGTAGTCTTTGCCCATGTTTGATACATGCCATGCTTGTATTGAAGCGGTCCCCAATTACACAACTCAACGCCTATCGAAAAATCATTACATCTGGATAATCCCTTAAATTCAGAAAAACCACAATGCCATGCCTTGATGTTAAACGGCAACATCTGCATAGCCTTACCATCACGACCGATGATGATATGTGCTGATGCCTGACTCTCAGATGTACTCATCCAACGTACCGTACTAATCAACGTCCTGCTAAGGGTGTAATTCAACACAATGATCCTCGGCGATATCTCTCCACCATGATTCGGAGTTGACCGAAAAGGGAGTTCAGGCATTTTATGATTCGTCACTGTCATCGCCAACCTCAACAAATTTTACCCTTAACGCCTTAAGACCTTTCTCCGAAGTTACAGCGAAAAACTCTACTATCTGGTCCTTTACCAAAGTTTTCTTATCTAAACCATCAACCCTCTCAATGGCATCATAATGGACAAAGACACCTTTCTTTGGCTCCATGTCCTCTGGATGGCCATCTCTGGCTAAGAATCCAAAACCCTTTTCGGTATTAAACCACTTCACTTTTCCAGTACATTTCTGCATATAATCATACCCCTTGTAAACATCAAGCGTTGTTACTAATTTTCCTATCTGAAATCCTAGACTTACGAGAACGGCGCAATCTATCTTTCATTTTGTCACCAGATTTTTTTTGGCGTTTTCTCAAACGAGAATTTACCTTATCCGCTAAACCCTCTTCATCATCATTGAAAAGATTTCTCTCAATCAACTTTAGCTTTTCATTGATCTCTTTCATATTCATTTTTTCACATTTCTTATCTTCGGTTCAGTTTTATGACGATATTTGTCTTTACCCGAATAGCTCTTTTTGCGTTTGAATACCTGATTATACATAATACCATACCTGTCGGTCTTTCGACCACCCTCAGCACCCTCTCTTTCGTGCAGCTTACTCCGCAGAACACCTTTTCCTGTTAAGGCATATCCATTTCGTTTGACATAACCATACCGTCTAAGAGACCAAAACGCTATATTATGACCTCCAATAAACGCCTGAGATCGACTCTCATTGGTCTTTTTCAACAAATATTTGGTAATCGCTACAACCGCATGTTTTAACAAAGTCGGCATCCGACCTCTGTTATTCAACTCAACAATCTTAGCTACCGAGATAGTTTCCTTTTTCCCCAATTTATCCAATATTTCATCAATATCATCCTGGACCTGATCAATCCTATTCCATGTTCTCTCTTTTCTGAGAGACATCTTCCTTGGACGTGTCCTCTTACGATTTACCGCCTCAGTTATTTCCTCTATTAAAAGCCAACTATTCATACAAACCTCTAATCCAGGACGTTCTTTATCCTTGTGTCTGCAATATCAAAATATTCTTTTTCTTTTTCTATTCCGAAAAATCTATACCCAAGTCTAGCACACGCCACACCTGTACTACCACTACCCATAAAAGGATCTAATACCCGACCGTTCTTTGGAGTTACGAGTGTTACTAAATATTCCATCAATTTTGTGTTTTTAACCGTAGGGTGATTGTTTCCTTCACCCCTATCCGAACGTGATGCTTTAGCACAATAAAAGAATCGGGATGCACCACCTTTATCACCAGCAAAATCAATCTTTGCATTATTTATATTTCCCATAGAAAACATCCCATTTTTTTCATACCCTTTACCTGCTACAGCACCACCGTTTTTCAATATTCCAGATTGATCATCCAACATCTTCACCGGGCAATCATCATGGCATTCCCATGTTGTAGTATGATCCGGATACACCGTTAGTTCGCATTCAGGATGATGTGTCATGACCGTGTTCGATGGAAATCGGCCTTGATTTCTTATCTCTGTTTCGGTGCCCGATACAAATCCCTTTATAAATCCAGTCCTCTTTGATCTTGGTTTTGATGCGTGTAATGCACTTCCACTTGTACCAATCCTAGACCCGTCAATGTTAATACCCCCCGCCCCATGTTTTAAAACATTTTCCGCTATCGACTTTTCAGATAATGGTTTTCTTATTAAAATCCAATGTTCATTGCTCGGTTTTAGCGCACTACCCCAGCCATCCCATTGTTCAGCTTCGGGTGTGGCTGGTTTGGTTATTTTCATCTCATCATTTTTCAAAGTGCCTTGTTTAGTATCTTTTTCATCCCACTCACTCCTCTGTAAAGAATGATTTCTATGAATGCCAGTTGTGTGTGGAACACTACCAACAACTTCCCTATCAACCCCTTTCAGCTTATCGATAGCTTTGCTTATATTTAAACTTTTAGGAAATCCTGACCCAAAAAGATGCGTCACAACATCTTTGACTTCAAAACCAGCCTCTTCTAATGCTGTAGCAGTCCAATGGGATGTTCTGGGAATAGCCCACACTAAACCATGTGCTCCTGGTTTCATTACTCTGTGGCATTCTTTCATTACTTCAGTCATCCAAGATATCCATTCATCCCTACCGCCTTTATCTTTATCCCAATCTTTGTTCATGAACGAGATGCCAGCGGGTGGATCTGCAACCAATGAATCAACGAAATCGCTTTCGACTTTTTTTAAACGAGACAAACAATCTTCGTTATAAATTAACACCCTACTATTACGATATTCCTCTATTTCCTTAGAAACTTTTTGTACGGACTTTACAATATTACCAAGATTTAACATTACAACCTTTCAATATTACCCTTTATACTGACTAACGACTTTTCCTTTTCTTTCACGTTTATACGACTGACTAAAACCTCCGCTAATCTTAGTAGTAAATCCCTTAAAGTGGTTTCCTCATCGGAATCCCAATCCTCCTTAGCAGCACTTTTTTCAAACATTAAATGAGCCTCTCCAAACTCTTGTTTTAAATTATGCGGCAATTTCTTATAGCCACACATATTTGTGCGACTAGATATCAATCTTGTAAACCTTAAATCATTGTACTGGCTCATCCTTTTTGCTCATCTTTTCAAGTTTCTTTATAGCCTCTTTATCCTTTTCAATTATCGGCCTTGGCTGAAACCAGGTGTCTTGAGGCTTACATCTCGATAACGACTCTCCATTTCTCATCTTTTCTAAGATCCTGTCATTCTCTTCCTTGATCTTTTCTTTCTGAGTTTTCATTCCTTGACTCCAGGTATAAGTCAGAAAATTACGAAACACCCAATGATTTTTCGATTTTCTTTATTGCTTGAGCCATACCTTTCTTGTTCCCAACCAGAGCAACCATAACATCCATCGCATCTACTTTTTTTGCATGGATCAATTCGGCCAATTTATCGCCATCCCACCCCTGCCTCTCAATAAGTTTCAACACAGCTTTTGGATTCAAAGCCGCTGATCTAGCAATACTATCTGCTGCTACATCATATGAAGATTCATTTACAATGCTATCAACGTTCTCACCCAATGATTTTTCGATGTTTTTAATAGCTACAGTCAACCCCCTAATAGCTCCCATAGCTCCATCCATAGTCAGATTAGGGAAGGTCTCTCCTTTTCGCATCCGTTTGACTTTGTCTGTCAGGCTCTTTAATACACGCCTGTTACCATCCAAAGCCTTTTTCCATTCATCAGGAGTAGTATCTCTTTCCGTTATTTGATCATATTTACTCTCGGTTCTCTCGAACCTAAAACGATTTTTCTTTTTGATGACTCTTAACTTCGGGATAACACCTTTACCTGTAGCTACTGACCACTCATTTTCTCCGGTCTCTTTCAGATCAACTTTACTACCCATAAAATATTTACTGATTAATTTTTGTATCCTCTCTAAGCTCGGAGCACTGCCTATCAAATTTTTGCCAACAGCCTCACCCATTTGATACTTAACAACACTAGAATTTAACCTTTTCTTCAAAGACAAAATATCTCGTTTAACATCATCCATCCCAAGATCCTGAGACATAACCGCTAAATTATGAAGAACCATCAATAATGTAGTCGGGAAATCTGAAACCAAATTTTCATCATCTATATGCCGAAGATCAGACAACATGGCTATTGTCTTTTTCGTAACATCCTTCAACTTATTAGACTCAGAAATCTCCACACTCTCACCCAGAGCGTTATAAATATCGTCCTTAGTGCTACGAGAAAAATCATTGAATACCTCGCTATCCAACAAAGCATTCAACTGTTTATCTGTGAAAAGATCTGAAAAACCAAAATGAACATCAACACCCTTAATAGCCTTATGTACGAGCTTATTAAGCTCCCTCTCTGTCATGTCAGAAAATTTTTCAACAGGCATACGGTGGTAAACAGGCTTTTTAGGCTTGAAGAATTTCTTACCATCTTTGACTACAATATCAGATGACTCCTGCTTGTTATGGAGAGCAGAAACCGATTCATAATCAACACCATATTTTTTAGCAACTCTCTGTAATGGAGGAAGATCAAATTTCATCCTATTTCTATTGAATGTAAAAGACTTTATTAATGCCTTAAAAATAAGTATCTTATCATCCTTACTGCCAACCAACTTTGCAGCTTTATTTACCGCCTCCAAATACTGAGCTAGAGCATAATGATTATATCCAGATTTAGTCGATTGCTTTTTGTCAAACTGAGTTAATTCAGACTTTAAAACAACCCACAGCTTTTTCACTGGGTCATCAGGAGATATCTTTATTGATCCTTCACTCAACCGCAACTGCTTCGATTCCCACATCGGGTCCATACGGAAAGGCTCTTTATACTTGATTTTTTCCCTTTTAAGGATCTTACCAGCAGACGAAAGACCAACACCCTTAATTAGCTCATCCACTAACATGTTGACTTTCTTAGCATAATGCCAGTCTACGTCAATATAGTGGTACATCCTCTGTTCATCAGCCGCCTTAGAATCTTTTTTACTGGAGATCGTTACATGGGGTTTTTTGAAATGTACCGAGATGTCCTTACCAGCCTTATCGATAAACTTATTTGCCCAGGATGGCTCAATAATAGACCTATCCACAGCTTTAAGCTCAGATTCTCCACCACTGACTTGCACTTCAGCCTCGGTATCTCTTTCCATTTCTTTGATGATCTTATCAAACTCTTTCATAACCTCAGCCTTGCCCATATTAGGCTTAAGACGAGCTATAAGAGTTTCAGGCCATGCCGTTCTACCCTCTTTATGGATCACCCTTTTATAAAGATGCTTTATTCTCTTACCACGTTTTCCAATCTGTTTTAGGTTGTCATATAGGTCAAGCTCCCAGAACGTAGGCGTTACGCTCCAAGCCTTAACACCAATATCATCCCCCTCAAAATCATAACCTTCGTTTCCCCATCCCTCAGTTAATTCATTTTTCTTGGGAAAACCGTTTTCCTCTCTAAAAATATCTAAGACAGCATCATTAGTCTCTTTCAGAAAACCATACTTTAGCATGTTAAAACCCTCTGCTATTAAAATGAACGAAACCTTCCAGGCTTGATATCCAATTCAGCTTCAGCATTCACTCTAAAAGATCCATCACGTAATCTCTGAGATTTAACTGAAACATAAAATGCAACAATCTTAGGAACCTCAATCCTGTATTCAACAGTCGAATAATACTTTGGATTATTCTTAGACTTTTTAATGTTGTTCAATGAGATCTTTATGCCATCCAACTTTTTGAGCACTTCAAATAACTCAACAGCCTTAAAACGAATCATGGCTCCGAATTTTGGATTCAAACCAGCAGACCCATTCGCCTTATGAGCAAGCTCCTCAAAATCTTCCCACTGATTATTAATTTCTGACGGGATAACATAAGCAGTATCATCACCTAAATGCTCAATAAATTTCTCTACGAAATTCCTGTCTATAATAGAAACAGCACCCTCATTTTCTACTTTGCAATAGTCATAGGTATTATCACCACCAGCATACTCAAGATCGTCATACTCACCAAAAACAAGATCTGCACTATTAAATATATTGACAGCCAACTTACTAGAGGTCTGCATACTACCTCCAGTCCTAAAATTGTATTCAGACCCTATTTTAAGATCTAAGGCTCTCTTTAATAGTTTTTCAAACTCATCACCAGCTTTGGTCGGTGCCATCTTGGAAGGATCATACAAACGTCCACCAGACATCTTTAGCTGTGCGCCTGGTTTAAGCTTATATTTTTTCATCCAAGCTAAAAGATCCTTATGCCACTTTTCAATATCTTTCGGCTTACCCAAAGACTCTTTTTGTAGGATAAGATCATACTCTTCATTGATCCTTGAGGACTCGCATAAAACAGACGCCAACCCATCAATGGAATCCTCATATAGTTTTCTCTCTAATGAAATCATCTCTTATCTCCTAACTATTCCTCATCCTCATCCTCAAAATCATCGCCTAAATCAAACATGATTTCTAATTTAGATTGAGGATTGAATGATACACCCGTAAATGTTTTGATCTTTAAAAGCTTTTTCAACAAAACCGCATCAATTTCACTCAAGCCAGTACCATAAGCAACTATACCAATTGACGTTACCGAGGATTTTGGCCTAGTACCCAGGATCTTAAATGCCTTAGCTGCATCATCAGAACCACCGCCACTAAAAGTAACCTCAGAAAGAACAGATTCGATCTTTTTCATCTCATCAATATATTCTTGTCTCATTTGAAATCTCCTATTTATCTAAACCAAGAACCCTACCAAGATCTTTCTGTGTGTCATGAGTGCTTTTAATACTATGCAAATAGCTCTTATGATCACCCATCGTATATTTCCTATCATACTTGTCTTTGAATCTTTTCTGAGTCTCTTTCAACTCTGCCTTGGCTTGTTTATGATTGTCTTTATAGCCCTTCAGATGCTCGTCATGAAGTTTCTTATACTTATCCTTATGCTTATTGACCTTATCAGCCAAACGCTTATAGGTATCAGTATGATGTAGATTGTTTTTATGAAGATATCTCAAAGCAGACAAATGGCCTGGAGCTTGCCATTTATCAAATTCGTCCCCGTCACCCATCCTCTTATCTGGATTAGTAGCTTCATATTTTGCCCTCAAGGCATCATCTCTTTCATGACCATATTTCTCAGGCTTACCTCTCATATCAAACTCATGATGATCGTGCTCACCCTTGGCTAAAACCTCAACATCAGTATCATCATCAGCCCTTAACATAGCAGCAATACCATGATTATTTATATCTTCCATTTTATCTGCTATTTTTGCATGAGACTTTGGATCTCTCATAACCTTATCTGCCAACTTGTGATGTCCCGACTTCCTCAAGGCTTCAGCAGCATGATGATGAGCTGGTTTTTGCTCTGATTTTGGTCGATATTTTGCTCGTTCTGCTGGCTCTAATGATCCGATCTTAACCATTCGACCAGTCTTTTGACTCTTAACTTTTTTATTCATCCAAGGTTCAGAATATTCCTCAATAGAATCTCTTTCGCCAGTATCTCGACCTAAAACAGACTCTATTCTTGCCATTTCTTTTTTAAATTCTTTTCGCATAACATACCTCTATAAAAAATAAAATTATCACCTACAGAAATTATTTCTTATTACGAGAACGTATATCGTTCCGTATTTCTCTATATGAATCTCTTATCTTCATTCCATAACCATCCACGAAATGACATAATGTCCTGAGATCCGAGTACCCAAATCCTTCAGTCCTAACCGCCACATTTTCAATCAATGATGGCCTCCAGTTGGTTTTCATCTCAAGATACTTTCGCCTCTCTCTTACATGAGGCATCGGTATCTCTATCTTTTTATCGATCCTTCCAGTCCTTAAGATCTTGTTAGGCATCCCCTCCATGTTATTCGTCGTAGCGACAAACATGACATGATCAACGGTGTTCATACCGTCCATTGTCTCCAACATCTCATGCAGACCATATTTAACGTACTCATCCATATCTTCCAGGATAACCACTACATCTCTGTTTGGCTCCATTTTCCTGAAATTGGCCAACGACTCTTTGATCATATATGGGCTACGAGCCATAAATATGACCTTTCCATCTTGAGCTAACCTTTTCATCTCCATCTTAAGCAGAGAGCTTTTGCCCGATCCTGGAGGTCCGTATAGCAATAAACCCGTTTTATGCAGCAATCCCTTCGACTCCAGCCTGTCCCTGCTCGTATAAAACTTATGAACCTCCGATCTAAGCACCCTATTCCACGATGTTTCCATCATCTCGTCAGAAATGATCTCCATCGGTTTAAGCTTTTTGACAGAATGCTCATTCAGGGAACATTGCAAATCATAAAATCCTGATTCAATCTTCATTTTGAATGGCTGACCAAGCTTCGGTTTCGGAACATATGTATCTAAGGCATATGCGATTTCTTTGATCTCATTCTCAAATTCACCTGGAGCTAATTCCTCTGAAACATGAGCTATTTTAAACATATTTTCTCCTTTGTTTATCCTAAACCACCCGCTACCGTAAAATAATGTATCCCCTTAACTTTCTCGTTATCGAAAATTCCCTGATACATTACCAGTTTCTTTGAACCTATGACTCTCTGTAGCGTTTCAAACGACATATCATAAGCCTCCTGGTCCAACTGGTCCAAGGTGTCTTTGTTCGCAACAATAATGGATGCCGCATGAGTGGCTGCTGTTAAAGCAAATCTCTCGCTCAAAAAACCACCTTTAAGATTCTTTCTGATAGCATCGCTCAACTCTGTTCCAGTCTCAGGAACCCCTAATACACTCCTGCCAAATATCAACATCCCACTGTTAAGAACCTTTTTGTAATCCTGTGGATCAAAGGTCGCATAACTGGAACTCTGTGCAGCAAGCACATTAAAGCTATCAAAAAGCCCACAAACACTCCGATTGATAACATCCCAACGTTGACCAAGTTTCGTATTCGGAAAAATTTTAAGAATTTTCGCATTATCAGCTACCACCAATGGACTTATTTCTTTCAACTTTACAGACTCACGCAACATACCCAATAACGTCTCCGCGTTATTGACAACTACACTACCCTCCGGCTTGGCTGGCATACTCACAATGAAACCTATTTTTGCATCTTCAGATCCATTGTTTTTCAGAAATTCCTTGATCGCTTTGGCTGCACCTGAAGCAGAACCTCCTCCGGTCCCTCCTCCAGCACCAACACAGATCATTACTTGCTCCACGTCCTTACCAAAGGCATTCTTTATAGCTGTAAGAACATCCTCTTTGTGGTCCTCAAACACCTTCGCACCTACTGCTGGATCTTTGCCAGCACCCCTGACATCATCTCCGATAACCAAGCGATTCGTGCATTCTATGTCTTTGAAGTCTTGATCAGTCGTGTTCACTATTAACACACGCCTATATCCATACTTCCAGAATGTATCCGCTATGTTACCACCGCCTTGACCCAGACCAAGAAAGGCCATTCTAATAGCAGATTTCTTTTCGTCCTCAATGATTCTGGTCTTATCGTCAGATACAGTCACATCCATATCCGGTAAGTCAAAACCATCCATATCAATCTCCTTTCCCGTCTGTATAGACAGCCTACGAGCTTCGCTTTTCGATTTTACTCTCTCAACAATGTCTCCCAATGCTTCCTCTACCATAATAGGAACTCCTGTTGAGGCTTTGTCTTTCATCAACCCTTGAATCTTTTCTTTTTAGAAAAATAATTCATCAAATCATCCATATCAACTTGAACCTGACCCAATATACGAGCGATGTATTTGCGATCTTTTAAATGAGGTATTTTCTTCAAAACATCTTTGATGTCCTTCAAAGCAACCTGTAGCCTTTTTTCAGCATCATCATCGTCATTGATAGGATCTCCAATCTCCTCAGAGATATCGTCCGATTTACCCATCATGAAATTGACAATATCCGATACCTCTTTCAAATATTGATTACGCATCACAATCCTCTAATCAAAAAGTCTATAATTCTTTACAATATTTGGAGCTATCTTTTTAGCAACAGACAAAGCTGACCTCGTATCATGCTTTTTGCCTTTCTCAATCTCCACTGACTTTGGCGATACAATATATCCATCCATAGCTGATTTGAAATTAGCCCTTCCCACTTCAGGTTCAGCTATATAAGCAGCAAGAAACTTAGTAAAAAACTTTTCAGCATTACTTGCCGCTTTTTCCTTTTTCAACCTCAAAGACTTTGCCTCTTTTGGCTCTGGATCATCACTTAAAAAAGCTAAAGGATCATCCGGCTTGTTTTTGTCGATCCAATCTTTGAGAGATTGTCTAGCCTTAAGATAAGTCACTACCAAACTCTTCATCTTATCTTCAGCAGAGAAATAATCATTGACGCTTTCTACAACCGACTCACCTGAACCCTCAAGTAAATCAGTTATAATTTCCATCTCTTGTAAATATTGTTCTCGCATTACAAACCTCTTTTTATTTGTCTCTCTAATCCCGTTTTTTTAGCCATTCGCTTTGCATCACTCCTAACAACCGACTTAGCCTTACTCAGAGTAAGGAACAGAGCAGATGCTTTCATAGCGAGTTCATCTGGAGTAATGTCAGGATACTGCTGCTTATATTTCACAACTACAAATTCAACAATTTCATCAAAAAGAGATTCTTCAAAATCCTCTTCAGCAGTCCTCACTTCCTCTAAACCATGAGCAACCCTTTCCAAGATCGCATTCGTCTCCGCAATATCGTTTTTCAACACATGATTGCTTTCACTTAATAGTCCAGCACCAATAGTCTTGATTTTTTCTGCGTGTCTCATACCTTATTCTCCATTTTTGTAATGTCTGACTTTAACCCTGTGAGCAAATTTATACAATTTCATGTAACTCTTACTCACATCCTTATCCAACTCCATAAGATAGTCTTTCAACTCAGAGGGTGTCGATTGATCCGCAATCAAATCCTCTATGTTCATGCCTATCTTACGAAACGCATTCATGACATTTTTGACCTTTTTGACATAAGCTCCGAAGTCAGCCTCATTGACATCATCGTCACCATAATCAACCTTATCTGTCGATTTGATCTGAGGCTCATCATCATCTTCCTTCAGAGTTCTGATCAACTTGTCAAATTCGTTTAAATCATTTGCTAACCTATACATCATAGCTCCTCTATGTTTATCCATCGATCTCTATTAGCCAACTGAATCGCTCTTTTCTGAAAAATATCATCCAAACCTGGAACCTGATTTTCCAAAGCTAAACCATACAATCTCAAACAATCAGTAACGTAATTACATTGCCTAGCGATACCAGACCAATAATCACGATGATCCTTATCGCCATCGCTTTCGTTCTGCTTTTTAAAATCCTCAATCACCTTAAAATCATTTTTGGTTGGTCGTAACTCTATCCGTAAATCCTCGAATTTATCCAAAACATCGCCAAAATTATCGTATCCGTTGTAAAAGCCTAATTTTCCAAAGCTTTTTAAACTGGATGCCATTTCGCGTAATCTCGGCAATCTTAGCGATTCTCCAACAATCTGCTTGGGACTCATCCTCTTATCAGATTCCACCCCACAAGCCGTTTTTAGCGTCCTGATGGCGATTGCAACGGCTTGGTTAGGTTTGCGTCCAGAGCCAATTAACTCTGCGACATTGTCTTTATACGCCTTTATACTGCATGATTTTTTAAGCGGCATATAACACCCTCCTACGGAAGTTTTCGTTCTGGAGTGAACTTTTCTCGTCGTTTCATCGTACATTCTACATATGTCCACGAATCAGTGTTGTTCACATGACCTTTTCTGTTCGTGCCAATAATATCGTAGTAGAACGTATCTCCTCTTTCGTGAAACAATAGGACGTCACCCTCTCTCACCATCCTCCCATCCACATCTGTAGGGACTCCTGCATGGTCCAAGTGATTTCTGGATATCGTAGATGTAACATCGATCTCAGTATTTTTTCCATGAGGGGAATTTGTGCTGCCATCCCTACTTATGTCAAACCTAAATCCCTTGATTTTAAAAGCTCGATATTTAGGAGCTGGAGCATACTCGTCCCATAGAGGATCTGCTACAGAATCAGATAACGCCTCATCAAATCGATACAAGATCACCTCGTCAGTCCCATACAAATCTACTATCTCAGAGCTGTAATGCTGGAACAAAGGATTTTCATAACCATCTCGTAATCTACCCATCTTCAGGTTCCCCAGATGATACCACCTTAACACCATGTTTCTGACTCAAAATCGTTAAGTGATATTTAAGATCTGACATGAAATTATTGATACCATTCCATTCACCCTCAATCGTAAAACCCGGCACTGTCGCGCTAGAGGCTATGTCCTCTTTAATGTCAACAGCCATAAAATCCTTGATCGGTCTTTTTTTGAACTGCCTCATATTCTCTTTCCTTAAAGTAAAGTAGGAACAGTTACACCATCTCCAAATAGTAGCTTATTCATATCGCCAACCAATCGATCATCCGTTTCTTCCCCAGATACGACATTATGAATATCATAATAGAAATAAATCTCTATTACCTGACCATAATCGTTGAAATTGCTTGGAGCACCACCATCAGCATCCCAGTACGGATGACCGTATGCTGTCCTCGAATTGACAACCACTCGACAACAAATCTTAGGATTGGTTTCGCTCCTAAGACCAAAATCGCAATACTTTAAACCCTGACCTGGGCTAATACCAAGCATGTCTCTCAACTGCTCTATATTGCCCATCTCAGATAATTGACGAACGCAATCCATCAAATCATCTTTCGAGATTTTCCAATCTACTAATTCAGCCTTGGTTACTCTCCAGAAAAAATCTGTCGGACCACCTTTTCTCACATTGCCGATAAAACCATATTCCTGTTTAGCACCATCATCATATGAGATCGGAACTAACATTCCGTCTGCGATGGCTCGGCCACAAATTTCTGTGCTAGGTATTGTTCCCATTACTTACCCCTCTTAAACATTTTTGTTTATCAAACACCCTCTTATAGTGATCCACAGTAGCGTTCAATCCATCCTCAAACATCGTTGTTTTAAAAAAGCCTATACTGTGTATTTTTCCACCATTCATGCTGTATCTAAAATCGTGACCCTTTCTATCAGCCACAAATTCAATGCTATTATCAACGTCTATGTCCCAACCTCTAGCTTTACAAGTCTGTATCAAAGATTTGACTAAATCAATATTCTGCAATTCTTTGGTGCCAGGAACATTATAAAACTCTCCAGCCTTACCATGCAGCATAACATGCTCAATGGCTTTGGCGTGATCATCCACATACAACCAATCTCTGATCTGAGCACCTATGCCATATACCGGGACTTTACCTCCATCATACAATTTCTTTAAAGCTACAGGTATAAGTTTTTCAGCATACTGCCAAGGACCGTAGGTATTAGCTCCTCTGGTGCCAACGACATCAATCTTATGTGTCGCATAATAAGCGTTGCAGAAATGCTCCGCAGCCGCTTTAGAGGCACTGTATGGATTACGAGGGTTAAATCTATCATGCTCAAAAAAAGCACCCTCTCGTATAGATCCATACACCTCGTCTGTAGATACCTGAACCATCCTACATCCCATGACGTTACAGTACCTTAAAAGATTTAAAGTCCCTCCAGTATTCGCATCAAGAAAAACCTGGTCCGAATGAATCGATCTATCAACATGAGACTCAGCCGCGAAATTCACAATAACATCCGGTTTCCATCTCACCAGTTCATCATGCCAATTTTCCTTAGCAATATCCTCTTTCCAAATGCTATGCTTACACCCCTCTATCCTAATAGGATCTGCCGCATATGTGAATTTATCAACAATCAGAATATCGTATTTCTCATGAAATAAACGAACAAACGCACTTCCAATAAAGCCACATCCCCCTGTGACGACTACCTTACGCATACATACTCCTTAAAAAACGAAATCGCTTTCGCATTACTCAAGACATCAAATCTGATAGAGACAGACCATCCAAATGCACTCCAGACAATTCTTCAGCTCCAAGTTTATCCGCAGCCTTAACAATCTTTTCAAGCTCATCCTCTAACTTAAACTGCCTATCTCTCAGAACCTCAGCCTTTTCCCTTAACTTGTTAAACTTGACCTCAAGTTTGCTTATTTTTTCTTCGTTACTTGCCTCCGTCAATGTCTGTCCAAACATCACTTTCGTTGCAAGTTTATTATCGTTTTCTACAAAATTCATAATCATCACCCCGTAATAAAAGGCATCGGGAATTGGCTTTCCGATATCTCTACGTTTAAAATTTCCTTTTCGGATTTAGCCTGCTCAAGCAACGCCTCCCCATTCAAAGAAACATCTCCTCCAGGTGTCTGATAACTTGGATACTTAGATCGGATATGACCAAGAATCTCCTTAGCCTCTGCTGTAGCCCAACGAACAACAAGCTCCTCATCTCTCGATTTGAGCCATTCTAAGTTGAGATCTCTAGGCTTTAACCTTGGCTTAAATTTAACGATACAGAGCACCCCTGTACCATCATCTCGACCGTCTATGATCAGATTATCATCACCATCATAATTCTCACCTTCGAGAATCCACCAGTCATATTCAGAACCATAGATCCTATGTCTTTCCTCTAAAGCCATAACCATCTGAGCATAGCGACTAGAGGAAAATAGACCGAAATGGGTTTTAAAAACAGACGCTCCCACAATAGGATACCCATTGGTAAATACCCCGAAAATGCAATCATAAAACAGACCATTTAACGCAGGATCTACACCAAAGATAACATCTACGATGCTGTCCACCCCATGAGTGGTATCTATCGTACTAAACTTAACTGGTCTCTTAGGAACAATATACATCGACTTTGCGCCTATAATCCCTTTCTTACCAAGGAACCAACGCTTAGTCTCATCTACCATCTCATCCCATTGAGATTCATCCATCTCTACTTTTACTTGAGGCATCCCAAGCTTTTTCTGGACGATATGAATTAATTCTGCATTATCCATACTGGACCTCTATTTAAGCTTTCTTTTTACTCTCACCTAACGCACTAGCGTCCATACCGGATGTCAACTCATCCAGTTTCATCATAAACGCATTCGCTTTCGGATCATCAGAAAAAGCCAACCCCTTAAGCAGCTCTATCGCTTTCCCCTGACTCTCGTTATCACCACCCCAACTTGTCGATATAAGCTCATCAATAGTAGCATCAACGGTCTTATCATCTTCAGGAGTATCGTCAGGATCGCCAACAGCTTCAGGAGGAGTTTCGTCGTCTGGTTGGGCATCATATGATTCCTCTGTTTCCTGACCCGTCTCAGGCTCACCAGCCATCAATCCATAGACTTCACCAGCCAGCTTATGCAGCTCCATGACCTTTTCTTTGGTTTCCTCTGGAACCTGGATCATACCCTCCTCTTCAGAGTCTTGCCCAATATCATCTGCTCTAGGCTCATCATCCTCTGGACCCTCTGGTTCTGCACCGTCCTGTTCCTGCTCTTGCTCAGGATCAATGTAAGCCTCTTGAGTAGTCTTTTTTTTGTTTATTAAACCAAAACTTTCAAATTCTTTTAAAATATTCGACATAAAATCAAACCTCCATTCATCAATTATTCACTGTAATTATTAACTACCTTACGAAATTTCAAAATAGATTCAATTACAGATTTAACACTTTCACCCATGCTAACTTTAAAACTATGGGTAAAATGTTTATCATTTATAGAGAAAAAAACACTAGGATCATTAGACGACATACCAAAATATAAATCTCCAATTTCACCCAAATCAATAATACCCCTCATATCATCAACATTATATCCAACTCTCAATTTTTTACTCAAAAGATACTCAAAAAAATCACTTGTAACCTTATCTTCAGGTTTAGCTTGATCTACTTTCCTAATAACTTTCATTGATTCTTCATCTAATACCGAAGACACCACATTGTTAGTCTCGTCAATTAAATCCCTAGCTTTATACATTTTAAACCCCTACTTAGATGACACCTCTTTGATCCATTGCAAAGCATTTTTATTTCCTAAAACCCCATGAGCAAAAACCTCTGCATAAAACTCTCTCTCATTACTCATGGCATATCGTGATACAGATAAAACATCCCTGTCGCTCTCTCCAGTCAGCTTATCCCAAAGAGCTATATGATCACTAGCAATCAATTTTCTGCCAGGATCATCCATATAATATCCTTGGTACTTGACGTTTCCAGATCGAATAGACTTAATACCAGTAACCGAAAATTCCCTATCAGAATCAGGTTCTTTTACCCGGTCTCCTATTCGCAATATGGGATATTTACTAGTAGCCTGGAGCCATCGCCGATGGACCGCTGTTTGGTCAGTCTTAAATTTATAATATTGCCTATGTCCCAACTCATGAATGAGACTCTGGACAGCATGATCAAATATTTTAACAGGTAATTTCAACCTGATATTGTCTGATTTTTCGCCATAATCAGCCGCAGCTCTCTGGGATATAGAACCCCTAGTAACAATAACCACATCGCCATAAAGTATATGACCATATCCTGCTTTCCTGATTAGATCGGACGATTTGTCAATCAATGATTCTACGATCTTTTCGTTTTTCTTAGATAAGCCTATAATATTGAATTTTCCAATCTGAGTCTTAACACCCTTTTCCTCAAAATCAATATCTGGAAAAATGTCTTTTAAAACTTCAGTCTGAACACCGCTTTTTACTATCAATAAATCAATCAGTTTTGGTCCAGTTAAATTGGAATGAAACTTTTTCAACAAACCAACTTCCTTAGATTTCTCCAACATCAAATCAAAAATTTTCTCGTCAGAAACCCCCTGTCCTCTACCCATACCCAAAATATTATAAAGGACTAGACCCATCCTACCTTGCTTGAAAAACAAAACATCATACCTATTGCCTTTTCTCAAAATAGCTATAGAGGGCTTTCTCTGCTTGGAAAAAAATACCGTAAGATTATCGTATTTCGTATATCCAGAAAAAACCATCTCCATCAAAGAAACAGCCTTTTGATTTACTAATAAAAACTCATTCAAATGAGTAGTAATCATGGTGTGTCCTCAACATATTTATTAAAAGAAATATCTGGAATTATAACCATAATATGAGATTTACCCGCCTTTTTAGATGCTAAAGCCCTATGGTTTCCATCTAATACGCTAATCTTACCTTTAGTATGAGGCTCCACAAACTCTCCGCTCCGTCTAAATCTACCGTAGACACCCCATGATGGACCCATATCCACACCTGATTTTATCAATTCCACATATCTATTTAGTCTATCTTTATCACCAACATCCACAATATCCAGATCTTTCACAGGAATCGAAACTAAAAAAAACTCCTCTGCCATATTTTTATATTTATCAAAAGGAAAAAAATAATCGGATTCATCTGAACCCCAATCCTTATGTTTTCCTTGGAACCACTGTTTTTTATGCAAAGACTTAACAGCATTAAAAGCATATCTATGTTTGGGAACAATAGATTCAAATATAATATCTAATAATTGTTCATTTGTCTTATTGATCAGCTCTCTATTTTTATAAATTTCAAACTCCTACACCCTTTCAAGCCAATCTATCTTTCTTCTCCTGATATCATCAGCTTGGTGGATTCTTGTTCTAGCAGACTTGGTAAACCTCTGCTTCTGTGTGGTTCTAAACTTGACAATCTTACTCTTAGTCTTTTTCAGCTTACTCAGCTCTTTTCTCACATCTATCTTTGCAACATTTTCAATGCTGCTGTTTGACGGGTTGTAATTGACTGAGTACACACCATCATCCAACCCCTTAAGCATTTCCGCAGTCTTGTCCGAAACATAATCAAAACTAATCTTATGATCAAAGTCATTTCCAAAATAGACTCCGCTCAGTTTTCCGCCTTTCTTTTCAAAAAAACCCTGCTTTGACGAGGACTCGCACATCATCTTTAGACTTTTAGCATTTGCATATGCCTGTTCGCACCACTCTGCGAAATCGCTTTCGTTTTCCATTTTCTTAAGCCGAGTGTAATAGTCAGGCAACTCCAACAAATGAGCCTTTGCTATCACCTCTGCTATTTTCCTATCTCCTGTATGCTCTAATTCAATCTCAACACCCATAGCCAACTCATCAGGATCAAACTTATCATCTGGAACATCCCAGTGTTTCAGATACCTACCATTCAATGCTTTAAACGCTATCGAGTATATCATACCCTCTAAATCGTGTGGATCTATCCCTGCTTTTTCTGCAAAGGCATGTACTTCATCATCTTTTCTAGGGGATTTTTTCAGAAATTTTTTGAGCAGCAGTTCTATATCTTTACGTTCTCTCATAAACGACTCCAAAAAAACGGCTAGGCTAAGGAAACCCTAACCTAGCCTCGTAGAACTTTTATCGCTGAATTAGTCGATCTACCTGATATTAAGCAGGCAGATTATTTACGGTAACAACTCCGTAAAATTCGCTACGGACCATTTTCTTAGCATAGCGTGTTCTCATCCCTTTTCTGAATGAGAAATCTTGCGGATCTAAGAAAGTAGCAGTCATTTGTAGCGGTACATACGGTGCCCAAACAAAGCCAGCATCTAAGAAACTAGAGCCTTTGTATCCAAGGAGGATTTTGTTGCTTGGGAAATATGGATCTTTGTAAACGATCCATTTCTGATGGAGCGTACCAATTTTCTGAACACCGAAGGTCTGTGGCGACTCAGGAGCTACAAATGTCTCTGCATTGGCAGGAGCAAAAATAGATCGGAAATCACCATGAGTACCCAATTGCTCAAAAACCGAAGCAACGTCAGGAGATGTAACGATGAAGTTAGCAGCTCCACGTAACGATTGCTTGTAGATTTTGTTGGATAGTCGGCTTAAGACCGTAACGATTGTTCTGATCCAATCAATCTCACTAACACCAGCAGCGGCACCAGCATAATCCCAAGTTTCGGTTCCACCAGTCGCGCCATTGTAGAGATCCATGATCATCTCACGGTCAATTTCAAGAGAAATCTCGGCTGCAAGAGCAGCAACCAATTCCGCTTCAGCATCGATTCCATGAAACGCTTTAAGATCGTCGGCAGCTTCGGAGCACCAAAGAGCCTTCATCTTACGAGTTCTGGCTCGAATTTCGACCAATTCGATATCGAGATTGGCTTGAGGAATAGTCTCATTGCATTCCATATCATAGTCATACTTAACCCAAATCGATGTATCCGCGTCGGGATTACTTGGGAAAGTAACTTCGATAACGCCAGTCGTGTAATTGACCGTACCGCTAACACCAGAGCTTGCATACTCAGTGATAAGACCACCAGCAGATCCGTCATCGACACCAACTTGGGTATCAACACCAGATGCGGTTGTCCAAACGGTTAACAAGGCATCACTGTGGACTGAGCCATTTCTGATTGGCGTATAGTCCAGAGTGGAGGTAAAACTGGCACCAGATCCCGTAGCCGTACCGATAACTTCCTTATCGATAGTTTCGGAACTGTAATATCGGTTGAAATTCTGGATGAAATTATCACCAGCAGTCACGGTCCCTTTGGTATTGGCATACTTTACTTCAAAGTAAAAGATACCGCCAATAGGAGCTGTCATGGGCTGAACTGAAACGATTTCGTTTGCAATAAGGTTCGGCCATACGCGACGAAGAATCGGAAATACATACTTAAGATACTCACCAACATTGGTTGTACGAGTTTCTTCGGTTAAATCTTTTAAATAGTTTGCTTGGTTCTCAAAAAGAACAGCCATCGTTCCCCTGGTGTAATCAGACCTGACACCTTTTAGGAGCGGGTTCCACTTTTCGAGTAACTGACCAACATAACTTTCCGAAGCTTTATTCTGCTGCTCGGTAAGCATTTTTCTCATTTCGTCCATTTCTTATCTCCAAGAAAAAAAATCTAAAAAAAATCCTACTTGCTTACGAACAACGACAAAACGACAATACTATTTACGTACTCCAGATAGTCTCTCGACATCTTCCAATGTCACGCCAGGAACGCCTGATAGCGGATTAGTAGCCTCATTTACTGAGGTCTCCTCTATCTTTTGCTTCCTATCAACTACCCTTGTCCCCTTAATGCTATCTTCCACTAAGGAGTCTTTGTTGACAAACCGCCTAATGCGTGAACGGTAATCTTCGTTTACATTACGCTTGACCACTCGATAGGACGCAATAAACTCGTCAACATTTTCTTTCGATTCAAGCTTTTGAAATTTAGCTTCCGAAAGAATTTCTTTAGCTCTTGGATGATTGACAACTCGCTCTCTAAGATAAGCCTGAACACCAAAGTTTCTGCTAACCTCAAGAGATTTGCTTAATTGTTCCTCAAGGGTTTTCACCTTGCCCTCAAGAGCTTTCACCCTACCATCACTCTCAGTCTTGATATCTTTGACAACCTCTTTAACGTCATCGTATTCAGAGATAATCAAATTAACCCTATGACCTAGAGCCTCAAGGGATGCGAAGCTATTTACATCACCAACTTTTTCAATAATAGAGTCATACTCTTGATGACCCTTAACCGCTCGTTCTAAGAATAACTTAAAACCAAGCTCCTTAGTCGCTGAAGTAAACTCTTCGATTTTAGATTCAAGAGATTTTTTCTCTTCGAGAATTGAATCCACCTGAGATGTAAGATCATTAATGCGGCTCTCACGAACCTCCAGCTCTTTGTTAACATCCGCCTCTAATATATAAGGTCTTAAGGTCGATTTAACAGACTCAATCGCTGTCATCGCTCCTGCAACCTTTGGATCAGAAAGGAGTTCACTACGAACCTCGGATCTGACTTTCTCAGTCACGTCTTTTATAGCTTCACTCAATTGTTTTTTGAAACTAGCCTTTAGCGTAGCAATCTCTTTTTCATGCTCAACTTTCTCTTCCGGCTCTTTGGATATTACAGCCTCATCAACCTTTGGCTTAGTTTCGTCAGGTTTTTTCTCAGATGTCAGGATCTCTTTTTCCTTCGCATCTTTATTCTCATCAGATTTCTTTTTCGCCATTTCGCTATCCTCACTATTAGCATTTGAAAATTCAGGGTAGCTACCGCCAGCAGCGGGATCTGCAACGAAATCATATGTCATGAGAGTAAAGTCATCCTGAACAACATCGATACCTTCATTGTTGGTTTTAACCGAACCAAATCCTCTACTACTAATCCCCACTTGACCGCCATCATTTCTAATAGCCTGTAGCTCCTTCCCATTCCTGGTACTAAGGATTTCAGCCATACCGACAACTGATCCATCCTCCTGCAAAGAAAGATTGGTAATCAAATGACTGGAGCGAGATAATTTGGTTTTCCCGTCTCCAGGATGGTCTAGCTCGCCATATAATCGGCGTTCCTTTGCATCCTTCATTAGACGGGATAATTCACGCTCTATGATTCTGCGGGGATACATTCTTTTATTAGCAGTAGGGATATCAACGGCACCAAACTGACCTTTAGCTACCAATCTGCCATTCTCACTCTCTTCCAAAACGAGCTTAAACGGCACTGAATCCTGAAGTAGTTCTTTCGCCATATCAATACCTCTACACAAAATCTATTATTTTACCTTGGATGGCATACCAGTCAGATTTTTGTTTTCATAATCTGGCTTGGCTGCATACTTATTCAAATCTGTATATAGCTCCATCGCACCACCAAGATAATTGACCAATGAAGTTAAAACATCTTTGGCTAATCCTGGGCTAATCGTCTTATCATCAAGCTTACTAAGCAGCTTACTTGACTTCCCACTGATATCCTGAACCTCTTCCAAGAAATCCTTCACTGTAGGCATGACATCCTCGTCATACTCATCATCATCATCATCATCATCGTCAAAATCATCAGAAACATCATCATCGTCAAAATCGTCGTCGTCATCGTCATCCACAGCACCCAGGTCATCGTCGTCATCATCGATGTCTATGTCTAAATCGGCATCTCCATCTCCATCAATATCAAGAGATAAATCATCCTCATCATCATCTTCGCCTACATGACTAGGCTCATCGACATCATCCTGATAACCGTCTTTGTCGTCATCGCCGATGTAATCATGCTCAGGATCACCGCTATCATTATCAGGACCATCTGTTCCATCTTCACCCTGATCGTTTTCTTCATCATACTCATTGTCGACATCATCGAGATCATCAACGTCACCATCGGCATCCTCATCACCGATGTAATCCATTTCATCATCGTCTAAATCATCTGGAGTTTCGCCATCCATGTTTTCTTTCTGAACATTTTTCTCCGCTTCAGACTTAGGATCACTGATGCCATGCTCATCTTCCATGTCTGTTGGCTGATCTTCCCCTACACGATTTTTACTTAAATCTTTGTCAGGGTTAATGCCTGGATTTTTTCGGCTTGGTGCTTTCGGATTGATCGATGGAGCAGCCTCTTTGAAATGCTTTGTAAGAATATCATGAGGGATATCTTCACCGCATTGCTCAATGTACTCAGCCAATCTCTTAGCTAAGACAGCCGCTAGATGATGAGTATTCTTAATAGACTTACGCAGTTCTTTTAACTCCTGCTCAGAAAAAAGCTCTGGCCTAGATTCCCCTAACAGAGCTTTATTCAATCTTGAAATTTCTTCGATAATATTCGCATTTCTCTCAATGCTGGATGTACGAATGTATTTTCCTTTTTTCGTTCCACCCATTCGTTTGACTACCTTTTCATGCTTTGCGATAGTCTTTTTGCCCTTCGCACTCTGGCGATACTTTTTGGCTTTCCTCTTGATCTCTGACTTTTTCTTACGATACTCGATCTTTCTTTTACGTGCAGCCTGCTTGGCTTTCGCACCCGTTTTTTTCTTCACCACCTTCGCTTCGGTGAGATCCTCCTGACCATCAGACGTTCTGGTCTCCTCTCTAATAAGTCCTAACGTCTGAAAATCTTCCTTCAATGAATTAATTTTCTTTTTGAACATTTATAAGCCCCCTCTGTTCGATGAGCTGATTGGTATGCAATAAAACCCCTAAATCGTTTAACAGAAAAAAAATTATTCTTAATTCTGTGTTAACCGGACTTTACAAGATCAATATGGTATCTTTTTTCAAATCTACCTAACTAGCAAAAATCAATGAATATAGTTCGATATAGTCCATTATATCATTTTGCTTGTCAACATCAATCCTTACGAGTACATTGGAACGTTCAGCCTTACCCGATCAAGCTATTCAAAGAAACTAAGTCCTTCATTCTGCTACGATCAAAAACTTTGTTTCGGCAAAAATCATCTATCATTTCAGATAACTTGCTTTCTCTAAAGTCTTTAAGATGTTGAGCATCTACTGAAGGAATCTCCATTTCTTCGACATTACCTAATGAGTATGAACCATCATCCTCATTCATTGCAATCTCTGATTTAAACAGCTTGCCCTCATCCGTTGCCACAATCACATGACTATCGAAAGTAGCGACCGGACTTACACTGATATCATCTACATCATGACTAAGAAACAATTTCCTATTCTCTCCGACAAGACTAGACACCTTACGAACCTTATCCTCGTAAGAGCCTTTCATCAAAGCCTCAACCACATCGGTTTGAATGAAAGGTCTCTCTGCGCCTACAACCTCATACGATTTAATAAATGACTTTTCGTTTTCGTTACTCATATCTGACTCAATCTTAACGCCTGCTTTTTTCTTTCCCATTTATTTTCTCCGTTTCTGTAAATGGATTCTCATATCAGAAATCAATCCTCGTAATTCATCAAATCTCTTTTTGAGATATGGACTCTGCGTCATCATTTTTTCCCAATTCTCAGAAAGAATTTTTTCAGCCTCTCGATTTCCATTGAAGAAATTTCTGGGATAATCCCTAGCCTCAAACTCAGGATAACTGGTTTTATCCAAGGTTTCCTTTTTACGCTCAGTATTGATAGATTCAATCTCCTCATCCGTCATATGCAGTATTTCGCGCATAATCCAATACTGGCTGGCAAAAGCCCTATATCTATCTGCTAGGTCCAACTGAGCATTCCTTACCTCCATCTGAGCTAACTCAAATATACTCGATGGAGGATTGAGCATAACTTCCCACTCGACAATATCTGGCTGTATGCCGAATGATGCCAAATGCACCCTGCCAACCTTTTTCAAACCGTTTCTGATCTCTCGCTGGATGCGAAGAATAGATCGGGCAAACCGCATATCCTCTGTGGATAAGTTTGCCTTGGAAGCTCCACCCTCAGTATAGTTTAAAAAGTCTCTTGGAATCTTAAGTCCTGAATATAACTTATCTTTGAAGTAATTAACATCGTCTGTCGGCTGGTAGTTCGCTCCACCTATACTCTCAATGCTGGCCGACCTCTTATCCCCTCTTACTGGGACAAAAAAATCTTCATCCGCGCTCAAAGGATTGTAAGACATATCGAGTTTTCCCGTATTAGGATCAACCCACTTTTTCTTTTTATACTCGTTCTTGACCTTTTTGACGTACCCTAAAGCTTCGTTTGGAGGAATGTCACCAACATCTACGTAAAAAGCCAAACGCTCTGGTGCTCTAGTATTATGTACGACAACACCATCGGAAACAAAATTATGTTCTTCAGCCTCCACTCCAATATCATAAATATCGTCTATGCCCACAATCTCTACATTTAAAATGTTTTCTCTATCCTCAGATTCATTGAAACTAAAATTCAAACAATATGATACAGTCTCAGGAGCACGATGATCGCCTTCTATTATATGACCACCAGACCTTTCTCGTCTCTTGATCTCTTTTCCTACACTGTAACCAGATTGCATGCACAAAATTCTAAGATCATTTACTAGATCTTTATTACACATCTCAATAGAAACATCTTTTCCATTATCTCTAACCATCCCATCAGCATCAATAAGACCAAAAATAAAAGCCTTTCTAATTTTTAGTTCACTCCTAAAAACCCACTCAGGTATTCTTTTATTATGAGCACCCTTTATATACCCATTCAAAATCATAAACTCATAAAATTGTCTCGAACAAATACAATAACTATTCAGCCTATCACCTTTAAAATTTTCTTTTACATTGCCTACATACTTTTTAAATAAGTCCTTATACTTATTATTCACTTCAAACTTATTCCCACAGGCAAAACCGACAGTATTTCTAGCAATATATCCACTTTTATGAGTATGATCGGATAAAAACCCATCACCTATCATAAATCCAAACCATCTGGAAAAATCTTCATCCACAGTTTTCGGTAAACCAGAAACATCAATACTTCCCCAATCATCGTATATATCCAAAACACTCTCATCATAGCCATTTTCTGACATTAATGAGAGTGCTGCTCGTTCTGTAAGAGAAATATCACCATTAAGGAATGGTTTGATTTTCTGACTATTAACTCCGCATTTTTCCATTAAAAAACGTGGACCTTTTTTTAATTCTATTTTCCCTAAGAAATCAGACTTGATAAAAGCTCTCTTAGAAACATCAGGAAAATTCAATATTATATCTTCACCTGACTCTACTTTCGGCATGATAAACTTATACATATTAGGCTCAATATTCTGAACCTCTACATACTCAAGTTTAATTGTATTCCTATTCCCACTGCCATTATGCTCAACCGACTCCACTAAAATAGGATGCGTTTTATTGGCAAAAATCTGCCTTCGCCTACTTGATACTTTATAGATAGTATCCTTACCATTATGTTTTTTATAAACAACCTTAGTTTTGTTTAAAATACCCTTATTGTTATAACAATAAACAACATCATCTTTTACAATATCCTTAATTTTTTTATACCCATTATCCGTCCAAACGTTACTATCACCATGTAAACATAGACGATATACGAGCATACTGTCTTCGATCAGCATCAACCGTTTTACGATCCATCTAACAGAATCCAACACCCCATAGCCATACATAGATCGTCTTTGCTTGGATCGTAGACGCATGTGTACCACTTCCCAGTTCTCGAAACTCTTGACTGGTAAAGAGCCTCTTTCCATCTGCTCCTCTACATATTTCTCTTCCTCTTCCCGATTCTTAATACGCTCCAGAAATTCCTCTGTCGTGATCTTAAAATTCGCCGTGTAATCCTGAACAAATCCTAGCAAAGATCCTTCAGTATCCTCTATGCGCCTCACTGTCGGTGGAGGTAAAAAGTTGAGGTCTATAACACCCTCACCATCCTTGATAACAATTTCCTCAAAGTCATTGCCGTACTTACATAAGGTTCGAGCCATTTCCCAAACCTCTTCGTCAATCCTTAAATTCTTTTCGTAAAGATCTTCAAGAATCTGACATATGGTTTGGTCCTGGCAATCAACCCTAACAGTCTTTCCCGTAATACCGTCTGGCTGTGTTGCATCGTCCGAATATATATCTAAAGATGCAGAAAGCTCTGGCAAGTCATCCATATCCTCATAGTCAACGTATCTGGAAATCAGATCGTTTTCTATGGTGAGATAATCCTTCAGCCAAGAACTTGTTAACCCAAAATTTGTATCGATATTCTGAAAATAACTGCTATGACCAGTCCCAGGCATCATCACCTGTCTGGTGTTAGGAGACAATTCGGAAGGAATATTATACTCATCGACAAATACATGCCGTAAAAAGTTTAGCAAACCATTATCTTTAGCCATCGCCATTCCTACTAATATATGTTCATCAACAAATTTTCGATTACGGAAAAATGAAAAGCAGACAATTGATTATCAATAACAAATCATAACACACAATGAAATCAAATAACTATCCCTTTAAAAACGGTAGGGGTAATTCAGTCTTGTTCCCAGCCTTGTCAAACTCGGCATGTCTACCTTGTAAAATCCATCGATCCCCTTCGTCATCAGACTCCGTTGATTCACTGATACCCCTTTCCATCGGAGGCGCAGGATACTTAACCATCGTCGTCAACGAATGGATAACTCCACCAAAAGCATCCGAAACATCTTTGCTTTTAGTTGCCATATGGTCCACTTTTCCGGTCGTATTATCTTTCTCTAATGTCTTTAGCTCATCAATCAATTTCTTATAATAATAACAGTCAACTCTATTTTCATAAATAGCAAGTTTAACATTTTGATATGGCTCAGGGCTTATATCTAAAGACAAAATTTCAGCCCTATAACCTTTATTCATAAACTGCTGCTTAGAGTCAGCAGATTGAAATGAGTCCATCGTTATCAACCTAATCGGGAATCCATGTGCCGAGAGATCATAGACCAACTGACGCACATTCCCTAGCATTATTTCCTCACCCAGAGGAGGCACTATCTCTAAAACAAAATCAATGACTACAAATGGAGCAACCTCCTTATAAATAACCTCTCGACCATCCTCATCACGCCTCTTTCTGATCACCTCAGTCATATGAGAGATATGACCCATAGCAAATCCAGTGGAATCAGTCGACAAACTAGGGTCAATATGGATATGTCTAACCGCTTGAGGATTCAACCAAGGACGCCATTCAAATTTCTTGGGATCTTTCTCGTCATATACCTTATGACAAAGCTTTTCCCAAAGAAAACCCCCCGGCTTACTCATATCAAACGACTCGACACTAAAAGGATGAGATCTGCTTTTATTTATCATCTCAAAAATCTTTTCTCTATTTTGGAGAAAATTGCTAATAGCCTCTGTTGAGATTCCTGCTATATCTCGAATCGCACCAGTTAAATCATTTTCAAAATCTAGCCTATAATCTTCAGGCACATCAATTATATGAACCTCATCATCATAAGACTTGGATTTTATTTCCTCAATCTCTTTATCATCCTTTATAATTTTAGACTGGAGCCTATCATTCCCTATCAATACCTTGAATGATCTTGGAGAAAAAACCGATCGTTTTCTCGTCCCCCATTGGGAATAATCTCGCACAAACACATGCTTATCGCCAATTGCTCCTCTAATCCGCTGCTCTGTAAAATCATCTTGTGTTCGTTTAGACGAAATTAACATCAAAATCCCTGGAAGTTTGCCCTGTTGCATAAATCGAGATTTCATACGCCTTTGGATTGCAGCATACATGTTTAATGCAATATTTTGCTTAGTACCTTTTTTAGCTCTATCATCCATAAAATTAGATTCATCCATGATTCCACCAAAAATATTCATACCGATAATTCCTGACTCTGTAGAACTACCTGGCGTAATCTGAATGTTGTCTAAAAATAAAATCTCTTTCTTGGAGGCATTCACAGGACGATAGACGTTCATGAAATATTCGGATAGCCTCAGCTTACTAGCAATGCCCTCATAGACTACCTTTTCAGCATTGGTCTTACTCACACCGACATTCGCAAAGCATATAGGAGTGCCATCCATGATGCCATACGAAGCTTGAGGATTGGCCAAACAACTAGCCTCGTACAGCATACGGATAACTGCCACATGGGCAAATGTAGATTTCCCAGTACCTATCGCACCGCCAATAATAGCTTCGTGATATTCCCCGCTAAACAGCTCTATGAGATCGTCCAACCATGCCGGAAACAACGTTTTCCCGACAATGCCAAGATAATACGGATCTAACAAAAACGTTTCCATATCGACAGGAATAGTCTTATATTCAATCGTCTCCATATCCTGAGCAAACTTATCGTCAAACATCTGAAAGACGAAATCCATCTCATCATCATCCAACGTCTCAAGGTCGTCTTTTAATGAGAGCTGATATTCTTTCGCTGTATAATAGCTACGATGTCTTAAACCCTCTTGTTTTATCATATGAAAATTCACCAAGCATATTAACAAAAACGTCATCAACTAATTGAAGACCCCTCTCCAACCACAAATCGAACCGCCTTTTCCAACTCCTCTTGCTTTAAAGCAACCGTATATAAATCCGGCTTTCCATCATAATCCTTGTCTGCCAGCTTGCCGACTGTGAACTTGATAACGTTGTTTCCAGCATGTTCGATATACAGATGAACACCATCTTTTTTGATCAAAATTTGCATCTCGTACTCCTCAAAAAATAAAATCCTGGCCTTTTCTAACAAACCCTGGAAACCCTAAAGGCTGAATCTTTTCTTCCCAGTCCTTATATTGATTCCCATAATGTACGAACCACGTAATTCCCCGATATTCCTCTGGAATACCCTCTAACAAACTCTCGATATACGGATGGACGTTTTGAACCCCCAAATCAACCAGACTACAATCATGAAATATTGCTTTCAATCCGTCAAACTCTTCGATCGCATACCCCTGATCATACAGACAATGTTTGATGTCTGAGGAATAAATTACCCCGTCATCTGTGATCATCGAATATGATTCCATTCCTGGGACATGCTCCGTCAACTCTAACATAATGCTGACGTCTGGAGTATTGACTTCATAACAACCAACAACACCAGGTTTCGGAGTAATCCCCCACTCTAAGTTAAAATAAGTCTCTAGCTCACATTTGAGGATAGAGCCGACTGGTGACACAGAATACTCTAAACCACCTCTCAGCACCTTTTCCCAAAGATCCCTCCTCATGGTTTCTGTAAGCCATAAACGAGGTCTCTTTTTTAAAGCATAATAATAAATCTGACCAAGTAATTCTAAACCACCAACATGATCGGAATGGAGATGAGTAATGATGATGTCAGTGATCTCTTCAATTTTTTTCAATCTCATCAATTCGGCTGGTACTGTTGAACCGCAATCAATAAGCACCCTATCGTTGATCAAAATACTCGTATTACCTAGATCTGGATAAAACGCAGATCCTACGCCAAGAAACTTTACCTTCATTACAATTTACCTACCCTATCTATTTTTCCTAAAAATTTAACCATCTCTCTAAATTTTCTTAACTCACTCTGATCATAGAAAACCCTGACGGTTGGCTTTCCCTTATCCACCATATAATCCAAACCAAGCTCAGTGCCGTATCTCTTTCGTAGCAAGTTAAATACATGAACAACGTCCTTCGGATTATCGCCTTGAATCCATAATTGTTTCTCCTCACCACCTTGGCTTAACTCTTTTCCTGCTTTCGGCATAAAAATATCTAAACCTGTCCTCTTAGCTACAGATCTAAGAGATTTTTTGATCGAATCAACATCAACATCCTGCTGACCTTTTCGCCTATTGATAAGATTCTTGATCCTTGGATCTTTGTTCAAGCCTACCGTTAAGTCAGTAGCAAATACTCGTCTAGTTTTAGAATCAAGTCTTTTATAATTCTCATTCTTGTCCATAAAATTCTTTACGACACCTCTTATCATGTCTTGAACATCAACACCTTGATCCCTACTTGCCAGACTTAAAATATGCTTACTCAAACCGTTTATCTTATCAGCCAAAAACGTCTTATACTCATACGGATTTGCTAACCATGAAATATATCCGCGTTCTCTCTCACTCTTGAACTTCGCACCCTTTACTATAACAGACCTAGACTTTGGAACCCCGATATTCCTCTTATCCCAGGACTGCATGAAATGAATAAGTTCATGATACAAAGTCGTCTCAATTTCTTCGATCGATGCCTCAGAATTTAACTGTAACTTTCCGCCATATACACTCCACGAACCCTCTCTCGTTTGGAACGGTTTCAATATGACTTTTATCTCAATCGGCTGTCCTGTCTCTTTTCCATAAATCTTAATTCCCTTCGGGAACCTAAAAGTCTTTGTTTTACTAACTCCAAACTTATGAACAGATTTTACCCAGTCCATTACAGGCTTTATCATCTCTTTAGGCACTTTGGGCATACCACCCTCATATAAAGCCTGTTCAATCATTTTCAAACGTTTCTTAATGATTTCCATAATTAAACCCCATACCTAGTATCTATTAATACCAGAATACATTTTTTTCTTGACAACGTCATCCAATCTCCTCCTGATACACTTTTTTTGATGGCAGATGGATTCCTGTAAGCATCTGAGGGACGGTATCGATATTGATGCCAAACTCTCCAAACTGATCCATATATTTCCAAGGACTCGTCTGTCTCTTATGACCATGCACCTGATATTTGTCTTTCATCCGTCTAGGGTTTCCAGTATTCCACAATATATTATCGTTATACGATCCTTTAGGCTTTAATTTATGAGGTAAATCCTCTATCGCATATTCATTGTTAGGACCATACCTGAGATCGCAGACATCCTCTAATTGTAGCTCTGGATTCTTTGCAGCATGAGAAATGAAAACACCATCCTCATCGATATACAATGGCAACGATTGCAACCAATCAATGTAATCTTTTGGGATCATCTCCTTTACAAGATCACAAATATCTTTAGAAAACCCCTCAATCATATCATCCAATATTCCCTCTTCGACAAACATCTTTCCATACTTAACTGTAAATAAAACCTCATTATTCCAGGACACCACTCTCTTTATGTCATCCACAAATGAAATCATGCTTGTAAGCGTCTTAAAACCACCGTTAAACGCACCCCAAATCAAACAATCATAATAATCACCCTTATTCCAAAGATCCAATAACTGATGTTCATGGTTGCCCAGGACCGCTCTGCCGTTTTTTCTGAAAAAATCCATGACCTCTTTGGATTTTGCACCTCTATCAATCATGTCTCCTACTGATATAAACTCATCGTCTGGCATTTTCTTTGCCAGCTTTACTAAAGCATCATACTCACCATGCACGTCACCTATAATATTCATCGATCTTTCTTCCTAATCTGTTCCTGTATTTCAGCAATCTCTTGAGCTTTCTGTTTTATCGTTTGAAACGTTTTACCACACGACAAACACTCAAAGTATTCATATTTATGATCAACCTCAATTCCTTTATACGCACCCCTACGAGTGCTAGTCGAGACAATTACATCTCCACCATCACAATATATACAACTCGAAATAATAACCTCCTTGGAAAAAAACGAATGCGCTTTCGTATTTTAAGGGGAGGGGATAGGAGCATCAACCAATCTGCATCAAAACCTAATGGATAATGAGAGATCAGTACGGGTTCCAATCGATGCTCTTTAGGACTTTCGGCCATTGCCCGATCGGTCTAGCCAAGGCACCTCGCTCACTCCTGTCAACACCTGTTACCAGATGTAACCGCTATCCCCATAAAAATCTATCTTCCAGTGCAATGATATGGCAATCCAGTATCAGGATTCACATGAACCGCGATACCGCTGTCTGATTGAACATACTCAGCTCCACCTTTAGAACATTTGTATGTCAAATCACCCGTCCAATGAGTAATCGTCCTCTGACACCTACCACAGCCTGTTAAAAAACTGAATAATCCGATCAACAATAGTACCTTTACGCCTGACGATAACATATTTCTTACTCCAACTATTATTTTTTAAAAAACGCACTCTATAAGCATCTTGGATATAAGAACAAGCACCACAGTTATCTATGTTACATCTAACAATAAGACGACCTCTACTCAATATCTTTTCATGTGCTAACTTATGGTATTTATTTCTCTTCAAGCCATTTCTCGTACATTTTTCTAATAACCGTTTCACCAACAGAATCAGATCTCAAACTATCCCTAGCTATACATTCATCTAAGGGTGTGTCAATAAACTTAATTTCGACATCTGTATCCACACCACTATAAACCAAAGCATCATGAACAATTTCTATATGACTTGGATCTAAATGAGTATTATCAACAATGACATTTTTGCCGATTCTCACAAGATCAACAATTATTTCTTTCATGATCCTGACCAGCATTTTCTCTTTTGCCCAGTGAAAATCCTTAAAATAAAGCATATCCCTGAGATTGTCCCTGCTGACCCTAACCCAATCCTTTTCCTTATCCATTAGTTCTTTTGCATAAGCACTCTTACCGCTACCAGGTAATCCTTTAAGGATCAAAACTTTTACACTCATTACGATCTCCTTTTAAAATCCGTCATTATCAAACTCTTTATACAAAACTTCCAATTCACTAAGAGTCAAACTATCAACGGTATAACCGTTATCTAAAAGGTAATCTCTAAAATCACCCTCTTCGACAATATCCAGACACATGCACTCTGTAAACGCATCCCAATCACTCTCATCTTCATATTTTATCAAGTCAACCATGACCCTTTACTCCAAACATCAATCAGCAATACTAACTGCATTCGTATTATAATTATTCGGTATGTTCCCTGAAAACCCTACATTATGAAGAGTCACCTTCGTATCATAAACATAAATTGCACCATAATTTTTTGCCGATTTATTATTCTGAAATGACCCGCCGTACAAATCTTGATACTTGCCATGGGTAAAACATAATGCTCCCCCATGCTGATAAGATTCGTTACCCTCAAAAGAATTATTTTTAAAAGAAATAGGAGCGTCTATGGCCAGCATCATAACTGCACCGCATTTGTCGTTTGATCTGTTATATCTAAAAACATTGTCCTCAATCTGAATATTTTCTACTCCATATACAAATAACGCTCCAGCACGATTTTCTTTATATGAACCGTTAATAACCACTTTAGTTTTGTTCCCATATTCAAAGACAGTATGTTTAATAATATTTAAACCTGTCGTATCATGCCCAGTACCAGTTTGCCATCTCAAACCATTCCACCCCTCAGCAGTATCATCTGCCGTGAAAATAATAGGCAATTGAGATGTTCCCTTAGAAACCAAAATACCTTCAACCGTCATTTTATAATGACCCTTAAAAATCAGCTTAACTCCTGGCTCGATAATCAAAGTTTTTCCTTTAGGTACATGGACATCACCAACAACATTATATGGAGATTTGCTAACCTCAAAAATGCCACTAATATTCCCGCTAATATCCTGTCCAACATCAGGAGTCGGAACAGGAATCGGTAAAGGCTGGCTATCGACAAACATCCCGTTTGCTAATGAAACCAACAGTGGATTATCATCCTTATCTGGCAAATACCCCTGATTAACAGTCCAAACAATAGCTCCTCCAAGACCATTTACTCGAACATATTCCCCTTTGCGTGATACTGATGATTCATCCTCTGCCGAGATAAAATTACATCCCAGAGGACCGTATCCGTTCGGATATGAAAGATATGGAACATAAGCTGTTGAATCCCATTTATATGCAGATTCAACCAAATAACTTGCAAGGATATTTCGATAGCTCATCGTATTGTCACTGGCGACTATCGATGCTCCAGATGTAGATTGTTTAGGACCAGTCACACCTTTCCAACATACGCCAAAAAAACCCACTCCAATACCTATTTTCCCCGCTGGTATCCCCACAGATCGATATCCTTCAGCAGATACCTCGATAGAACTAGGATATTGAGCACCATGACCGGACAATGCCGATGAATGCCAACTCAGCCAACCGCTCCAAGGACCACCCATCAAATATGACATAACGTTTATGCGATCAACATATGGTTCTATATTTTTCAACCATGGATCAGCATTTTTAAGGTTGGCATTAACCCAACCGACAGGGATCGTCAAAATCATATTCGGTCTTTTTGCCCTAAGCTCTTTTATCAATGCTAACAAGTCTGGCTTATCATAATCCAGAATAGGCTCCCAATCCAAATCTAAACCATCATATCCCCAGGCATCCATAACCGATAACAGGTTATCCACAAACTTAGATCTGTTTGCTGAACTGGCTGACCCAACCCAACCAGAGTGAGCACCATCACCACCAATCATAAGAATGGCTTTTCTTAAATTTTTATGCGCCAAACCCGCCAGCGATTTCGCCAAAGCTGGTCCATTCGTATCATCGATATCCAGATCCGTAGTTAATGTCCCGTCAGCCTTTGGCACAACTCTACCAACCATCAAATGCGTGATACTGGTAAAATCTACCTTTTCCGGTGGATATAGACCTCTCTGATACCCGACATAATACCCCATTAACCAAGCATTACCATCAGCAGGAACCTCCACAGGATCTTCGACAGGAGGTATCGGAGTAGGATCAACTGGATCTTCCACCAGCTCCATCACAATCCTTGTCGCTGTCTGCTCTGTGATTTTCCAAGATGCAGCACACCCCAACACCAAAATAAAAATCAAAAATAATATCTTTTTCATAACTCACCCCCTTAATATGCAAAGATCGCAGTCCAGTAATTGTTTTTCATACCAACCCCGACCTTTTTAAATTTCTTATTGAGCATTAGATTTCTATGGCCAGAACTCTTAAACCAAGCATCTATCGCAGCTTTCGGAGTCCCTTGACCACACGCTACTATCTCACCATATGCTTTGATCCCACATCTCTCAGCCCGTTTCCAAGGACTCGAACCATCGGAACCTGTATGAGAGCAACGCCTCGTTCTGCCAATATCCTCACTATGTTTTTTTGCCGCACAATTTAGCCTGGGATTTAAAACCAATGGTCCCGCTCCATATTTCGATCTGATCTTATTCATCTCTTCAAAGAGATCTTTCAATGCTCCATCAGCAGTCTCCTCTGGTGGGGGGATGTTCTTATCATCATCCTTATCCGAGTCCTTATCAGGACATTCTTTCTCTGGAGGACACTCTTCACATTTCTCACACTCTTTACACTTTTCGCACTTTTCGCACTTTTCGCACTTTTCGCATTTCTTACACTTAGGACATTCCTCTTTGTCCTGGCATTTCTCCAGATCTTTTTCAGCCTTTTCCAGATCCTCCTCCGCATCCTCTAAGTCTTTTTCGGCCTTTCGCAGAAACTCATCATTTTTCTCAAGCATGTCCTCAAGGCGTTTGATCTCCTCTTCAGCCTCTTTCAACTCCTCTTTCAATTCATCGTCTTTGCATTTTTTGCACTTCGGACAACACTTATCCACATCGAACCGACCGCCGCGAATCCCATGCAGATCTGGACCTGATAGATAAAAACTGCCAAAATCTCCTGGCGGTGTTGGCACAAACTCTGCCGGATCAGTCAACATCCCTTCGCTCTGATGACTACAGGATATCACCAAAAACAAAATAGCTAACATCAATTTCATGATTTACCCCTCTCTTTAGCCTCAAGGCTTTTCAGAAATTCCATAGCTTCACCTGATTTCCTCATCACCTCTGAGTTATCATCAGGAATTACAAAAACACACTTGAACCAATACTTGATATTCCACCACAGTTTACTAATCATCGTCTACCCTCATATTCCATCTTGCCTTTAAAGCTATTCTCTTTGAATACGGACCTACAGAGATGTCGCACCCTAAACATCTAAGCCATGCGTCCTGGAAAACCTTTGAATAGGGATAATTCTCAAACACCTCGACCTTATCGCCACAGAAAGGACAACGTTTCCATCGAGCATGTTTTAGTGTCTTGATCTCTTCATCAGACAACGTTCTGTAGTCATACCGCCGTTTTTTACTCATGTTTAACTCATCACATACATACAAACCTGATCATTTGACAAAACATCAAATTTCAATAATTACAGTTAGTGTGATCACCTTGTCTCCAGGGGAAACTCAGCAATTCAATCTTACATACAAACGTCAAAATAGGGTCTTTTTGGCCTGTTTTTATCGATTTTGCAGTCTATCTTGCCTACAAAATAATCATCTACGTGCAAACTTTACTCAACATCGACTCAGACCTTATTTTTTCACCTAAAAAAATAATCTCAATCATTTCAAAAACTCTCGTCAATTCGACTCTACTTGCCTCTAAAGGGGTGAGCAGCTTTTACCTCGACATAAAAATGTCACGATCTTATTGCACAAAAAAAGGTCACAGCAACTCATCACTGTGACCACACCTATAATATCTGAAAAGAGTTTTTCCAATGTTAGTATATAATCGACTCTCGACCTAACTTATCGACAGACTCCGATACGTTCTCGGATTCTGAATCCCGCCTTTCGGACGGAGGTAAGCGAGAATCCTCTTTACTATTACCAGTATCGTCACTACGTCTTTTTTTTTCCTCTTCGCCGCTCTTTTTAGTCCGCATATCCTTTAAATAAGCTGCCAAAAGCACGTTGTAATTCGCCTCTTCGAGCAAGGTCTCTTCAATCGCCTCCATCGGAAACTTATCGACCCCTCTTTTAAGGTATTTTACGATCTTTCTAAAGCGATCCGACTTATTTATCAGATACCCATAAAGAGCTGAACAAACACCGATATCCTCTACGAACATAAAGTCAGTAAAAGGATCTCCGTTCTCACTACCCCTAGAATCAGACTCGACTATCTGATACATTCTGGAGGTAAAATCCTTGTGAAACTTCAAATAATCTTTCTGATCCATACGCCATTACCTCGTAACAAAAAAAAACAAACATCATTCCTGAACATAATAACATTATTATAGTCAACTCATAAGTTTTATCAACTTACATTTTCCTGGTCTACTACTGTTTATTTTTTAACAGCTCAATATTCTCTAAATGCTTAACAACATTCTCAAGAATGTAGCAAATTTTTTCCTGCGACGAAGATATAGCAGACATTTTCTCTAACAGTCTGTCCTGAGATTCTGAACAGCTACGCGGAACATAGACCAACGGAACACCGCTAGAATCGGTCTTCGATAATATCTCATTGGTGTTTCTTAACCATGTACGTTCATCGGAAAGTAGAGCACTATCCTTTTTGCCAATCTTTTTAACCAGCATTTCAATGATTTTTATCAATCCAAGAGACAAAACAAGAATAGCCGTAAGTTCAGCAGAATTTGATAATATATCCATCGCTCCCCCCTTCATAAAAAAATTAAATAGGAATGCCGATACTCGCTTTCCGTCCCTAGAACACAATCACCAGCATCCCCCCAAACAAAAAATGAAGAACGACAGTTTTCTATACATGAACAAAAAAGCCTATAAACAGCCGCAAAGGCTAACTAGCCCTCCACCTTATTCATATCATAAAGCTTGAAGTGGCCAGAACGCAATCGAGTCACTAACTGACTACCAGCACTAGCAATTTTATGATTACAAACAACACGAAACGAAATGACAGGAATTTCTACTATGCGGATTGTACGGCTCTCATCATCAGCGAGATACCCTCTAGCAACCACCGACGAATCATCGTGATCAATGTCCCAGTGGCGTATAACGAATAGCTTATCATCATTGCTCTTTGATGTCCTCATTATTGCTATCCTTATGTTTTTGTTGCTCTTTTATATATTCTAACAGGATAGCCGCTTGAGTACCAACACTCTTATTTTTCATATCATCTGCAATCGGAGATGGGACACCCCTTGGTAATTTTGGCAAACAACATTTCTTAAACTTTTTATTACTGCCACATATACAAGGGTCATTTCGTCCATATCTCAACAACGGATTATGACTGAAACCGTCAATTAATTTGAAATATCTATGTAGCCTCGGTTTCAGCTCCTCCATTTTCTGCTGAGTTCTCTCCGTTGCTGTCTCCACTTCCTTCAACGATCTCTGTTCGTTCGTCATCTGTGTTCTCCTGAGATGTATTCGTTACATCAATCGTTTCAATATCATCCTCATTATACTTACTAATAACCTCTAAAAACCTATCCTCTCCGATATTCGTGATCCTCTCAAAAATATTTAAGAGCTTTCTCCTGCGGATAGGATCAGACGCAATATTAGCCATTCGAGTACCATATTTCTGAGAAATCTTACCACGAATATCCCTCAATTGATCCTCTGTAGATGGCTTATCTGACTCTACTTTAACACCATATCGCGCATGATGACCAACTAATCGATAACGAACCTCCTCCAGTTTATAAGCTATATCTGTAGCAGCCTGGACGTTTTTGGTATTGCTATCAATCAGCTTATTAACCTTTTTCTCATTCTGATAATCGATCATCAACCTATCAAATTGAATGTGAAACAAGTCGCTCAAGGCTTTCACTCCATCAATCTGATCTTCGATAGAGTTCATAACCGTGTTGTAATAACCAGGCAATCGCTCTCGAATCACCTCTCCAGGAGGCATCTTATGAATGAATGTGCGAACCGCTTTATATACAGCATCAAATGAAACATCAGTATACTCTTTCCTCTCCTCACGGATATATTTTGCGATCGCAGTTGCAGGATATCCCGTTTTTATAAGGCTAACGACCTCTGGGAAACATTTCAATTTCTCTAGCTTTGAAGGTCGAATGCCATAATCAAACATCGTTTGCTTTTTCGATGACTGCTTTTTCTTAGAGTGATGAGCCTTATTACGCTTCAAAGAATCCTCAATCTCAGCACCCTTAATAATCTTTTTATTTCGCCTCATCTCCTTCACTCGTTCATGCTGTTCCTCCAGTATTTTCGCATAAGCGTCCTGTTTATCCTCTAATTTCTTCCTATTCCTCTTACCATCTGGGAAGATCCTTTTTTTGATATCATCCGTCATATTAAGCTCTTATCTGTGTAGTCATACTGTTTCTTCCATTTGCGTAATGCTGACATAGTAACATCTACTTGTTACTGTATCTTAGTAAGTTATTCCTCTTCAACTCTTATGTTACAGTAGATTAGGGTTTAATTGAAGGGTTTGTGGTTTGTATCCATTTTACGTAACGGTTGTATTTTGTTTTTGGTTGCGCGACTTTTTGTTTGGGGGGTAAATGGAAATATTTGTTGGAATTTTTTGGTTCCGCGATTTTCTGAATTTTTTCTTTATATGTTTTTGTTGGTTGCGCGATTTTTTGGATGGCTGGAGCGATTTTTTGGTTTCTTTTTCAGAGCTAATAAAGATCTCGAAAGTATCCCGTAAAGAGCCAAAAAAGAATCCTACTCATCGTCATCATCCTCTTCAATCTCATAATCGAAAACTCTCTCGTCTATCTCAATCAGACCCATGTAAGACTGTTTTCTGCGCTTTTTGAAAAATCGGTACTCTGTCATGAGGCGTTTTTTGGGGTAAAAACGAAATCGCTGGCGGGTTTTGACACCCTGAGTTCTCGGTATCACTCTCCGCACACCAGAGATATAAAAAAACGCTTTGATCGACTCGCTGGCATAAACCAACCGACAAAACGATTCCTCCTGCATGTGCTATAAACACCGATTGAGTGCTCGATTCCGCTTCGCCTTGACCAACATTTCACACCAGTCTACATCCGGTCTTTTCCCCCCGCTATAGTGGACCGCTAACCCCAATTTCAGCAGCAAAGTATTGAGATGAAACCCCTCAAGATAAACATCGGCCACAACGCGGAAATACTTGCCTCTCTGCGCGTTTTTGATATCAACCCTATCAGACCCTATGATGAGATTTTCAACGCAGGATTGCGCTAATTTCGCCATTTCCTGCTCACATTTTTTAGATCCCCCGATCTCTGCTGTATCGATATCAGCCAGTCTAATGCTGATATTTCGACCCAACAAGGGATGAATCCCCTTGATATTGACTTTGAGCGTATCGCCATCGTAATTCCGAATATACTCTACCTTATTGAAATCATAGCCAAATATTTCAGAGGGGACTATAAAATGGGTACTAATTGATAAAATTAGTAAAGATATCAACCTCATACATCCCTCCTGTGATAATTCTTTCCTCAATTATATCACAAAAACTGACCGCAAAAATTTGGCCTCAGAAAAAATTCCCCAAATTCACCCCAAATTTTCCCCATAATTACAACAACTTTAAAAATATTTTAAGAAAACTAAAGTTTTTAAAAAAAATGCCGATCGTTATTACTAACGTTCGTTAGAACTAACGATCGTTAGTAAGAAAGCCAGTGAGGGTGAGTAAATAAGGGTAGTACGATCAGCGGTTTGAGATCACATGACGGGGGGATGATGCACGATCCCCAGGGGTTACAAGGATGGTCTAACTTGCCGACACCCCAACGAATCCGATCCTGAACAACCGGACATAAGGATTCAATCATTTGGGCTTAAAACACCCACGGTGATAACCGAGGCCAGCCTTACGGGCAAATGGTTAGTCGATCATCGTCAGTCCTATCACACCTTGAGACTGGTAAGCCAGCGTCAGATCCTAGTCAGATTTGACGATAGGTACTTCAGAACAGCGTCTTTATTCCATTTGAAATGTGATGTCAGGGACAGAGAGTTTTCAGAGTCTTTAAAACTCTGTCGCGTCTGGTCATTTCGACCACTGATGAGTTTTAAAACGAAACGCAAATATAGGAGAGGGATATGAAAACCACAAAATTAGGGCAATTTATTCGAGAGAAAAGGGAAAAACTAAATCTTTCACGAAAAGAGTTCAGCGAAAAAATGGATGAGAACGATCGAATCTCTGCATCTACTATCGGCCAGATCGAAACTGGCTGGATAAAAAGACCGCCATTGAATCGATTGCGTCAATTCGCAAAAATCCTTGGAGTATCAGTTCAAAAACTGAAAAACTTGCTCATTGCTATTACTACATCCACAGTCATAGCATGGTTCTCTGCTGGCGCAACCTCCGCAGTCGCTTGCAAGCTTGCCATAGAAAAATATGGCGCAGACAACGTAAAAATACTCTGCATAGACCCAGGAACAGCGTCAAAGCCAGACAACCTTCGATTCATGCAACAGTGTCAAAAACTGTACTCAAGAATTGCAGGAAAAAAAGTCGTTATCGATACAGTGAAAAACGAGCAGGGATTTAATGATCACTGGGAAGTGATCAAAAAAGTGCGATTCATCAAATCGCCTAAAGGCTGTCCCTGCACAAGAATATTAAAACGAGAGGTTAATGACCTCATTTTTTCACTCATCCCGAACGTCAAAAAAGAGATATTCGGATACGACAACTCAGAATGTAAAAGATGCCAGGACTTCCAAGCACGAAATCCAGACCGAAAAGTCGAGACTCCACTAATTGAAAATGGCTTATCCAAAGCAAATTGTTTCTGGATACTCAAGAGCCTGGGAATTGATCTTCCAGAAAATTATAACTCGTTCTGCAACAACAACTGCGTTGGCTGTCCCAAAGGTGGAGCAGGATACTGGAATACCGTCCGAAAAACCAACCCTGAAGCTTTCAACCGGATGGCTAAACTCGAAAGAGAGATCGGCCATGCCATATTGAAAACCACCAGGAAGGGGAAAAAAGTGAAGGTATTTCTTGATGAGTTAGACCCCAATGCTGGAATATTTCCTGAACCCATAAAGCCCATAAAACCATAGAAACTACTTTAAACCATGGACGGTTTTAAAGAAATTTTTAATATTCACATCAAACTAGGAGCCAAAGTATGAAAAAATCAAACGTTAAAAAAGTCGACAAATTTCAAGAAACTAACAAGTACCAAGCTTTCGTAGACACTATCGCAGATCTGAATACCGAGCGAGCAAAAATGGAAGCTAACATCGAAGCCAAAATAGCCAAACTTAAGGCTCAAGCTGGCATCGACAAACTCGAACTCAAATTAAGCAAAATCCAAAACGAATTGCATGAAATGCTCAACGACAAAGCCGATTTCGAGATGAACATCTTAAAACGCTTGATCACTGGTGAAGAGATCGAAGATTTCAAAATCAAAGAATTACTCGGCAAAAAAAGCATCTCTTACAAAGGTATCTGCGATGAAGTACTCAAAGACGAAGAAAAACGCTATCAGAAACTCAAAGACAAATACACCAGCCAGAGACAATCACATTGTCTGATCTGGCGTGAAATCGAAATAGCCAAATCTAAATAAACCAGCAAAAACCGTTAAAAACAAAAAGGGAGAAACTTCATGAAAAACTCAAATCTTAAACAAGAGGCTCTGGACAAATTTCGATCCGAAATCAAAGCCAGCGAAACACTTGGCTCAGAGCCAATGACACGGTCGAAGTTAAAAAAACTGGCGAAAGATTATCAAGATATTTACCCAGAAATATCCGATTTGGAAAGTTATCTCTTACTCAACTGGGATAACAAAATCATACATGATTTAAGAGACTATAATGTCGGAGTAACTGATCATGAAATAGTCGGATCAACACCAGGATCATCGGGTAGCTGGTGGGAACCAGCGGAGGCTCCTGAGTACGAATATGAAATCTCAGGAATCGAAATTGACGAATGGTCAACATACGACAATAGACCAGACATCAAAGTCGGCGATATAATCGATGTTAAAATTGATTTTGATATTTCTCACACTGTTTATCCGCGATCTGCTCGATGCGAAGATGACGGTGTTGATATCACGATCAATACTATTTACGAAGATAAAATGACCGTTAAAAAAGTTGAATACAGCGAAAAATACGATGTTCTTTTTCTGACGGTATCAGGCAACTCAGGCGTTGACTATGGTGATAAACCTGCTCAAAGCTTTCGCGGGAGGGAATGATGACAGATTCATATGAGCAACAAATTGAAAAGCTAATCTCAGCCCATACAAGCAAGATCAAATGCGTTGAATGCCAGCAATGGCGACCTACGGAGGGGTCTCAACGAGCAGTAAAAACGGTTAACGGTAAAGATTTTTGGGGTCGTATATGTAAAAAATGCGATGCCAAGGACCGATATCAAATGGAAGGATTTGGATGGAAACACATGCTGACCTTTATAACCATTATTTTTAACGAAAAAAAGGAGAGATAAATGAAATCAAAATACGATTGGATCATCACAAAAGATCATATCGCAGATAAGACTCTGGAACCACCATGTAATTGTAATGCTGTTGGGATGCAGGGTCCGAGAGATTCTACAGCAAAGCCAGATGAGATCAAAAAAGGATCTTATTTTCGCATGTATGACGACGACGACATACTTTACTATGAAGGGTACATCATCGGTGAATTTCATGGAGATGAACCTCTAAACGACTTCGGTATGGGCAACGCAGGATGCGTTAGAATCGAATATCCGAACGATGATACCTAAATTCTTTTTTTACACGCCACAAAAAACGAATATCTATCTTTTCCAACATCCGGCCAGTGCTCTATTACATCCAAAAAATCAATATCCCCAAACTGGTCGAACCTCCTCACAAAATCCACATATTTATACCTCTGAACATGCTCTGGATTCGTATCGTTATCGTACCAGTCATCATCAGGCAAATATAACAACATCACTCCGTCAGGATTCAACAGATTAGACCAGGATTTAAGAGCATGGACATCCCTCTTCAGATGCTCAAGAACATGAGAGCTAAAAACAACATCAAACCTTTTATCAAGGATAGAATCCAAGTGATAAATCTCATTTCTCGCCTTCGTCACATAATCAATACCATTTAGCGGTCTACCATCAACACCGAAAGCGTCCAGAGTAACTTTGTCTGGACCACATCCGATATCAATCACTGATTTTTCAAACAAATATTTATCGATTCTATGTCTTATTTTAGCAGTTTCAGAGTGATAAATCATACTATAGCCTTTTGATTTTCCAATCATCCTCTATTCCCAATCATACTAAAACGTCATCACTGGGAGACATGCCAGATGCCAACGCTCCACCCTCTTTCAAAAATTTCTCAAACTTAGATACTGCCAACTTTTTTCTTTTCTTCAAAAGCTCCTCATCCTCAACAACCTTTTGAATCTCTGCCAACAGCTCCTCATCCTGAATGTCTATAAAATTCTTTTTTAACCATGTCCACATATTCACAGCCCTCTTATGCGCTCCTCTTACAACATAAATTTTCCAATATAAAAATTCTGGTAAGCGTTTTTGGAAAGAAAGTCTAAAATAAAACTATCATTCAACGTCATAACAACCTCTGCTTACAAATTAAAAAACATCAAACAAAACTATCATACAGAAATACGATATGCCAGTACATAGGAGGTCCGATTTAACCGGACCTCCTGACATGAATTAGCATCCCGAACCATTGCACGAAGGAAGAGTAGGCTTATACCAACACTTCGGTCTAATCCCTAAAACATACCCCCCATATTCGGTACAGCTATAATTTACCGATTCTAGCTCTGTTTTTGGAATATAAAGCGGATTCCAATTCTTTTTGCAGATGGCTCCAGCAATGTAAGAATCCATCCTGCATTGAGAGGTCGGATGACAATCTAATGTCTTGTCGACTTCGCTAAAATCATGATTGTCAAACTCAACATAACTGTTCTCAAGTACCGCCATTAGGTCAGCGATCGACTTCCCCGCCATCACCTGACGCTTACAGAGGTTTCTTGAATTTTCATCATGGAAAACCTCATCACATAAGCTCTGAATGTAAGCAGGAGTCTTATACTTGTAAGCCGAGTTCTCATCATAATCATTGCGCCACATCTCTCTACCACACGACAGAGTTGAGAAATAATCACCCTGTCCGGCTACAGATTGACCCCAACGATTCTTAGAAAAACCTCCGAGGAATCTTCCAAACTCATGACACATCGCTAATACGAAACCATCTCTGGTGATCTCACATCGTCTAGCAAGACCCCCATATGCTTTAACAACCACATAACCAAAAACTCTGGATGTCTTGAGATTCACTGTAGGATCAGCCCATTTTCGCTCTACTCTTAAACGGAAATTATTCCCTTCAAAAATAGGCTTATACTTGCTCTCCATCTTGCTTAAAAGCTCGTTAAACTCAGCTTCAGAGATATTGCATGTCGGAGGCTTAGGCTTTGGACATGGATCTGGATCAGGTTTTGGATCAGGTTTTGGACAAGGTGGATCAGGATCGGGACAAGGAGGTGGTGGATCTTGACCAGGATCATCTGGTGGACATGGATCTGGATCAGGTTTTGGACAAGGTGGTTTAGGTTTCGGCGGCTTTGGTCGAGGTTTAGGCCAACAATTCAATTCCGCAGAATCTTCCATGAAATTCAAATCATTGTAACCATCCTCTAAATGGAGATCATTTTCCGGTAAAAAAAGATACTCCTCCTCTTCGATTTCCTGCGCCAATAACCCCGAAGGGATCATCAACAACAGCAGAAAAATTAAATGCCTCATAACTGCACTCCTTCAAAAAAATTGTTGATCAACAATGGAATTATACTATAAAGCGAATGCGCTTTCGAGTTTACTATTCTGAAATAACGGAATTAGTTGCGGTGGTCGGACTCGAACCGAACGATCTGGGGATTATGAGACCCCTGAGATAGCCACTTCTCCACACCGCAATATTACTATAACTCATCTCGAAGAAATTTTAAAACAGGTTCAGCCATGTCGTCATCAAGTTTAGTCTTTGTAGATTTAACTCCTCTTTCGATGAGAACAGCGGCCATTTTCTTACAAACACTATTAGTTACCAAAAACATTAATATTTTAGCTAAGGTCAATGACATGATAAGCCTCCATTCTTATATTTTATTGCATCATACATCCCTATATATGATCTCAAATCCATTCCACCATGGACATTGCCCATGTGGGAATGTGCCATCATGAGGCGCAACCCTAACAAACTGCTTAAAATCAGCATGTTTCAAACAAAAATCATCGTTTGCCCTTGCAACATTAGACCAACAAACATCATCTACAATTATGACACATTTATCCTTAAAATAGGGAAGCATAATTTCTAATCCATCAAGTTGATCTTGATATCTATGCGGTCCATCATAAAAGTAAACATCTACTGACTTAAAATCTAATATCTCGCTCAATATCTCTCTATAATCACCATTAAAAAATTTGATGTTTTTTTGTCCGCTGTTCTTAATGTTCTGCAACAATGCTGTCTCGTTTTCATTATTATGATCGTATTCGCTGAAATTATCGATACCGATACACTTGGTTGAATCATTTTGAAATGCAGCCGAAATCAAGCTTCGACCTCGTAAACACCCCACCTCAACATACGATCCCTTGACAGCGAAACAACGAACCAATTCATTGATCATAAATGAAATGTTCTCTGTCCCCATGCCAACAATAGAATCAACAATAGGCTGCATCCTACGATTTATAGGATGACTACTACCAGGAAAACTCTCAAAACAATTATTCGTAATCAAATTTAATTCATTAAACATTATTATCTCTCAATTTGGACATAAATTCTTTTTTGTCATTATCCTCCATTTCAGCAATTGTATCAATTGAATAAAGACTTGAAGAAAAACGGAGAGTCAGGGACTCGAACCCTGAGATCATATTTCAGACCGACACATTAGCAATGTGCTCCCTTAACCATTCGGGCAACTCTCCAAAGAAAAGCAGAGGGAGAGGGAATCGAACCCCCATCGGTTTTACCCGCCACTGGATTTCAAATCCAGAGCCTTACCATTCGGCCATCCCTCCAGAGTAGTCCCGATCAGATTTGAACTGATAACTCATGGATTTTAAATCCATTGCCTCTACCAAGTTGGGCTACGGGACCAAAAAACAAGTAGCTCAGGTCAGACTCGAACTGACAACCAACTGGGTCTAAGCCAGCTTCCTCTACCAATTGGGATACTGAGCCATAAGTGAGGGAGGTAGGACTCGAACCTACAACGTTTACCCTGTGGGACCGGATTTACAATCCGATGCGAAACCAGCCAATCTTCGCAGCTCCCCCAAAAATCAAAAAACCCCTGAAATCGGTTAAGACATCAGGGGTTTTTCATGCAATGCTATAAGCGTATCAAACCATACCAACCCCCTGACTCTTATAGAGTAAGGATAGATATAAACTTGAGTACAAACTTAAAAACATATACATAAGCCTAAAATAAAGATAAATAGACACAAAGCCTAAAATTCAAGTTTCTCATTGGTAAAAATGAATGTCAATAAAAAGGCGTCAAAGGATCTCAGCACTCTGTCGTCGGCTAAAAATTAATGATCTTTCAACGCCTGTAGCAATCTTATGGTCGGGGTAATCCGATTTGAACGGATGACCACTTGCTCCCAAAGCAAGTGCGCTACCTGACTGCGCTATACCCCGATATAAAAAAGGGTGAACTGTGGGACTCGAACCCACGACCTACGAGATCACAACCCGTCTCTCTACCAACTGAGATAAGCCCACCATAAGCGCAGGTTTTTTAAACTTAGTCACCGACAAACCTACAAACGGTGTCGAATCAAACAGGGGAAATAGGGATCGAACCCATGACCTATAGATTTGGAATCTATCGCTCTAGCCAACTGAGCTATTCCCCTAAACAAAACATCTAAATACTCACAATTTGTATTTAACAGCCCAAACAACCTCTAAACTACCCATAAAATGTCTTTAAACGATAACTTTAGGGCAGTTTTCGACTCATATGAGTTAAAAACTGGGGTGGCTGGACTCGAACCAGCGACCGACAGCATCAAAAACTGTTGAGCTACCAACTGCTCTACACCCCAATAATCAAATGAGTCATGCTGGACTTGAACCAGCGACCCCGACATTAAAAGTGTCGTGTTCTACCATCTGAACTAATGACCCTTAAAACCAGTGCAACGGGTTGGAATTGAACCAACGACACCCAGATTTTCAGTCTGGTGCTCTACCGACTGAGCTACCGTTGCTTAAGCTGGGAAAGCGGGGATCGAACCCGCGACCTAGCGGTTAACAGCCGCTTGCTCTACCACTGAGCTACATCCCATCATTCAAGTGGAGCACACGGGGATCGAACCCGCAACATCCCCCCGTACTTGAGCGTTACCTCGTCTACAGGATGCCCCCTAAAACAAGTGGAAAGGGATGGACTTGAACCATCGACCAGCACCTTATCAGGATGCCACTCTACCAACTGAGTTACCCTTCCAAACCTTACTCTCCCAACGTTGCTACATATGGTTCCGTAAAAAAACCGGAAGCAGTCATACAAAATACGGCTACGGGGAGTCGAACCCCGATGCCCGGACTGAAAATCCGATGGACTAGCCATTGTCCTATAGCCGCGTAAACGGGATATGCGGGAATTGAACCCGCCTGATTTCTGGCGTGACAGGCCAGTGACCACTCCTTGCAGTCCCATACCCCAAAATAGCGACAATGCTATGTTCTAACATCGTCGCTATATTTACCTAGTATAGTTCATAATCATATCTACTGCATCAGATCCCTTTCTTAGATACTCAACCGCCTCAAAGATCCTATCGGACCAGCCAGCGACATGAATAACATCGCCTTTGTCCAATCTTAGAGGCACGTTTCCATATCCAGAAAGATCGAACATATAGAGCTTTGCATTAGGATGCTTGCTCTTGTAAATACTCCACTGTCTCTCCATCTCATTACCATTGCTGTAGTATCCATTTCCAGCAGATCCATAAACCTGACAGTCAGTGAAAACAAGAACCTGATTCACATCCAAATTTCTTTTGTTCAGGTATTCAATGACCTTGTATCCCATAGTCGACCAACCGACTTTATGAGACCAGTCAAATGAACTCCTGACATCAGCCAAAACCCCATTACCGATACCTGTAATGATCTTAAATTCGTCACCGAAAACACCTAAAATAGTATTTAGTTTCTGAACGTTTTTTAACAAACAACCAAGAACCAAACCTATATCGATATTTTGAATGATCGACTTATCTGAAACAGGTGTAACCATCGATCCCGAAACGTCACAGGCAATCAAAGTATTTCCATCAAACTTACTCATACTCTTGATACTATCCCTAATCGCCTGCTCCAGAGCATCAGATACTTTCTGAAACAGAAATGGATCTGAGTGATGACCATGATCTTTCTGTAATGTCTTATAGGCACTCCAGTACCTAAAAGGAAACTGCTTACTTTTCTTAGCACCACGAACCAGCTCTCGACATACATCATCCATAAAAGCAGAGTCAGGCTTACATTTAAGGATGTTGTTGAGGTTTCTCAGCAAAGCCATGTGTCCAAGCTTTTTGTTCGCAATCATCTCTTTCCAAACCTCTAGCTTGGATACCTTCGCCTCATCCTCCGATTTCTCCTTATTCTCCTGACCTAGAGCCGATTGTTTAGCTTCCCAAGTATCAGCAGACCCCAATTCATCACTCGCAATCAACTTGAATAGTTCAGCCATCTCATCGTTCTGAGGCTTAGGATTGCAAAGAAACAAAGCATCTTTGAACGAAAATTCTCGTTGCCTGTTATACTTAGAAAATTGGTATCGATCGAACCTTCCAGACTCAAATACCTTCGCAATACCTCTCTTTAAAGAGTGAGAGTATTTCGACATTTTCTTAGTCTTGATATGGCCTTTTTCGCTAATCTTTTTCCAATTGTCTTTGTTTAATTGAGCGAAATAACCAAGAACCTCAGTGATTTCATCAGCACGTTTTACCGTCCTGAAAACCGCATCTTTGGCTACAGATCCACCCACATTCCTACATAACAACGTACTCAAGACCACAGGAACCGTCCTCAAATTCATTTCGTTACGCGCATAGGATGCCAAGTTAGCGACAAAAACTGGATCGCAGTCTTTTACCAACTCTATGATTCTAGCGAGCTGACTATCTCCACTCTCGTAATACTTGTCCGTTATCAAACTATTGCAAACAACCGAATACAATTCTACTTCCTTGGATAGTTTGTACGAATCAGCTCCACCGTGATTTTTTACAGTCTGAACCCCCTTAGTTGCTGTTGAATTAAACCTTGACACCTTACACCTCCGAAAAATACGGGATAAAAAAAACGCCTCAGCTTTTTGGTGCTAAGGCGTTGGGAAAACTTTATTTATTAGCACCTACGGATCATCGTACCAATCTTGATGACCATTAATCTCTGGCTTTTGTGGTGCTAAAAAAAACATGCGAATAATCCTCTCTTACAAGATCAACCTTATAATTTGTTGATATACAACATCACTCATACTAATGCAACCCAATTCTAGGAGCAAACCAACAACGCGGTCTAACCCCCATACTATAACCTCTAGCCGTAGAACACAAATAATAAACTGAACTCCTTTCAGTTGACGGGATTCTTCCATGATTCCAGCGAGCTACACAGACACTTCCCGCCATCATGGTATCCAGCCTACACTGAGTAGTTCTCGGATAACTGGTATTCGTCCGTCTAACCACAGATCGATCTGGCGTATTATAATTAACCCTCTCTCCACTCAAAACAGCCAGCAAATCATTTGTCGATTTACTCGCTAACATGCTCCTGTAGCACAGATCACGATCAGCTTGAGACTTCCAAGTCCTATCACATAATCCCTTCGGAAAAGCGGGAATTTGGCGTCTTGTCCAAGAATTGTCGTCATTAGCCCAAAGCAGTTTAGCACACGCATGAGTCGCATAATAATCCGATTGACCTTCAGCCGCAGCCCAATCTTGAACGAAAGGGAATCCTCCAAGTTGATGACCAAACTCATGACAAAGAACCATGTTAAAACCATCTCTAGTTATTTCTCGTCTACGAGCCAAACCACCATACATTTCAATGATCCACCAATCTCCTTGTCTATAAGTCATTGCATTAACAGTGCTATCATACCACTTTTTATAGATATACAATCTACCCCCAAGCCTTTCTACGATAGGAGCAAATACCCTCTCAGCATCCTCGATAACGTCATAAAATTCTTGTTCGGAAGTACCATATAGAGAAAAAAGATCATCCTCTAAATGTAAGTCATTTTCAGGCATGAACGTCTTAACATTTGTACGGGCAAACATCGAGCAGGAGAGGCAAAACGACAAAGCTATGATTGCTAATCTAAACATAGCCAGCCCTCCTTTTGGAATGGTTTCTGGCTATATTATACCACAAAACAGTCAAATAAGGTATTTTAGGGATTTTCTAGTTTCTTCAGACAGATATTACTCGATCGTAACCAAATGACCAGCTTGCATTGTTCCCGGCATAGGAACCATCTGGTTCTGGTTTATCTCGACCTCTCCACCGCTCGTTTTAGCTTCATCATTGAAATTCTCAATGATCACACCAAGCTTGATATCTTTCGTTAAAGTCTCTTTTTTGATCAAAACATGAACACCTGATTTCGTTCGTATCAAGTAATTCTCGGTATCTCTAATACGACCTCTAAACACCTTAACAAGCGTTTCCGATACGTTATCAAAATCAATATCTACGAAAACCTGCCGAGATCTGGATCTCTGGACATGATTCAAAATCCTGCGCTCAATAGACTTGAACATCGAGTAATCACAAGTGCCGAGATGACAACGAAATAAAGCGTCATTAAGATCCTTAGTCAAGGCTGTATACGCCTTAATTGTTGAGGATGGGTTGACATTGATGTAAACCACTCTCGCTTGCTCAGGGATCTCTAAACCGCTCCTGGTGCGATATGCGCCAAGGAACCCCTCTAGCTTCCGCACGATATATGGAAGATCGTTAAAATCCTTGATAGTGGTCCGACCAAACATCTCCGTTTTGCCAAGGCGAAAGCGTTGGCGTTCTTCATCAGTCAAATACTTGTTTCTGGCTGACAGAGACACAAAATATACTTCATCTTTTTCGGGTTTTTCTAGGATGGAAAAAAATCTATCAAACTGACTCTGATCAACAACAAGCATAATATCACCTAACGTATTAAAAGAGCGGAAACAGGCGAATAAGACCCGACCTAATGGTCACATTTGCGGGGATTGAACCCGCTACCTCAAAATTCTAACTTTTGTGCTCTACCAAGTGAGCTAAAATGCGAAGGAAGTCTATAATCTACATCACGCTCTCATTATCAGCAAAATTAGTATAGACGAGAACAATCAATAATGCCATACGAAGCTGCTCTACCAACTGAGCTATCTGGGGAAACCCCCAGAGTTGGACTCGAACCAACGACCCGCCGCTTTCAATGCGAAGTAAGCATAATCTACACTGCGCCTATATCAAATATCGTTAATGCAGAGAGAACAATCAGTAAGAGGAAAACTGCGGATTTGAACCGCTACGTCCGATTTCGAGTCAGATGTGTAACCATTACACGAAGTATCTCTAACCTACACTACTCTGCAAATTTTACCTGATTGATGACGGAAACAGACTGTAAGAGAAATGTCCCCACTGGACAACCCCCCCGTAATGGAATGGAGGGAGGGATAAGAGTCGAACTTACGAAGTAACTCTCACATACATCTCGTCAGTACAAATACTATGATAGCGGAAACAAATCAGCAAGGGGAATTTCATAATGGCCGAAGTAGCCCTCACTTACATCTCGCTACCGTTTTTGAACGGTTTTAAGTACGCAATACATCAAACATCAAAACACAAGCAGGCTGGCATCTAAATGACAAAAAAAGAGTGAAACTCTCGAAGCTGTGTCATTCAGATACCAGTCGTCCATTGTCCTACAAGTTCAATAGACCATACCCTTGTAATCGATAAGCAAATTGGAGTCAACTATTTTAATATGTATTGTATAACAGGATCATCTCTATATATGAACGGCTCAACTTTTCGCTTTTTCTTGATAACTGGTTTCTTTTTTGCCTGCAATTTCCGATATTTTTTCCTATTTTTAGCCATTTTTTTTCTAACGGCAGCATAGTAATCTGGTTTCCAGATCCATTTCCGAGATTTTTTATCATAAATATAGTAGTCAGAAATTTTAGCTCTTTGTGAAACAACATCCGGTTTTCTATTCGGGATCTTACTACCTAACAAAAATACGGAACATACGAGTACGAAAACGAACTTTACATACATTTCTTAGTCCTCAATCCTTAACCCGTCTGAAGGTCTCCGGTAATAAACGATCTCCTGATTACTCTTAACCAACGTCAATTCATTATCATCGAGAGTGAAAAAATAGATCTCAGTCATGGCATTTGCATATCTGAAATGTAATCTGTCTCCGAAACGCTCATAGTGACCTCTGAAATTCCTATTTACCGTAGTCCTTACCTCATTCCCGCATTTGTACTGTCTCGTCACCGTCTGATCTGAGTGAAGGATCATGATATCACCGCATTTAACCACATCCTCTGCTGTAGGGGTTTGCCTAACCATTTCCCATACACCAACCAACAATTTGTCATAATTTGGTTTCTTTTCCTGATCCTCTCTTTCTCCGCATGAAAATAACGCCAAAAAAATCGTTGCCATCAAAAATTTCATTCGCATGTTAATACTCCTTATGAAAGTTGAACCTGATCATCTATGTTTCCATAAATCCTAGCGCATTCCTGCTTAAATAATACATTGTCTCTCTTAGTCCCGAAAAACTCGACAGGTCTGACTAGATCCTCATGACCCTTACAATCGGACACAATTCGCGTAAATAACGGATCATCATCCAACCTAAAGTTCATGAAATGAACCATTCCATAAAACAATTTATGCAGACATCCATCCAGTCTTTGAGCCAATTCTAAAAACTTACCATCTACTTCAATTTCCTTCCAATCAATTTCTCTCAAATCGCCTTTAACTTTACGAAAAGCTAATTGTCTCCATAGCAGCCCGTACATCATTCCCGACCAACGCATATCAATTTTAGGAGGTTGTTTTTTTCCGAAACGTATCGAAAACCAATGCTTGTATAAGCGGTTTTTGCCCGTAGTAGTCATATTATCATGAGTATAATCTTGAAATTTTGGGATGTAATTAGGTTTCACATATTCTTCATCACCCATATATTCATTCATTCCACTATTCCAATATCCTAAACCTAAATCGCATAAAGCCAAAAGTTCATTAAATCCCAAAGTCGTAGCCATCAAAAATTTGCTCTCGTTTCTATTCGGCAAACGAGTTTGTGAATACATCCGATTTTTCAATGATTCAACAAAAGCACGAATCATCTTGGATCGATCATCCGAATTGAAAACCGCAAAAACGCAGGAGTACCACTCGGCTAAATCAGAGCTGTTAAAAATCGTCCTCCGAACCTTATCTTCAGGCCAATGGTCGTCATCAATCTGAGCAATATAGCCCTTTACCAGCTTTTCCAACCAATCGTCTTTATTGTTCATCCATCGCTTTTTTGACAAAATCAAGAGCTTCGCAATTTCAATCTGACCTTTGACACCCCACTGATTGATGATCAAATTGTATAGATCAAAATTCCGAGTATCCTCAATGCAGATTTTCAAATAAAAATCCCGAACTTCCTTATCGCTATTAAATTTTTTGATGATATAAGCCCAGGTCATACCCCGCTGTAGATCACAACGCCTGACCTCTTTATGAAACGCAGAAAACAAGGCATCTTTATATGATTTGAAGTCATTTTCTAAAAAATCTTTGGCTTTAGCAGTATGAGAGCAACGACCATGAGTATATCCAGAGCAAGGACAAATATATTTTTTCCCCTCTCTCGTAATCTCATATATTTTATCGTTCTCCCCCTGAATCCTGAGTACAGACATAATCAACAACCTAACTAAAATCAACAAAAACAGTTTGTTATTGAATATTAACATAAATCCAAGGAAAAACAAACAAGAATTGATAACTAATATATTATCAAGTTTGTTCTAACTGATCCCTGACTCGAAATCGGACCACGTAAGGCATCGATAATTTCTTATGATCTTGAGTAGTTAATTCTAATTCTCCGACATGCAGCCCAGGTTCTTCAATATCACCCTCGCTCCAACTGTATCTACATGTGCCAGAAACCGCCTCGACAATATCACACTCAGTACTACTATTTGAATGATACCCAAGCCCATATTTTTTAAAGTAAAATTTGACTGTATGCCCAGTAAGATCATACGGATTTTCATCCTCATCAATCAGACTAAAATCCAGATAGGGCAATGTATCACCGACCACAAGAGGAAACTCTTCAACCTCTCTACGCCTATTCAACGCATCTACGACAGGTCTTACTTTATATGAATCATATACCCTATATGTAATCGTCACCTTATTCCTCCTAGTCATCCCAATTCTTTTGATCCAAAGCCAAGGCAGAATTTGCCCACATTCTAGCTTCCCTGATACATCGCATCGCATTCTGCGAATCCGCGCAACCTGGGCATGTATCTCTAATGAGCTTGATGAATTTCTCACAGCCCTCATTAATTTGCTTGAATTTTTCACCCACCTCCGGCTTACAACGGTGAGATACGCTCAAATGAAGTATATCATTATCGCTTAACGTGCTGATTACCTTATTTGAGAAATGAACATCATTACTATTAGACATCGAAACCTCCTTACAATTACGTTATTTCAACGGATACGTCTTAGCTCTTTCTTTTAAAGCCTTACGAGCTACGGCAATACCCTCTAAAGCAGCTTTATTCCAATTAGACGAAAAATCACCACAACCATCATCATTGGAAACGATAAGCTTTTCCACAATATCCAGCAAATCATCCTCTACAACGCCATTTTTCCTAACCGATCCTTTTTGAAATTTTAAGAACAGGCTTTCCGCTTTATCATCATATGCAATAACCAAATCAGATGATGTGCCTAAACTGGCTCTATCGATTTTTACGCCATTAATATGATGACAATCCCTGAACGCTTTAGAAATCATCATTACCCCTTTCGACTAAACATATGAAAGATCTGGAACCCCTGACACCTCTCCTACGTACTGAAAATATCTGGAACCTGTAAAATCTTTCGGAGCAAAAATAGTAAAAAATACATCCTGATCATCAGATCTAAGATCATCTAACTTCCCAAACCATATCGTCTCAGAACTAATGTCTGTTGCCTCAAGATATAGATGTAATCCCGATACACCTTCATCAGCCTCTACCTCAGAAATACCAGGAAACTTATTCGTCAGCTTAGTCTTAAAATATCTAGCCTCAACACCAGTTCTTTCCTCTAACCAGTCAGCAAGAAAATCGACTCTAGCACGACTTATAGGTAGCCTAATTGCCATATTAACTAGCCTTTACAATGGTTGATAATTTTTCCTCAATATCCTCTCCATATAAAATAGTACCAGAAACCGCATCAGCTACCAAAATCTTCACATTATATAGCTTTTCAAATCTCTCACAGGCATCCAAACGACTCTTATCCGAATCGCCTGTCTGATGTAGACTTAAAAATTCTTCCGAGATATACCTCAATTGAGTGTTTCGGCACTTGGTATTCCCTATCTTACCAGACAATTCAAGAGCATCTTTAACTGATTTATATTGCTCAGAATAGAGCTTGAAATTCATAGAATGTTTAGTGGATGCTGCTAAATCATCAACGTCCTCTGAATCCACCGTCTTAGAATCAGACTCGGTATCTTTGGCAATATCTACGCTAATATTGATTTCTTTTTTGATCTCCGCAACTCTACGAACAGACAGATCCTTAATTTGATCCAACACCTTGTCGACATTATCTGGCTTGATTACATTGATACAGTCTTTGAGCTTGGTAAGACCAAGACCTTTCACCTTGTCTAATAATGCCTTGCTACCACCACCAACTTTCTCCACATAATAATCCCAAATTTGCATCAAATATTCAGCTTTTCTCAAAGAGATGCTTAACTCTGTCTCAACATAATCTCGGAATTTATCATATTTCCAACCCTTATATGACTTGCTCTTACGTATCTCATATAAGTTTCCAGCCATTGTAATGTATGCAGCATCACCAGCTTCAGACAGCTTTTTAGTCTCCTGCCTGAGCTGTTCTAGCTGCTCTTGATTGAGGTTATCCATTTCTTCAACCTCAGTATTTTCTTCCTCAATTTCATCGAGATAACCATTGCTATCATCAACTACTTCCAATTCCTTATTCTCATTATTTTCCATCATCACACCCACCTTTCATGGAAACACGATCTCATGGCATCTTACCTCTGTAAGAAATTTCTCATTTTTACCACCAGACGTCCGATTCATCATTTCACCCTTAACAATAACGTAAACACCCTTAGCAAGCTTATCCTTGCATATATTCGTATTTTTGCCATACACATTCACGCGAACCCATACAGCATCATAGCCCTGCCTTTCAGACGCAATGAAAAAACTGCAACAAGGAACATTACTTCCAGTCGTACTAAAAGTTACTTCCCCGACATTCCCTGAAATAAACGCAAAATTTAAACCTATCGTCATGCCAACACCTTATCAATACGACCGTGTACCTCTCGTTTATAGGAGCAAAAACTAGATCGATCAAATTTGCGATTTTCATACATTATTCTAGCCACAGCTAAAGCCTCATACTCATCTGTGCTTGATAATGTATAACCAAATTCCTCTCTGACATGAGCCACAATATCATCCTTTTTGGTCCTGCCAGTCTTACCATCACCCAAAAAATACTTCCGAATAGTCGCAAACGGAATATTTACAGCCATGAATCCATACTTTAAAAACAACTGAGTATTTAAAACAATCAAAAGTTCTCTTAGCTCCATAGCTCTGACAGAATAACCAAATGTTGCTTGTTCTACACCAATGTACCTAACATTATGTTCATCAACAATCTCTATAATAGAACTCGCCAAAAACAATAACCTTTTTAGTCTTGTAAGGTTGGATGCCTTTTTTTTAACAGAAACCCCTCTCGTCCAACCCATAGCTGTAGCATCGGATTTTATCACCGCAATTCCCGTTGCAGTCAATGACGGATCTATACCCATGACACTAAAATCACTCATAATTTCAAGTCCACATGATCCTGTTTCTTACAGGTACACTCAGGCAAAATACTATTTCTAATACAATGCCTGATATCTGAAACAAACTTCAAAACGTCATCAACAATTGATTCGCTATAAGATACAGGCAATGAATACATTGTGCTACTATCCTTGTTAAAAAATAAAAAAATACCGTTATGAATCCCACTCAACCACATATACATCTGTATCTGAATCAGGTATTTCGAGAAAAAAGAGCATGAGTAAGCGTCATTCTTGAAAAGCTTGAAAAAGTAAGCATTACAAGATTTTATCTCTAGCACATAGTCATTCCCGTCCAGCTCTACAATACCATCACAATGGCCTGTTATCTTATACTGCTCATTGACCAACTCAGATTCATGATATTTCCATCGAATAGCATTACATGACGGACATCCATAATAAGGCTTAATCAGCTTTTCTTCTTCAGACTGTACGACATAACCACACTTCGCACACTCCCAATCCCCCTTCAATATCTCCATCGGAGCCAGGTAATTATCACGAATTATACCTTCAAAGGCTTTACCAAAATCAAAAGTGATCCTGAGACGTTCTTTCTCTTTATACTGAAGCTCGTCAGTCAATGCGTACCAGACTTCGTCCCTGGGACACATATACGGAATACTGGACACTCTGATATAACCATCAGGATCAAGTTTTTCTCGATAATTCCCCCGAACAAATTCTGATGTCACAAATCTCTTGATCTTTTCTTCAAACAAAACACATTTATCACCCACAGGACTATTCCCAATACTGGCTATTTCATCTAACATCATCATCCCCAAACCTAGCTAACATCCTTTTAAACACGCTCTGAGGGACCATAACCCAATCCCTCTCGCATAATCCATCCTCTATCGAACCAAATCTCAAATGAACCGCTGGCAACCTTTGATACCCATAAGCTTCATCAGATATCTTTTTGAGCCATTCAGCCTTAATACCGATGCTTTTCTGCTCAGAACTCTTGGCCTCAACCAGAAACATGTCTGATTTCACGTCACCTTTATAAAAAGGTTTATTACCACTACCGATGGTCTTATCACCTTGAAAGGTCTCAGCGACATCATCTTCATGAGTTACCCAGAACTCACTTGAATCAGATTTAAACTTATCTACTTTCTTTTTCTTGGACTCACGCTGAAACTTTTCCATGCCGCATAACCTCTAAAATATCCTGCTTTAAAGCAATTATCCCGGCATTTGTATATAAAACCTTATCAAATAGATCCATCTGTCGATCAAATTTATGTTTTTTATAAAAATACTTTTTACTAGATTCATCCTTGCCCATAATCCCATACCGATAAGCAAGATCCCTGAGAGTTTTTAGCTCGGCTATATCACCCTTGTTATATCGGATGTTCTTGTATTGAAATGCCTCTGTAGCAACCTGGAACTCATATTCCAAGAATGGTCGAGCTGTCTTATTCTTCGTAACCTTCCCCGCAAAGGTCACTAATGGGAGGAAATTACCATCCTCATCTTTGGTTTTATCTTCAGTAGCACGTTTCATATCAATTTCGATTGAATTGGCAAATTTCTGACCTTCACCACCAGGTCTAGTAATCGGACTGCCATACATAACGCCTATTTTTAATCTTTGTTGATTGATCGTGATCACAGTAGGAGCAACACCATTCTTATTTGCAGCATCGCTCATAGCAGAACCCCAAACACGCCAAGCTCTGTTTAAGAGCCTCGCTCCAAGACCCACCGTATTTTCCTCTGCTGATTTCTTCATCTCTTCCAACGGAGCAAAAGCAGCAATACTATCGTAAATAATCATATCAATATCTCCGCTCCTGATAAGAGCCTCAACAATATCGATTGATTCTTCCCCACTCTCAGGTCGGCAATATATGAAAAATTCAGGATCAATCAGTAAACCAAGGCACTCAGCCCAATCGGGATCAAATGTTCCTTCCACATCAACAAAAACAACCATACCACGTCTTTGAACGCCACATTTACATACCTCCGAAATAGGCTTTAAAGTCACAGGATCAATGATCCCATTGATAGGAGTATAGCATTTCGTACATAATTTCTGTAAATTTCCTGCAACCCTAATAGCATTGCTAGTTTTGCCGCTACTTTCCTTTCCGTGAAATTGGACCACTCGACCAATAGGGATACCACCACCTGTCGCTAGATCCATCAGAATAGACCCGGTACTAACCCTAGTCCCGACATAGAAATTCTTATATCCAACCATAAGAGTGTTAACGCCAAATTTATCGTTCACACTCTTAACTATACCACCTAATCGTTCTAACCTTGTCGGTGGTTTTTTCTCCTTTTCTTTCTTTTTTTCCTCTTTTTTTTCCTTCGTCTTACCTTTTTCTTTGTCCTTTACCTCTGCATCTTTTTTACCAGCCATAATCATTCCAATCACATTAATAAGTTACTTTATTGACAATATTTCGATCTCCAGAATTAGAAATAGGCTTTGATCTACTATCACGATAATCTACCACTTTCTTAACCTGATCCGTCAGCTTACCTCCTACCCATTCCTTACATTTTACATAAGCCGATTCAATATTTTCTGACCCAGGATGTACTGGCATACTCCTGAAAACCGACATTTTGATAGACTCATAATTACCCATATTTATCGTTCTCTCTATCCCAAGACCGATCGTTTCATGAGGACCAATAATTGGTTCAATATCAAAATCATATTGTCTATCTTCCAGAACCCCAGCAGAAACCTTTTTTCCATCAAACCCAATAATAAATTTTTCAGACTTAACATATGCGACTGGTTGCTTGAATTTCTCTCGCTCAGATAGGCCAAATTTCGAGAAAAGCCAAATAACGAACTGCTTAAGATTATCAAAATCAATCATATTACATACTCCAATCAATCTCTGACAAAAATCTTAAAAACAAACCTAAAATCAATATCATAAGAGGATCAGTAAAGCTAAACCCAATTGGCTTATCTTTAACTAATTTCATCCTCATATAGACTGTCAACAATCTAGTCAAAAACAACGAAAAAGACCACGAAAAAAACACATACGACAAATACTCAAACGACAAACTTAACATCTCTATATAACCTCTAACGATTGCCAACAGGCATAAACATAATCCGAAAAATCTTCCAGATCTATATTACCAGGAAATCCCTGTTCCTCCAGAGCATTGTAAACTGCTTTGATCATTTCCTTAGAATACAGGCATTTTCGACTTCCTTTGTACGGAGTTTTCGGCAGGATACCCTTTCGTTCCCAGTATCTAACTGTAGCAACACTCCGACCAATTTTCTTAGCAAAATACTCGATATCATACATGAGCATTTTTTGCCCATTTAACTCTAAAATAATAGGCTTGGACCTGATTGAAACGAAATCGCTTTCAGGTTTTTTCACTTTCAAAACCTTGTTTTTCTCATAATTGCGTTTTCTGATTTCTTGCATCCTTTTTTTATATTCTGGATCAGAGTTATACCTGTCTCTACGCCTTTTTAAAATATCATCACGATTCTTACCCCAATATTCAGACCAGTATTGGCTCCTATCTTTGGGAGTCTCTTTTGACTTCATATACTTTCCACCCTTTTTTTGCATAAAATCGTTTCCTGCAAAAATATAGTTGGCGACACTTCAAAATATCATTGTCAATAAAATCAACTATAACAGGAGATTTTTTGCCATCCTTGTCCCTTAAAATTCGACCTGTAAGTTGCTCTGGATCAGAGCATGGTGTAAGCATGAAGAGACAATCCAGCTCCTTAACGTCCTCTCCATCCTCTATCATCTTAAACGTAGCCATCACGACATCACGTTTTTTTGCGTTTGCCAAATCTTCCTTTGTAACTCGTCTACCTCCTTTGTAAAATTCGCCTATGGTAAATTCTAATTTTTCCCTATCCCTAAAAGCCTTTAAAGCAATTATAAATTTCTCTAAATGTTTAACCCTATCACTCACAGCAACTATACGCCTCTTAGCCCTTACAGCTTTCATCATTTCAGTCATGATGATGCTATTTCTATATGAAGAGTCTATCAATGCGCTTATAACCTGAACCCTCGTCAATGAATCAGGGTTAAATCCTGGTGTCTCAATCAAAGAAAATCCAGTTTCCATAAAATAAATGGCAGGATCTAAAACACCGCCTTTTTCACCTTTGGCTACTATTTTCCCTATATGCCAAAAAAACACGTTCTCGGCTTTGTCTTTTCTGCGAATAGTAGCTGAAAGCCCTATCCTGTAACGTGAGTTTATTTTCGGAGCAACAGTACCCCACTTTTCAGCACCAGATCTATGAAGCTCATCAATTATCACTGTACGAAAATAAGAGTAAAAATCATCATCCAGCTCTTTTTGAGATAATGTCTGGATCATCCCGATAACGAAATCTTTTCCTTGATAATCAACTTTTCCATCACCGACCAGACCAACAGACGCTTCAGGCATAAACCCTTTTTTCAACAAAGGCTCATCCTCATTTGGATCTCCTTTGATTCTTTTTATCCATTGCTGCGCTAATGAATCTTTATGGACCACAATCAACGTTGTCCCGCCTAATTCCCTGGATATATACAGGCCACAGACCGTTTTTCCAAATCCGGTAACTGCTTCAAAGCTACCCCCGAAATGATCCTTCAAATAGTTTAAAAATTTATTTACAGAACCAATCTGGTAATCTCTTAGCTTAATAGGACCAAAACTGGAATTAAAAGGATGACCCATTGATGTTTGATCATCTACTTCATACCCTCTATTTATATTCGTAAAAAAATACTCTCTCGGAACACCAATTTCATCATCGGTTTCGGCATACATTTGAATAGGATTGGGATCACTAAACTCTGAGGTTTTCTTCGGGACTATAATCAATTTTCTTTTCAACACATATAGATCGACTTCACTAAACAACGACTTAGAAAGCCAAGCTAAAGAGTTTATACGAACTTTCATCAATAAACCTTACATCAAAATGGAATATCGTCTAACGATGGACATCCTTCAACACCTGGCTGACCAACAGGACTACCCTGCTGTTGATTCTGTGGCTGCTGCTGTTGAGGTGCTGCATTATACATCGGTCCATTGCTATTCGGAATATGACCCATAATTCTCGACACCAAATTAGTTGCAGAGGATCTATCCCACGGCTTTAACAAATCAACATAATCATATGCCTGGTATTTCGCTAATAGCTGTTGTGGATCATATGCCTGCAAAAATTCAAATGAACTGCCTGTACTAAAATCATTCTTAGTATTTTTCCTGCTAACTCGAAACCTACACGCAATCAAGGACTGATTGTCTCTCATCTTTTTCAAAGATTCGATAGTCTCAACGACCTTTGCATGAGCCGCTAATAATTTGACCGTATTCTTGTCTTGAACCTGACCTTTCTTGTCTATGTAACCAGTCAAGTCGAGAACCGTAAAAAATCCAGTGTACTTAGGATCTCCCAATTGACAATAAGGACAACCCGTTTCTTTTCCCAAACAGGTATAATAATTTCCCCAATTCCCGTTAATTTTTAAATTATGTTCGTCAATAGCAAAACAAACATCATCAATAAAAATAAGTTCCTTAGACACGCCAGATGGCATCCAAAATCTAGGAATTTTACGATTGTTATCCGATTTTTTAGCAGCAGCCGAAGCTCCTTCATAACCTGTTGAATACCAACTCATATCAATAATCCTCACTATGAATCATTAAATAATCCTAAAAGAATATACTTAATAAACCATCGTAAGTCAACTCGATTATCGCTGAAAAATCAATTATTTATATTAGATTTTTTTTCTGGATGTAATGTTCTAGCTTCAAAAAATCCAGACTCGATTGCAGACTGTTTTAACTTTTCTCTTTCGACCGTCATCTTTCTTTCAAAAAGACGTTTTGCAATTGCCGATTGAACCCCACGAATACAATATCCCGCGATCAGGCATATCACACCAATCAATACATATTTTTCTATAAACATAAAATCACCAATCAAAACAAAAACTTATTCGCAGACTTGATAACATCCGCTACAGTGATATCATTCAAACACTGATAATTCCCCCGTTTACATCCTGCAAAGGTGACAGGAGGCTCCTCTTCATGCAAACAAAAACGGCAACTCACTTTGGGAATCAATGCTACACTCTGAGCTTTTCTCTCAACTAATCGATAAATCGGATTAGCACACGTAAATAGACCCACTAAAGGAGTATCCGTACATGATGCTATATGCAACAAACCTGTATCCATGCCGATAAAAACATTGCTTTTCTGAATCAATATCATGATCTCATGAATAGAAAGCTTATTTGTCAGATTTAAAACATTGTTTTTGGTCTCTGGCTTAAAATCTCCAGCCTTACCGACAACCGCAATCCGAACATCCTTACTGACCAAATGATCAATTACTCTCAACCATTTTTGCCTTTGCCATGTTCTATTCGGCCAGCCAACCCCCATATGGACTACTGCAACTGGAGGAATTAAAAATCTTGGCGGTAATTTTTCCATTAAAGACTTTTCGTCATTTTCATCTGGGAACATCTCAGGCTGTGTATCTGACACCAGATCTCCATCGCCAAAAACCGACCGATGGTATGCTTCGACAATCGGCATTTTAGGAGATTTCTCATAAACCAGATCCAGGTCAAAAATGATATTGCCTACTAACTGATCCCTTGACCTCACCAGCCGACTAATATTTGGATTATTTTTAAAGACTGCGCCACAACCAGTAGCAACATGAATGTCATAATTTGGAAACTTTTTCTTCAATTTCCTAATCAATCCAGTGGTTAGGAGAACGTCTCCCAACGCACCCGCTCTGTTAACACCCACCACTCCACAACCTTGATCTAACTTAGCCAACTTGACTCGACTAATATTCGAGTTTGCATCTTTAATGCGAGATTCAATCACCTTGAAATCAAATCTTTTCATATCTTGGGCAAACCGACGATTGGTTTCCTTTTCTTTGATCATCCAATCTCGGCCTTTTTTCATTTTGACTTCGTTGTTATGGCCTCTAGTGGCTCCTTCAGCATGAATCGCTTGGATCGATCCATTATAAAAAACCCGCCAGCCATTTTTCCACGCTCTCAGACACATCTCAGTGTCCTCACAGGCGATGAAATACGTTGGGTTCATAACCCCTATCTTATCCGACATCGCTTTCCTGATGCCAAATAATGCGCCTGTAACCGCTATAATGTAACAATCCTGTTTGACCACCGGAGAATCTTTCAGGGTTTTATGCCAAGCTCTATGCATAAACCAGCTTTCGGTCCTAAATATGCCTCCATGCTGAATCGTACCGTTCGGATAGAACAATAAACCGCCAACGATACCGATCCGCTCATCATTCTTGAAACTGCTCTCAAATTTACTCGTAATTTCTTCGGTAAAAACAATATCATTGTTCACCAAAATAACGATGTCATTCGTAGCTCTATCAATCCCACGATTGACTGTATTGGAAAATCCAACATTAAAGGAATTTGATAAAAAATCCGCACCATGTTTCTCGCATATTGCTTGAACCGCTTTTTGAGTGTCAGGTGGACTACCATCGTCAACAACAATTATCTCATGTTCGTCTTTATGAAATTTAAAAAAGGACGTTAAACAATCATCAATCATCTGAGTTTGGTTTATCGTGGGGATAACAAGAGTGACAGGCATAATTTACTCCAATTAACAACCGTGGGGAAGATTTCCCTCCCCACACAACATTCATTTAACAGATATCTTATTCTCTAAAAACTCTACAATCCGACCTGGAACAAATTCCTTCCAAGAATCGTTACCTTCAGCAATCAATTTTCGACATTCAGTACCAGAAATCCCGGCTATTTTCTTGTCAACTTTTATTTCATTAACTTCATAACCTACGCCTCGACCATATTCCACACTTTTTACATCTGGAATGATCATTGTCTCCACTCTTGAATCATCTTGAAACCTGAAATCAAGCATTTCCTTAACCTCGGATGCAGTCATCGGATTCTTTTCGTCAGGTTCAACATTCCTAATCAACATCAAAACTCTACGACCTTTTTTCAGAGGCTCATGTACGATATGGTCATGCCCATTATGGTACACGCCATTCCATCTGCCAATAAAAATGCTAACAGGATCATCAAACGGAGACGCTATTTCGAGTATTCTAGCAGCACTTACCTCAACTGTCTCCGATTCTTTGCTGGTATCAATAACCAACTCTGGATTATCAGGAGCCTCATAAGGAGCCGAAATACCCGTAAAATTTTTAATTTCACCCTTGATCGCCTTTGCATACATTCCCTTGACATCTCTTTTCTTACATTCTTCGATGCCAGGATCTACATATATTTCTAAAAAATCCCCTTCCTTAAACATGGATCTAATTTCATTTCTTACCTCTTTTAACGGCGATACAAATGAGCAAATAGTCCAAATTCCCTGATCAACAAACATCTTAGCCAGGTATCCAACCCGAAGCAAATGCCGTTTTCGATCCTCTGGCGTAAAACCAGCTCCGGCAGAAATCGGAGTGTCACGAATCTCATCACCATCCAAGAGCTGAACTCTAGGATAATACTTCATCAACTCCTTAGCTATAGTGGTCTTTCCACTACAAGGAATACCAGTTAAAAACAGACACTTAGACATTACCTATCCTCCTCCATATATGTTCATGTCCATAATAAGCAAACATTTTAACAATAAATTCTACCGACATAACTTTAGCAGCGATGTCAACGCTACCTGTGACAAACCAAGTTACGATAGCAGTAATAGCGGTAGCACAAAGACGCCAAGACAGAGTCTTTAATGCTATCTTCATTTTTTTCTCCTCCTATGCCAGACGGAATCAAAAACCTCTTCCCCTATCGAGAATCTATCGGCTAACTTGCCAAAAGACTCCTTGGCATTATCAAAATCAAAAATGAAAACTTTACTGTTATCGAGAGATTTAATGACCTCCTGAGAACACTGCCTCCAGATCAAACCAAGCTCTCTCAACTTATCATTCGATCTATTAATTCTATTCGCATACGGTCGTAGAAATGCAACATTACTCATATTGTATATCCACATCGGCATATTCTGAAATCTAGCTGAATCTAGCCAGCCTTCATCTATGGAACGAAGACATACAATAACAAAATCAAAATACTCAATTTCTGGTTTTCTAAACACCATTTGCGGTGTTTTCATTACAGGAATACCATCGCTAAACCCCTTCGCCCTTGATTTAATTGAATCAAAAATACCAATCAGCTCATGTCGATTACAACCATTACTGATTCCCCTTGCAACAGCCACAGGTTCAGCCAACGTTAACGGATCTCTAGGCACAAAATCAGAATAACATTTTGGACTCATCGAATGACCATACAAATCAAAACATCTTTGTAAAAAAGACGTACCACTCCTCGGAATACCTGTAATTAGATACATGATACCCTCCTGTATGGTTGTTATCTCTATTTATAATGTATCACAATGACGTATTATTCGGCAGGACAGCTAGGCTCTATGCGGTAACTATCTTCGGCAAAATCTTGAGATGAAAATTCTACAAATAAATTCTCTGGTTCTAAGCCAGTAAATCTATGCAACATTCCAGGCTTGACGTTTACAGAATCGCCTACCTCTAAAATCGTTTCAGCTTTCTCACCCACAGGCTGACCATCTGGGTCACTCTGCTGCATCTCAAGCTTAATACGACCGACCATTACATAAAAATCCTCTTCCTTAAGCTTATGATAATGAAGAGAACAATACTTATCTTTCAACAAAACCATAATTTTTCCGCAATATTTTTCACTATTGCAGATGATTTCCTCACTTCCCCAATTTTTCCGAATCGTCTTTGATCTCTTTACGTTTATCTTCATTCACACCCTCAAACATCACAGAGATTTCATCGACACTATCCTGAACGACCGCCGTTCCTGAAATCGTTACCACCTTAGACGCTGCATAATTAGCGCATCTACACGCCTTAACCAAATTTTCTTCACTGAATCCGTACTTATCCAAACAGAATGCTACTACTGCTGTCACAGTATCGCCAGCACCAGTAACGTCAAAAATATCAACCTTGATCGCATCTATTTTCGCCAGAACATCTTCACGGTGATCTATCTCTTCAGGATCTTCAATCACCTTAAAGATCGTCATTCCACGATCACCCTCAGTACGTATAATATAATTATAACCCCAAATCTCCTTAGCTGCATTATATTCTTTATTATTAAAGATCAGTATATTAACAGGAGCATTTTTTAAGCGTTTCCAATGTCTCGGTCTTGGTAAAACCAGATGAGGTCGTTCATTCTTAGTGCTGACAATATTGATCTTACTGCCAGATAGCCTTTTAATATCGCATGTTCTTATCATGCCCTTTTTATAATCGACTATTACGCATATATTGAAGCTTTTAAAATCTATCTTATCAACAAAATCAACATAATTTGTAAAATTATCCCGACTGTTCTGAGGAATCACTTTTTCTATGTCATACCTAAAAAGCTGGACGTTCGTTCTCTCATCAATAAAACGCATCTTAATGGAGTGTTTGCCATCGAGAATCTTACAATCCACATCGTATTTATCCAAAAGCGGACGATACTCATTCTCCTCACACTGGCCAACCAACAGCAAATTGTTAGTCAATTGTCTTATATTACAGGCAACGTTGGCCGCACCACCAAGCCTCAAATCCTGAGATTTATCCAGACCAATCAAACATGGAGCTTCAGGACTCACTCTACTGACATCAACAAAACGATAATCGTCTAAAATCAAATCACCAATCACTACGATAGACATGCTCGTACCTATTTATTATGTAACCGACCAAGGAATCCTTCCAATCTGCTGAAGCAATTCCCAATTCATTTTCAATTTTTGACTTATCCAAGTAGGAATAAACTGGTCTTTTTGCCTTTAAATTCGCAGCCCATGAGCTGATAGGCTCCACTTTTGGCTCTCTGGATACAATACCCATACTAAACATGCACCTACCGATGAATTTGGCTATATCAAACCAACTAGCAGCACCATAGCCAGTAAAATGATACACCCCATATTTATCCACAGGCTGAACTGCTAAAGCATAAACCAACTTGGCAACATCAAACGCATTAGTCAAACTTCCGACTTGATCATCAACAATCTTAAGATCCTCAAATGCCATAATCTTGTCCATGACCTTATTAACAAAACTACTACCAAAACGGCCATATAGCCAGGAAATCCGAAAAATAAAATATTTATCAGAATTAGTCATGATGTAATTCTCGGAATACAGTTTACTCAGACCGTACTTGTTAATTGGACCCGTAATATCAGACTCTTGGTATGGACGTTTGGAGGTGCCACTAAATACATAATCAGTCGAAAAATGAATAATAGGAACATCGAATTTCTTGGCTACTAAAGCCAAATTATATGCACCGATCATATTAACATTAACATGATCAATCGGACACTCCTCACACTCCTCAACATTCGTATAAGCAGCACAATTAATAATTCCAGTAATTTTTCTATCCTTCAAGAAATTGAGAATAGATCTCTCTTTCGTGATATCCACATTAAAATCAGTGAGATAACATTCTACATTATTCTCACCGAAAAAAGCCGATATTTCCTTGCCTAACAGACCGTTCGCACCTGTAATCCACCACATTCCAAAAACCTTTTTAAAGATTGTAATCGATTATCCTTTGACGACACGACAGGCGATTCTATACCCCAATCTATATTGAGATCTGGATCATTATACCTGATTCCACTATCGCACAATATGTCATACTCATTGCTACACATATACATTAGCACTGTATTGTCCTGTAATGAAGCAAAACCATGAGCACACCCAACCGGAATTAAGATCAGCTTGTGAGCTTTGGCATCTAAATCGAACTTCCTATATTGCAAATAGGTATTGGAATCTGCTCTTAAATCGACAACCACATCGGTAGCCTTACCCGCTATAACTCCAACCAATTTAGCCTGGGGTTTCAATCCATCCTGGTAATGCAAGCCTCTAATAACGTTCTTTTTAGACACTGAGACATTAACCTGGCTATATACTGAATGAATCCCGTCCTGACTAAAGAGATCCCACCTAAAAAATTCTAAAAACTTTCCCCTACTATCAGGAAAAATCTGTGGGGAAACCTCTATGACTCCTTCAATATCTGTTTCTTTAAACTCAAATGGCATCCGATTTCTCCAATCGATAACTTTGGCATGAAAATTTTTAAAAAATATTCTGGACTTGTGCTATTCAATCTATCAAACCCAAACCGATCTATAAAATCCTTTATCGTATTTTTGAGCTGGTATCCTCTTTCAAAGAAATCTCGTTTCTGCAATTCCTTCAATTGCCCAAACGTATCACAAGATAAATTACGGCTTCCTAAACAGTAATTTTCATTCTCACCGATGCGATCTCCTTCATGAACAAAGCCTGCGAAGAACGCCAAAATATCAGTTTTATATATTCTCCTCCTTATAACTGGATGATTAGAATCAGGAGTATAATTAGGAAACACTGAAATCAGTTCTAGGTCGTCTAAATAACCATAAGGGAACTCAAAGACAAGCCGATCAACACATTCTTCAATCCCCATCAATTTTGCTAGTATGGAAAGATCCCCCAACTCCTCATGACCCCCAGCAATAACCACAATGCGATCAGCCCTTCCCTCCAATACAGGCGAATAAACATCATCATAAAACGCATAAGACATACGAATCCCTCACAGCAAGCTGCGATAAAATTTATCCCAATGTTCCGACTCGAAATCAATGTCGTAGTGCTTTCTTACAAACAGGTCATTATGGTAAACCGACTCAGCTCTCATATCGTGATCATTCAGAACATCATAAAGATTATGCTCCCAATCATCCTGGGTCTTACATAATCTCCCTACTCCAACATCCTCATTCTCTTTTCCTTCAGGAACCATAACGCCGTGATAAGTGGTGAAATCACTAGCCATCGGATACATGCCCAATGCCATGTACTCAATCACCTTAAGATTGCTCTTGGAAGCGTTAAACTGGACCGGAGAAACAGGAGCCAGACCAATATCAAATTCTAGTGCTTTATATAGGGAATAGTAGTGTTTAACGCCTACTAAATGGAATATCCAAAATCTCTTCAGATCCATCCCTATAAGCCATTTACGAACATTCGCGCCATATGGAGAATTTCGCAATAAGGACATCATATGCAAATATCCAACAAATACCAAGTGTAAAAACCGATACTTGGACATTACTTTCATCACAGGATCTCTCATCACCTCAATATCGAGAATATGAGTAGGAGAACCACCCCAACCAAGCAACAATTTTTTCTCGTCATCACGTATCGCTCGATACCAATCAAAATTCACAGGCACGTTAAACTGAACGGGACCATTCATAACAGCATCGATGTTCTCCTGGCTGAGAGGCTTACCCTCTTTATTAATGACTGCCTCGACCTGCTTTAAAACAATATCTCTCAAGGACTCCTCAAGATAATCTCTAGGACATCTATACATCGATGCTCTAAGCATCTTGCTGTCATTCACCAATGCAGGAGATTTATCTATTTTCTCGAAATCCAGACAATTCTTCAGAATCTTAATTCTTGGATTGTACTTACTATACAAATCTCGAAGACTCGGAACTGTGACTGTAACAGCATCAACCTCAGAAATCATCTGAACTATCTCTGCTTTTCTTGGCGCAAAATACCTATAGCCAGTGTTCCATTCCGGCACGTTAATATAGTCGTCGTCGCTATTTGCACTGGCGATAGTTCTTACATTATAAGTATGTCTGGGATTAACACAGATATTAAAAACTTTGACTTTCTTCTTTTCCCTTGAAATATTCTGGATCTCTACCCAAGCAAACTCATTCTCTAAATCCACCTTACCCTTTAGATTCAAATTCTTAGTCTTTAACTCGCATCTTTCTTTAAAATCAATACTTTCTATGTCATCAACTACATTAACCTTAAGCTCATAGCCATCACCTGAATTAACTGTTCTTCCTCGGATTTCATGTTCTTTCCCTGATCTCCACAACTTATAAACACTGGCAATGATCCCAAATCTTAAAAGCAAATTATGAACCTGATACAACATAGTCTTAGACGATGTTGTTAACCTAGCCCCACGACGAAAACCGATATTTTTAACGTTACTACCATCTCCTCGAAACAAACCTAATAACATTTCTTTAACATACCGCAGATCAATACTAGAAAAATAAAAATTAGGCACTTTCTTTGTAGGTGCTCTTACATTCTCCCCAAAAATATCATTAAAAAATAAACCTACTATCTTAGAGTTAATCTGAATCCTAACAGAACTTTCATGATAATCGGAATAAACACTAGCATCATGACCAAACTTAGACTTAACAATAGACAAAACATCATCAATATATATTCTTTCATCTATATGGAAAGAAAACGTAACCGACCTATTACTATTATTGACGCATCCCTCAGATAAAAAATAACCGAACAGCCTACTAAGATCGTAATCAAAATCAATATATCTTAATGTCTTACAATTACTCACTTTATAAACAAAATCATCTTCAACATTCCATCCATCAGGAATATAATCCGCTAAATCAAAAGACATCGGGACTTCACAATTGATCTTCAAAAATGGGATCTTTAAAAAATCACCTTTTCTTAAATGCTTTACTTCAATCTCTTCAAATATCTCATCGTTAAAACCGCCTTTATGAGCAATCAACTTATGAGAATCCGTACACTCTATCTCATCAAACAAATACCAAGTCTTTATTCGATAAACCCATCCATCAAACTCTCTTGAAAAATGCTTATCTATGGGATACAACTTACCGTCATCGCTATAAACTTTAACATCCCATCCCTCTTCAACTATATCTCCAATCCTCATGAGACCAAACTCAGTCATCACCTCATTATCATATGTAAAACATTCGTATATGATCGGCTTTTTGAACTGATCTCGGATAAACCGAAGCAACTGCAAATGTCCTGCATCCGTACCCCTCTGGAGAACTACTAAATCACATTGCTCTAAGATCTCTAACCGACCAGGCTTGATCTTGTCGTAGTTATACGATCCATCCTGATTCATGTAGAACAAATCATCAATCTTGTCGTAGTAACACTCCCAGTTGTGATTCCTCTGGAGGTATTTGCTCGGCCATAAAATCCGATAGCTAAAGCAAGCATCAAGTTGCTTAACTAGGTAATATAACGTCTTTTTTTCTTTCATTTGTTTTCCTGCAATTCTTTGTCTTGCTGCTCCTTATTACCTATAATTTCATTCAATTCATTCAACGTCATGCCGCACTTAGGGCATTTCATTACTGGAGACAGCTCAATGTAATAGTCTTTCTTACACTTCGGACAATACTTTCTTACTTGCATTTTCATTCCTCCTATTAACCTCGTTGAAATATTCATCCCGAAACCTAAACAACTTATTCGCAGCATCGTGAAGCATCTCATCCGTTGTCCCATTACCCACTTCAACCAAAGTATCTAAAACGTCCTCTAAAATTTCTTTAGCTTCATCCTTAGTCATATTTCATCCCTATCCAATGCTGGTCTTTGTGAATATACAGCTCAAGGCAATCGACATGGATCTGTTCAGCCTGCATGTTGTTTCCATCCTCAGTTCCAACGATCCCAGCTAAAATAACTTGACCATCCTTATTCGTCTTACATATAGGGCATTCCCAACCACCGCCTTTGTTCGGTTTTTCAAATATATTCATTTCATCCCCTCTGGAGGCAAACTTCCATCTGTTCGTCTGTCCAAATACTCATGAACACCCATACCCTTTGCTAGAGCTGTAAGGCCAATAGCCAGCATCCCCATATCATGCGGATCTATCGTCTCTCTTGCGACTGGCTCTATATCTCCAGCCTCTATCGCTCTGATAGTTTCTCCAACGGTGTGTTTCGTGACCTTGGCTCTATCAGTCCTCTTATCCCTTCCAGCATGAGCGAAATAAACCCATCTCGGCTGTCTTGGATTATCAAACCCCATGATCGTAATAATCGTCTTTTTGCCTTTGACTGTCTCAGCTCTGAAATACTGTTTAGGTTGCAAATACTTATTAACCGCCTCAAGCAGCTCTTTATTCATTTCCACGATCTACTCCTTTCGCCATATGAAATCACGTTTTATCTTGTCATACCTAGCATATTGCTCAACATGGAATCTTCGTATAGCCCAGTCAACTGCCTCAGCCCACGCATAAGCATCATCACCGCTCAAAACCAACTTTTCCCCTGTAACCATATGAATCTCGATACGATCGATATGCTCGTAATTATCAGGAATCTCATTTGGCATAACGCATACTCCAAAACAAAAACGATGCGTTGGGGGGGAGCTGGTACATCCCCAATGATCCTTTTCGGGCTGTCTGCCTTAACCCTTCACTGGACAGTGTTTACATGGCCACCGCCAAGACCCTAGACAGTACTGGAACCTGGCACCCGCTACCCCGACAAGCACATTTTCTCTATAAATCGAGACTGCCTCTTGCCGATTTACACTACCCAACGCATTCGCATACTTTTTATAGCTCTCCGAGATACTTTTTATCTATCATCTTACAACCGCAAATAGAGCAAAATCTCCTCGCTGCATTTGGATCTGTCGGATTGATAAACCCATGTTTCATGCAATACGGATACACACTGAATACCTTCAATTCAGGTAAACCAGCCTGTAACCTCAGAGATTTGACCATCTCTGGTGACAGATTATCCAGATATGATAAATCCTGATCTAAGGACATATCTGCAACAGGCTCCTGCTTTTCAACTTCAACCACTATCGGTTTTGCCGATTCTTTTTTCTGTTTTTGCGCTCTTTTTTTGCGAGTAGGTTTTTTTTTAATTTTTGAGATTATGTTACCAACATCTACATCACTCATGTCTCAAGCTCCCCATCATCGTTCATCGTCTTAGGTTTGTCATGAGGCGAAATCGCTGGCGGGTTTTTCTGTGGTGTCTTTTTTTTGCTAGGATCAGGAGTAGCCCACAACTGGCAAGTTAAGACAACATTCAATTTCTTTCCTGCCGCATTTTTATTAAAGAAATTGTCTGGAAAATCTACTTCAAATTCCTCGGTTGCTCCAGGCTTACAAGAAACAATCTTACTCTCGAACGGCAACGCACCTATACCGATTTGATATTTGACCGGATGAGGCTCTGCAAACACCACCTGTTTATTCTCATCAACACAAACAAATTTGATGAATGTCAAATCACCACTTTCCAACGCCTCCTTTTTAACGTCCTTCGTGTAATTTCTGCGGTCTAAAAAGGACTGAATCAGCTTGTCCTTAACCTCCTGCGAAGAATAAATGCCCTTGTCTATCAGAACTTGATCGATCGAATCAATCGACTCAGTTATCTCAAACATAGCATTTTTCACAGATCCCAGTTCTTTTTTTAGAGTATTTAACTCATTAGAATTATTGATGGTTTGAACAAATCTATTGTATTGCCTCTTTAACTCATCAATCTCTTTGCCTAACAGCAATTGTTGTGCTTTCAAGTTCTTAACTTCATCATTTTTCGACATTACGACTCCTTACGCTTTTCTTGTGAGTTTTAGCCAATAATTCATAGACAGTTTTCGCATCATAACTATCAGGGTCTTTCTTATCAATCCATCCTGCAATTTTTACATCAACATGACCAGATATTTTTTGAAAAGCAGTCTCAACAGTCGTCAACCCCGCCTGATCACCATCGGGGAAAAAGACAACCCGATCAAAATTACGCACCATAAAGCTTAACTGCCAATCGCTGAAATCTCCACCCATACACCCCAATACATTAGGCAATCCATGTTGCCATAAGTTCAAGACGTCAGTAAAACCCTCCATTGCGATACACGTCCGACTCCGCTCTAAATCGATCAAATCCATACCATACAGGTACTTTTTCTTATCAAATCCAGGCATATGATAATATTTACAATTACCACCCCTGATAATAACCAAATCTATGTCATCTTTCCATTTTCTGATGACTTGCACTCTTTTCTCATCATGGATGGTTCTTTTACTCCATCCAACCGTTTTACCGGACTGGTCTCGGATGCTAAAGACAACCCTTTCGCCAATCGAGAGAAAATACTTGGTCCTAGATCCATCCTCAGTTTCTTTTTCTCTAAGCCCAACCAAACCAATATCATCGTAACCAATCCCCCATTTTTCGGTCGTAGCTTGTGTGATTCCACGCTCAGTAAGATAGGCAGGATAGGGGTTAGAGAGCCATCCCGACAGCTCATTTTCTTGGATATTGGATAAATATGCTGATTTTTCTTCCTTGGCATAATAATACCACCCTCCCCTCCGCTGTATATCCCTTAGTCTATTTTGCGCTTTTCGCTCCTTATCAGATAACATAGTCGCGGCATAAGGAACAGTCTCATAATCTGGCAAATGACCAGCTCTCTTGATAAGATCAAGACCCTCTGCACCGTCTATGTAATCCAATAAATCGCTAGAGGCTCCAGCATCCTTTGCTAAAAAAAATAGCTTCCCCTTAAATTTACAGGAAAAGCAATAACAAATAGTAGGATCTCCGCTAAACACATTCATACTGGGGTTTTTATCCCCATTTTTATGCCTGTCTTTCAAAGGACAATTAGTCAGAAACCCCCTATTCGTTGACTTAAATTTTACAGATCCTAACCGCTCTAAAACAATTCTAGCCTCTTCCAAATCCATACAATCATGATACCTCAGAAATAGTTTTCCATTCTCCAGATGTTAAATTGATGATCTTGCCGCCGATTTCTTCCATATCTGTTGCATCGTCATAATTTTCAACGTCACTGGAAGCTCTGGTAACAGCATTGGCCAACCCGTACTTGCTAAGATCTCCACCTTCAATCAAATGCTGCAAAATACTACTACCATTCGACTCCGAAATATTGAATTTTTTCTGGGTTACTTCGACCACTTTCTCAATCTTTTTGCTTTCAATCTTAATACCAGATGCCTCTCTCAATTTGTTAAGACTGCCATTAAAAAGATCGATCTCAAAACAAGATTTTACCACATCCCTAACGCTCAGAAAAAATGCCTTATCGTTTGCATCAAGTGTTTCCGATGTCAATAAATGAGCAATCTTGCTCTCAGGACTATTAACCCTACCAATATGATACTTGTTCAACTTGCTATCAGGCAAGATCATACCATTTTCACATACCAACCTATAAATCAATGGCTGAACCAACAATGATCCTGCTCCAATCTCAGAATTGGAAATAATAATCCCAGATTGAACCACATCACCCTCTGCTACATCCCCTTGTATTTTAGGAAACACAGCCTTGATAAACATTTTCCGATCTGTTATTTCAGACGACATGATCTGAACTTCTTGGTCTACCAAAACAGGTAATACTGTCTCTGCCACTTCCTTATTATCCAATCGTCGATATCTCGATGACAAGAAAGCCCTTCCATAGCCATCAAGGGTTCGGATCATTCTCTTTTTGTCCTGGTGAGTGCTTAACCAATGGTTAACATTTTCACTCAAAAGTTCAAAGTGATTTTCTTTTCGCATCTTTTCGTAATAGCTTCGAGGGATACCTAAAAAATCTGCAACCTGGCCATGGGCATGTCGCGTAAATTCTACAGGCGATTCACCAAATGATATCTGTCCATTACCCTGCATTCCCATCGCACTGACAGGGACCATAAAATCTTTTTTGGCCTCTGCCTGTCGTTCTAACTCCAACGCTAAATCACTAATAGATCTACCTTGCTTCATAATCAAAAACTCCTAACTAAAATCAAAAAATTTATAAAAAAAAGTAGGATTAAGCAAAACCTACCATCAAATCCCTAATAAAAACTGCCATCATATTTTTCCCAGATAAATCGATTAGCAGACCTGTAAGTCTCAAACGTTCCAGCATCGCTCCAATATCCATCGATAACTTTCGCCTCCGCAACGCCATTTTTGACATAGGCCATATTTAGATCTGTTACTTCCAATTCCCCTCTTCCAGACGGTTTCAATGAAGTAATTTTAGAGAAAACATCGCTAGAATAAAAATATATCCCTATAACAGCCAGATCTGACTTAGGGACTTTTGGTTTTTCTTCGATATAAAGAATCTTATCGTCTGATAGCACCTCTGCAACACCAAACCTCTTTGGATCATCCACTCGTTTTAAAAAAAGCCTACACTTTTCTGTCTTATCCTCATCAAAGCTCAGAACCTCCTTATCTAGCTTGAAATCAAACATATTGTCACCAAGGATAACCGCTACATTATCTTTACCAACAAAGTCTTTAGCTAAGGATATCGCTTGAGCAATTCCACCAGCCTCATCCTGAACCCGATACGTAAATTGAGCGCCATACTTACGACCGCTACCAAACGTTTCAATCATGTCACCAACATGATCTACCCCACTAACAATCATGATATTATCTATACCTGATTCAATCAAAGCCTTGATCGGATGATATAGCATTACATGCCTGCCGATAGGCAATAAGTGCTTATTTGTCACATTTGTCAAAGGCTTTAAACGAGTACCATAACCTCCTGCCAATACTAAACCACGCATACATCCCTCCAGCATAAAAATATTGGATAACAATATATTATCAAGAACAAAAAACCAATATAAACCTTATAACCGCATAAAAAGATTGGTTATTTTAATTTATGGCTTTTATTCAAAATCAATCAACATGGCATTACTTTTGACATTCCCTTGTATCCTCTATTATGATTAGAATATACAGTCGCAATCATCAAGCAATCTATTTTTTTAAGGAGAAAAAACATGAGTGAAAAGCTTGAGTCTAATGTTGTCGACGCGGTCGCCAACAACAACTTTAAAACAATCGGGGAATTTCCTGCTCTGCATTTTGTATCGATCATGGAGGACAGTCGAATCGCTACAAAGCAGATGAACGAAAACCTGATTAGAGGTTCAGCTCGTCTAAACGGTGCGTTGGACAACCTAATCGGTCGTCAGTTACTAGATGTCGCACAGCCAGATCCGTCTGAAGCTGGAAGTGCTGTGAAGATGTGGACTGGTGTTGACCCAATGTCTCAGGGAATTGCGTACAGCAATAACATGGGCTTTGCAACGGCACTAAACACTCTCGCACAAGTTCTGACGAAAAATTCTCAGACAACACCTCCTGTCACTGTTCCGCCTCCAGCAGCCGGAGCATAAACAGGAAAAGCCTCGGCAAATATTCCGAGGCTAATTCTTATAATCAACTTTTAGGAGTTCCAAATGAGCGAAGTTTTAGAATCAAATGTTGTTGACGCTGTTGCCAACACTAACTTTAAAACCATTGGGGAATTTCCAAGCCTACATTTTATCTCCATCATGGAAGATAGCCGACTAGCTGCCAAACAAATGAATGAAAATTTAATGCGCGGTTCAGCTCGTCTAAATGGAGCCTTGGATAATCTTATCACCAGACAACTACTTGACGTAGCACAACCAGATCCATCGGAGGCTGCTAGTGCAACTAAAATGTGGACAGGCGTTGATCCAATGTCTCAGGGTTTAGCTTATAGTAACAATATGGGCTTTGCGACATCCCTGAACACGCTGGCTCAAGTTTTACTGAAAAACTCACAAACCACGCCGCCAGTTACAGTACCACCTCCTGCTGCGTAAACTGTTTAGTCCCGAAAGTTATTTCGGGACTCTCGTTCTTTTCTCACGATTTTCCATAATATATTGGTCCATCTCTTTGAATAACTCAAAGCTCTGCTTATGATTGTCCAATATAATGTTGTGAATCTTTTTATGAAATTCAGCATGAGCCTTTAGTCTATTAGAAACCGCAGCAGTCATCTTTAAAAGACGATCCTCAGCCTCATTCATCGGATCTTCCTTTTCCTCTTCAAAACCCTCTGGAGGTTCTGGCCTGGTTACGCCACTAGAATCTATGTCGTCCATTTTTTGATCGATCTCACCCATCATTTCACCATAATCCCCTCTCAGATAAGGATCATACCCAAATTCCTTACCCTGATTATCTTTTATACCCATTTTTCCCTCACTTTTACGATTTACACCCAACGACGAAAATTTTTCAAATAACTCAATGTGATTTTTGTTAATAATGTTAATAGCCTGGACGGTTTTTTTGATGTTGTTTTCCCTGGCCTTTTCGACCATATCCAACATCTTTGCAAACTTTTCCAAATCTAACGTCATTATTCATGTCACATTTATTACACCCTATTCTTATCAATTCAAACAACAAGAAAATTGACTAGCAACAAAATAATACGATAGCACCTCTGATCTCAAAAAAAAAGCCAGTATCATGCTGGCTTATAAAGAGAATATTTTCAAGATCGGTCACAAAAATTTAAAACAAACATCTTTCAATTGTTTATCTTTAGCAAATTTCCCCGTCTTTGGCATGAACATTCTACATGATTTTACATCCCCACAAATATGACAATTGAACCATCCGAGAGAAATTTCAGCCATCTTATCCATGCCTTGATTTCCTCCTAAATGGGTGTGATCCGCACCTTTTATAATAGCCTTAAATGCCTCTCCTTTAGCTTCAAAAAACGAAACATCGACTAACTCTCGAAAACGGTCCTTATCCCCAGAAATAAAAGCTGTGGGCTTTCTCGAATCTAAGGAAACCCCCATGATATTCACAACGGCTACAACGTCATCATCATTTTCTGCTAACGATGCCTCGGTTCCACCCAGAGAATGACCCAAAACCCCAAAATCATCGATAAGTAATTTGCCATAAAACTTATGAGAGGGATCAAAATTCTTGCTGGCAATGGTATCCAAACCACCAATCAAACGCGATCCATACCCCATATCAGGACTATGAGAGGCTATCACCACATAACCATGACTCGCTAATTTCCTCAATATCCTCCCGTAATGAATATCGGTGAATCCCCCCATGATATTCATGCCGTTTGCCCACGCAATTACCGGAAACTTGATACCCTTATCCAAAGCATCTGGATAATAAATACTAAACCCAGGTTCCTCTGTGGAATGAATCACCTGAAATGGTCCCATAGATGTCGGGTCAATTTCTGAAATATAACAGCTCCCAGAATACCGATCAAAATCAATCACATCATCATGCTCATACGTTACCGTAGGAACATGGATAACCTCCATTTTTTGATGATCTTTGACCGGAGTAGTACAACTAAGCGACCATACAAATACGAAAGCGATGGCGGGTATCTTCATCATCATCCTCCGATACATCCTCCTGTTCAGGAAGAATTTCATTTTTATAGACATAGTCATGACATATTAAACCGTGTCGTTGACCAAATACCAAGTTTTTTCTAATTTTTTTATCATCGTAAAGATCACAGGTATGTAAAAAAGGACATTTAGAATCGTTGCATTTGGATATCAAATCTTCCTCCTGTATATGGTTACTCCTCTCCTTTCAAAAAAATCGGATCATCTTCATACAAAGCCTTTTCGTAAGTTTCACCAAGCAACGACAGCAAGCTCATCTCAATTAACATTATATCATTAAAATTTTCCGATGTAGCTCTACCTCTTGTATCTATCTCATCACAAATATCTAATATTCGTTTTTCGATAATTCTTCCATATGCCCTTTCTTTGCTAGGCAAATGCTCCAACAGCATAAGCAACTGATCACACTTAATAGACAACCTATTGGATTGAGTATCCATATCCATGACGCACCTCTGCTTTCATGGTCAAATGTCGCAACCACCAAGAAAAAAATAAACTTTAAGGAGATCTCTTATATTATGATATGAAATTATGATTGAGTTATCAACTCAACTAAAACGGAACCTCTTCAATAGGCGAATTTTCCTGGATATTGTCTTCATCATCTTTATAAGGAGTAAAAGAATACCCACCTCCGTAACTTGGATCTGAAAAACCACCGTCTTTAAAATCCACGCTACCTGTATCTTTTATTTTTTCGCTAAAATCCATCCGGTCAAAATCCCAATTCAATGTCAACTCAAAGTCCTCTGATTCTCGAATGGCAAGCGTTTTCAAAAAAAGCTCTTTCGACTCTCTCATTTCCTTGTTACGAATCATCCCCATAACCACATCTGCGTTCCATCCAAACTGGTCAGACAAACCAATCATACTAGCATCTAGCTCTTGATCCTTTTTGTTTACAGCAGTCCTATTAAACTGCATCGTACCGACAATAGGTATCTGATATCTTTTCGCCATCATTTTTAACTCATCAGCAATAATAGGAGCTTTATCGAATCTATCTGGCACTCCAGGAACCGATAAAAGATACATACCATCTGCATAGACTACATCTGGCTCTAGCTCGGCAATGGCCATGTCCAATTCTGTGAGATTGAGCTGAAAATCCTCACCAAAAACATACAGATTATCGCTGTTCTTATATCGTTCCACATTTTCTAAAAACTCTTTTTCTTCCTCCTGACTCAGCAATCCTTTGCGTAATTTTCCATAGGATAGATCCATCAGGAGAGAGTAAAACCGCATTGCCAGACTTTTCTGAGACATCTCCGCTGAGATAACCAAAACTTTCTTTCCCTGGTGCCAAGCTGCTTTCGCCATATGCAGCACCAACCAAGTTTTTCCAGTTTTCAAACGAGCTACAAATATCCCCAGATCTCCAGGGTGCCAACCGAGAGTGTTAGAATTAAACGTCCTCCAAGGCGTCAAAATGCCAAATTCACCGTTTTTTACCTTGTTATAAAAGGAGACAACCTCATCTCCTAAGCTGAATAGCTTAATAACTCTATTTCGAGATAGAGCCTGTTTTTTAGCTGTTTTGACCAGATCTTCAATTCTCTGCAAGGCATCGATAGGCTTTTTACGATTCATCAATTGAGTGACATCTACCAGGCTTTTTTGGATCAACCCATAGATTCCTCTCTGACGAATCTCCTCCAGCCAGTAATCCATCTCTGCTGTCGGAGCATTATGGAATTGAACACCAGTATATTGAGTAACCATCTCCATCGAAGGTAAGGCACTATATTTTTTCATATAGTTTTGAATAAAAACAATGGCAGCACTGGTATTCGGTCTCGACATCGACTCAGGGGTAACACCCGATTCTATAAACTTTTTAACGTTACCGTCTTTTAACATGGCGTATAAAAAGCCAACATCAATGTCCAGAGCCATAATCAACTAACCTCAGCTAAAATCAACTAACAAATGTGGATCTAATTTTTTCAAAACCAAACTTAACCTTCAGGTTCTCACCCACTATAGCAATAGGCCAAATAGATTCTTTCATTGCACTACGCATCCCGTCTTTGTAAACATTGAAATATTCCTCTTCACTCAAACTAGACGCAATAATTGTTGAACGCAAGTTATCTGATCTAACCCTTATTAAATCCTCAAAAAAAGAACTGGACCATCCCTTACCACCTTCAACATGCTCTTTACCCATGTCATCTATGATAAGCAGATCTACCCTATTAGCTCTTTCTTCGACGGTAATATTCTCGTCCCAAATGCGACCTTGAATAACTGCATCCCTTAATGTAAAGGATCGGACATAGAAAACCGTAGCATCATAACGCCTAGCTTCATGCGCTATCAAACATGACAAAGAGGTTTTACCTACTCCTGATTCTCCAAAGAATAGGATTCCATAACCCTTATCCAGCATTTCAGGCAATTTTCTAAGATAATTGCGAACTGCCTCTTTATGTCGACCTTCGGAAATATTTTGGAATGAGATCCCTACGCCATCTCCGCTCTCAGGCCAAAACCTACGCGGGATCATCATCAACTTAAGATCTCTTTCGGTCAATTGTCGTCTTGTTCTGCTCAAAAAGGCCATAATCACATCACCATCACTAATCATCAAAAAATCAACTACAATTCAATAATATCACAAATTAACCGAAAGGTGTCAAAATCACAGGTGATTATCTATTCTTGTATCTAGCAAATTACCAGATCCATCCGTTTCCCACTCATAGTGTTTCTCGTTTCCGTTCGGATAACAGATTTCATGACATTCTGGGCAATCCGAAAGCGAAGGACTCGTACAATCTCTCGACCTCTCTTTCCATTGATGCCCGCAGTCCTCACATTCAAAAAACCTATATCCTGGTCCCCAAGTAACCTTGTGCTTTCTCATTCTTTCAAATCCTCTGTCATTTGAGCTTTAACCAGTTTTAAATGAGTTTTTTCCACCCGTCCTCTGGATTGCTCAAACTTAGCAATAGCAAACAAAATACGTTCGCTATAAGGATCGGCCTTATATTCATTGGAAACCACCTCGCATAACGCAACCGAATCTCTAAACGCTTTTTCATTGGCATCTAGGAATTTCGTATAATATCCCACTTTTTTAGTCCGCTTACCCAAAACCACCGACTGAATCATATTGAACACAATCAAAATCCACAAGACGATGATCGTACCCCACTGTAGAACACTGAACGTAATTTCAAATTTCATGATCTCGACCTTGACCTATAATAACTTTTGCGAATATACCAAAACACCAGCTTAAACCATAAAACGGGTAAAATAATAACAATAACAATGATCAGGAACAGCGTTCCCATAAATATATCCACCAAAAGTTGTCTTGATGAACGATACATTATCACATTACCCCATGAGTGACAATCTCTTTTACCCTTTAATTTCTAACGATGGAAGCCCACAAAACCAAAAGAATAATAATTAAAACCAGTATCACCACAAACGACCAATTAACTTTTTCATCACCGACCTCTGGTCCTCCATATCCATCCTTATCCTCTTTCCTGCAACAATCATGACAAATAATCTTTAGATTTGATACTGTCTTACTTCCTCCCCATCTTGCTGGAACAATCATTCTAATATCACAGTGATCCCAATCAACATATTTGCCACAATGAAAACATTTACTCTCTGCATTTCTTTCACATAACATCCAATTCTTTACTTGAAGATAATTCGGTATATTCTCGTCAGACCTAATAACTGGCTTATACTCATCCATAAAACTCCCCTTTTAAACTCTTATCTGGATACTCTTTCCTCATCCTATATCTAAAATACCAGTGAGATCTCAGATTATCCAATAGGCTAAAACAGCCTAGCAAAACCAAAATCAGCAAGGATTGATGACTAATTTTGCCTACATGATAGTCAACAATCAAAAACCATATCAATAAAACCAAAACCCCTATTCTAAAAATCGGAACATTCATACCTTACTCCTATTAACATAACGACCATCCGACAAACGACATACACTTTCAAACGTCCAGGTTTTTCTGCTCATTTGCTCGCTATTATGATGACCCCAGATACCGTCTTGGAGACTTTTTCCATTTGTCACCCTCCAATTTTTATCGGTACTCTGGGCATAGCTTTGCTGATAACCCGAACCGCTACTCTGTAGGCTACTATTCCATAAAACCATATTCTCATATGCAGCTAAACTAAGCTGGTAATCCATGTTTCCACTCAAACATTTCAATGACAGATTTTTTTCTTATTTTCACTTCCAAATCCTCTGGGTATTTTTCGTATTCCTCAATCACTCCATCTCTGACAAATTTCGAGAAATGACCTGTTCGCACTATCCAAGATGCTTTTTTCAAAATAAACCACTCATTATCCATAGCAAACATCTCGCCAATATAGAAAAACGTAACAGTCCTAATGAATACATGACCCATACCACACCTCAAAAAAAAATAGACCCCTAACAGCTTTTAGCCAGGAGCCTTTTACTAAACTTGTTTACAGAACAGCTTCCAGCAATGGAACCTACATATATTTATTCAATGCACTCAAATACTCTTGAGCATCTTCAACTTCACCCATCCTGATGCTGTGCATCATCTTTAGTTGTAATATAACCTTTTTATCTTTTTTGGAACATCTTCGGCACTTTTTCTCATCCATCTTGACCAAAATCCTGACCAGCTTATCCTCGATATTCGAGATCTTCATGGTTTTATCGACTACCCTAGCAACATCCTTTTTAGTACATTTCCACTCTGCCTGATTATTTACGACCTCCCCTGGATCTTTATTCACCTGATACAACCATATACCGATACCGATCACCACAACACAAACTGCACCCAAAAAAATCTTAAACCAAACATCCTCACTAAAAATACGAGTACGCATACGAAACCTCCAAACTATTTATTCTTCGTCCCCTATTAACATCCAACATTTAGGACATAACTTAGAAATTCTAAACTCCCTTAAATCCATTTCATCTAAAGAATCTAAATCAATCGTGTTCTGACATCCTATACAGACATTATCTGGCTGCTCTGATTCTTTGACACCAAATGCCTCTTTAGCGAAATTATCCACTACTTTCTGAACATTACTCGCTCTTTCCATAAAAACTCCTATTATCTATCTTTATTTCTCCATTCTTCCCGAACCTCATGCAAATATACTTTTTCTGTTAGCCAATTTTCCACATCACAGAAAAAACTATCTTTCACCAATACGTGTCCAAAATCATACATTAAATCGTGAGGCAACACGTAATCAATCCTCTGTGTAAACGTCCACTTTTTGCCTCCAACACAACCGTCATGTATACCTGATACAAAACCTAGACCACCAGACATTACAACCATAATCAAAACAACAGATACAATGCAACAAATCACCCAGGCTACTACAACCACCCACCAACTATCTTTTTTCTGCTCATCCATAAAAAATCCTATTCTGTAACTGTTTGCATAGGCGATGAAGGGAAATGGAAATACCTCTCTGGTCGATGATCACCAAGCCTAACCACAACCTCATTCGTTATAGGATCAATAAAAACTACCTCTCCCAACTCTTCGTGTTTGGGCGCACCTTTATTCCTACACACTATTCCACCAGCTAACTTTATCACCCCACATCCAATATATACATCGTAGATATACCTGCATCGTTGATACAAAGGTTCATCAAAATGATCTTTCGACCACCCCCAACCAGACTCACCTATAGTCTTAAAACTACTATTAGAGACACAATTTATAACTTCATCCTTGCTTGGAATCCCAATGCCCATTTTGCCATCACGACATATCTGAATACCCGAATGCGATTCTCCAGCAGAATTATCGCTACCCTTGGCGTCAACCAATTTCTCAAATGATTTTTCATCTTTGGCTCCCAATACTTTGTTTAAAAGCTCGGCATCCTCCCCATCCAATTTTTCCAGAAACTCTGAATATGCTTCAATCTTTTCATCTAGTTCTTTGCTTTCTGCCGTGATTTTCGATTTTCTCTCGAAGATCCGACATAGCCATCGCAGAATCCTCATCACTAACTCCTGACACAATCTCATGATACAATTTATCAGCCATTGCCTTAGTATCATCATCAATAACGTCATGAAAGATCGTCAAACAACTATAATCAAGCATCCTTACACCTAATATCTCTTTCTTCCATTTTTACTGTTTCTACCTGAACCTCACACCACATCTCACATGGTTGCTCTACATTTCCAGCTCCAAAATACTCACCTAACAACATCATAAATCCCCAGAGTTGAAATGAAGTGTAACCATCATCGCTAGTCATAGCGGCTTGGCACAACCCCTTTTCACTCAGGATCTTCCGACCCGTATCCGTCAACTTTACCCTGATGTAATTGTTCAGATTCATCCTGACAAACTTCATAACATCACCCCGCTGTTTTCATCTCGACATTCAGACTACCGAGAATTTTCCTCTTAATGTAATCCAGATCATCATAAGATCCGTTTTTCATCGCCAAACCAACTCGATAGGCTAAACCAAACTGTCGGCGATATTTACTGGCTTGCTTAGAGGTATTCTCAATACCAGCCATCTCACATGCTTTCTTGAACTTAGCATCACTGTTAGCAAATTCTTTATTTGTCATTTTTTCTCCAATCTATAACCAAGCCGATCAAACACATCTATTAACGTTTCCTCTGACGCCTGAAAAACTACAAACTGCCTCATAGGAATTGTAGACAGAAACAGAAAAGACGGTTTATCTCCAACCGCTCCATCCTCTTTCATATGCACCTGGTCTAATCGTGATTCTACTGTCGGATAACCCAATTTTTTGAGAAAACAGATGCCGCTCAAATCAATCTGACTCGTACCCCAATTTTTAACCTCTAATTTCTCCATGGTCTTTCGCATCTCCTTTAAAGCTAACCTCACCCTGATTCCATTCCGGCAAACCCAGAGAATCTAATTCCTCTTTCGTTCCCCAGATATGACCAGCTACATAAAATTTTCCGGTTTTCAACTCAGCCATCAACCTGATAAAACCATCCTCACTACTCTGCGAAAACCGATCAAAATCATCTCCGCTGGCAAACCTACTCGCCACACAGTCATTCTCTAGCAGAGAATCCATACTGGAGATTTCAAACTCTTTCAGCTCTGGACCACCTGAGAAAAAATTCGGTCTATATTCTTGATATCTCATATTACCATCCTAATGTAATTTAACTTATTAAACTGTTGTTAGTCAATCATTGATAACAGTATTCCCGACCAATTCCAACATCAATTTTACCTCCACCTATTTTTCCTGCGTTCATCAGCCGATTGGACTACATAATGAAACTCATATGGGCATTCCCGACCACCGTTTTTCATTTTAAACTCGTAATATGCTATCAGATATTCGTTTCTCTCATCCCCAGACAGCAAATTGCCATTGCTATCCTCACCCCCAAAACCACCCTGGAGGGTTTCGTTGAACGTAGCCTCTTTCACTTTGGCTAACAGCTCAGGAGGATATTTCGATTTAAACTCAGGTTTTTTGGGTTTTTCCCATGGTTTCGGTTTAACTGGCATAGGTCGGACACCGTTTTCCATTTCCAAAACGATATTGTTGGATTCCAAAACCAGTTTGCTGATATCGGGATATCCTGGACCATCTTTCAGTTTGAAATACCTTGTCCGCAATTCATCCCAGTTAGACACCGCATATTCCAATAGCTCAATTGTCCGCTGCTCACCTAACCTGGTGTAGATGGATTTCATGATATTCCGCTCTTTCCCCATAAACGGAGGAACCACAACCCCGAATTTTTCCCGAACCAGACCAATCCACAGATTCATCATGTTTTGGCTGATATTCGGTTTTTTCGGTTTTTTAGTCGCCAGCGATTTCGCTTTTTTCGCCTGTTTAGCCGTTTTGGCATCCCTCGCAATTTCGGTATTCCGTTTGGTTTCCGTTAAAACCCGTAAAACGCGCTCAGATCGTTTTACAGGCTCAGGAGGGCTATCACATACCTCGTCATCATTTATCTCACTGACATGCTCAAAATCATCGTTTTTCGCCACTTTTTTCTTGCTCGGTCTACTGAATTTGTCATCCATCGTTTTAATCTCCAAATTATTGCTAAAATCATCGTTCCTAACTAACGTCAAATCGACTGAGGGGGGGGTAGGGGGGGAGTTCTCACATCCTACCTGGATGTCCCGTACCCTCTCATCACTCTCGCACTCTCCTTCCCTTTTTCCTATCCGGTCATTTTCCCCAGAAAACTGAGAGGGAGGATTATCTGGCGATTCTTTAGAATCGTCTAAATTCTTATTATATAAATTTACATTATATAGATTAGGTTCAGGTATAGTATTGGTGTCATTTTTTGAACCCATGCTACAAAATTGACGCGGCTCTGACACCGTCATGTTGCTGTTCGCTATTTTCTTTTCTATGAGAGAAATTTGAGCATCAATGCTGTCTTTGACAGTGTTAAGTCTAAACACCTCATTGACCAAATTGTCGTACCCTTCAACCCTGACACCAGACCGACCATCCAATAGAGATGACGTCTGATCCATGATATTCGCAATTTTTGTTATGGTAGAAATTCTTTCAGGAGTTTCGATGCAAATCAAATGACCAGAGGCTTTAGTAGTCAAACTAACGTCTATCTTTGGTCTAAGTATGTAACTATTCGGGCAATTTATATTTTTCTCAACATTAAACCCATTGGAAAATTTATCTAAAAAACCCACCCTTTCCATATGAGGCACAACCCGTTTAGCCGTACTCAGGCTTACTCCTGACCCATTAGCTATATACTCGAATGTCGTGGTAAATTTTTTATCAAAACCGAACGCTTTCGCCAAAAAGTTGTAAACCTTTGTGCCACAAGGAGTTAAACGCCTACGTTCGCCATCTAACAACATAACATCAGGAATCTGCATGAGACCTCCCATAACAGACAGCTTGTGCAAAAAAAACATCAAAAAATAAGGAAAAATATAGATCTGTGTATAAAACGTGATTGAAATATAACAGAGGATTTAATAGGATCATGACGTGATTCCTATGCCTGTTTCATATGGAATTACCCGATTACTCCAACACAGAGTAGTCGGTTTGGAACCTCTTGGCGTATATTTAGAGGTTCTTCGGAATCCTACTTAGCGCAAACTAAGTGGTTCCATAAAAACCCTCGTTTCCTAAAAAGATTCGGGGGTTTTTTACGTAAAAAAAAACCTAGACCGTTTAGAGCCTAAGTTTTTAGCAGCATAAAAAAAAACAATTACGTTAAAGCGACTAAAACTCCAGCTCCAGAATTTTTCTGGATCACGTTCTCTAAAACGGAAACAAATTTATCGAACTCTTGCTCATTAAACAACCGAAAACCTGGCTCCCTCAATTTTTTCAACCGATTGGCCATTTTTTGATCAAACCTAACTATTAATAAAGCTGGAGATTTATTAGAAATTGCCTTTGATTTTATCTCGCCTATAATGTCACCTATGCCATGACCATGTAAAAATCGAAACATTTCTAAAACACTAACGTCTTTATTAAAAGCCTTATTACCTTTCCCGGTTTCTATAAAAATTTCAAAATTACTATAAACATAATTAGACCTTAATTTTCCATGAATCTCACCCATACCATCCCCCTTGTCATGTCATTATGATTGGGGAGTGGTAGTCAACCACCATTTTGCAGTAATACGAAACTCATCATTTTTTTGTTTCCAGGCGTGACCGTCAGCGACCAAATCCTCCATGATGTCTCGAAATTCTAACATCAGCTCACCCCTACGAGCATCTGTCAATTCCTCATCATCGAATTGGTCAGCCCAACCGTTCAGAGAATCTATTCCCTCATTCGTGAAACGATACTCTGCCATCAGACCAGCCAAACTACCCGCGCCATATTTCCAACATTGAAACGGAGTCTCAGAAAACGAATGACTCCTATCAGTCGAGATGTGCATACCTATTCCTCCCCAAAATTGCCCAAAGTCATAACTATAGCTTAACTTAAAACTACTAGCCAAGGGGACGACCAACTGCGGGTTCTTTCGGTAAGGGACCGTTAGGAATAACTATTCCGCTCATTTTTTTCGTGTATAGTTGCTCAACATTGACTCCGGGCAACCCCATAGTGATCACCTGAGATCTGAGAAATTTGATCGGTTTGCTAGTATCGTAAAATGGAGGAAACGACCCCATACCAATAGGAAAGGCATTAGGGTTGTTTCTAATTTTGGCTTGCATCTCTGGCGGCATCTCACTAATCGGAACCATGGTCAGCGATGCTACTTTCATCATGCTAATACTGTCATTGTCAATGCTGTCTATTTTCCCGATATAAAAGCCATTTACCGTTTCTAAAACTACCACATCGTCTTTTTTATACATTTTTTTCTCCTTAGAATGAATTGGATCAGTGACCGTTTTTTAACATTAATATACTCATCTCATATTCGTCCAATTTTCTAAGCAGTTTTTCTCCACAAACCTGATACATCCTACTGGAGTTGATCTCTAAGGTATTATCTGTCCGATTCAAACATACCCGATCCATCTCGTACAGCTCAGACGATTTGCAGTACCAGATATCTATCCTCAGCCCTGGACTAAACGATTTACGATACAGCAGATGATATTTCACTCTGATACTATCATAGACGATTTTCCGATATCCACGGCTAAACAACTCATCCTCAACACACTGTTTGATGTTTTTCACCATAATCATTACCCATACATATTCTGGTCTCTCGGCCTAATTAAATTGTTCACAAGGTTCTCAAGATAATACACCCGATGCAATAATTGCAACTCCATGCCAGTCGTGATCTCTCTTGTCGATCCCGTAAAATCGCTAATAGGCTCAACAGTTATGATGAGGTTGAACAATTGACGTTTCGACAACGTACCCAGATCGACATAATCGCTACCCTGGCGTTTCGTGATATTGGTAACTTTGTAAACGATTCCATCCTCTAAAAATTTCTGCGTTTTTTTGATGGCAAATGGTGAATTGAAAGAAAACAGTTTTTTACCGTCTTTAGTAGTAAAATCCATGCGATACATGATATCCATAACGATATACCTCCATTACAATTTGACTGCTAAGAGATTATCAATGATAATATAATGTTATTCAACCATTAAAATTATCTCGCTCTTTACATACGATAGCATTGCATTTACGACACCGGAAAATCTCCATATGAAAATAATCGTCTGATGCGAACCCGATTATTTTCAAATCGTGATCGCACCACAACCGTTTCCAGTTACGACGAAACCATCTCAGAAAGGTTTTCATGTAACCCATCTTTCAACTCCCTGCAAAAACTCAATAGCACGTTTTTAAATTTAGCCTGTTTATAGCAATCGTACAACGCATCATGCTCTTTACCCTCTGGCATCTCGAAATAGTCTTGTCCGTTTTCTATCTTGTCCTGAATATATTTGACGAGTTTATCACGATCAAAACCATATTGCTCGGCAACGAAATAGATCGCACCACTAATTTCGTCTATCCGATAGTTGTAGTCGCCTACCTCTTCGTCTTTTCCGTTTTTAACAACATATCCTGGAGCCTCAAGATAACCGTGATAGCAGAGAAATGGCAGATCGAAATCGCTCACGTTCCATCCTGAAATAATCACTTTCTCACGATAATACGGCTGAGAACCAACTCCACAGGATTGAAAAAAACTACGAATGTTTTTTCTCACCTCACTACGAGAAATCCAATCAGCATTGTTACTTTTCTCATATAGCTCGACCATATGTTTTTTTGCGAATGCGCTTTCGGGTTGACGACTCGAATGCTGCGTAAACTCAAACGTTCTCCCAGGAACCCACAACCCAAATTTCTCGTTCCAACGAATCTCTAAAATCCCGATCTGCAATAAATCGTGCAACTCTTTCTGGATACCAGTAGTCTCAATATCCAGCATAAATCTACATTCACCGTGTTTCATACTTTTCTTTTCTCCAACCTAACAGTTATTCTTACATCCCCCCTTTGCCCGTCTGGAAAATACGCATTCAATTTCGATCCACCAGCAACAAAAACACCTCTCTCAAAATCAAAACCAGGCTCAGATTCATCGGAACCGATAAACTGCAATTTACAGGGAAACGGCTCACAGTCAAAAAACGAAATCACCCAATTGCTCAACTCAGAATCAAACGGAACAATATAATGCTGTCCCGCTACCACCGGAAAAATGGGCATATCGAATTTACAAAGATCAAAATCCATATCTATCCCTCCACTGGCGGTTCAGTTGCACCCAATTTATCCGACAATTTTTCAATGACATCAGCTAACTTATATATCGTTTTATCAACTCTCAGCATCGATTCCTTAACCTGATGGTATTGACCTCTCAGTTCTCCAATTTTCTCCTCCATGTCCTCATACAATTTCATCTGAGTATGAAACTCTCTATTCCTGACAGTCTCCAACTCCTTATTAAAACCTAATTTCTCACAAACAAAATTCTCTAAAACAGATACTCTCTCAGCCAATACCGCTAAATTTCGTTTATTCTCAAAGGCCGTTGACATTGCATAACTTCCTGCATCACCTTGAACATGATCCATAAAACATTACTCCTTACAAAAAAATTAAACAAACGTATGGGATGCCACTACATAGCAACATCCCGCGTGACTTCGACTCACCGCTACGAGACTCGGCGCAGCTTAACTTTGCTCTACTAAACCGATACTCCACATGAGCAAAGCGAAAGGCACATCACATTAGAAATACCATAACAAAACTGGACTGAGCAGGATATCACATCGCCTGCATTAAACGCAGCCCTACAATACTAAAAGCAATCTTACCCGAACAAGACATCAACTCATAGCAGCTCAGTTTACCAAAACCCCACAGAACAGTATCCCACACTAATCCACCACACCTACAATAAATAAGACGCTACCTTAGTTTACCGCCAAATGATCCTGCAAAGATTCGCAACATTCCACCAAAACTAAAAGTCATTCTATGTTACTGAATCATACAACACCAAAACAACACAAAAACGCATCGAACCATACATCGGATCACCAAGACCTCACGCGACATTACTTTGTCAGGCATAGCCCAAACTCACCGAGGCATTACTATATCTTGCCTTACTTAATAGCACCAATATGCGACAATACCGAACTATAAGTTACATTACATAGCCGATACATTGGCTCACACAACCCAATCGCACCTTACCAATACAAAACCGCATGACATCCAACGACACCTTACCGTCACATAAAACCGCGTTGTCAAAGATCACCATACAAAACCCACAGATAACATAGCCCAAAATCACGTCATAAAACCAAAAACGCAATTGACCATAAATTACGGAACCGTGACCTAACATTCATAACGATGCTACATTTCACCGTAACCCTAATGTACTTCAGAGCACATCATGATACCGACATACGACCAAGCAAAAAGGCACTATACCGCTACCAAACCTCGCTATACTATCTAAAGTATACCTCTGCAATATTTAGCCCTATATCACCAAAACCATCACAAAAAACAACCTGACCATGCGTAAATCCACCCAAACAACATCTTGTGTGACTTGACCTAACCATCGCTCCATTGGATATCACACCACTTTAACGGACACCACCGACATAGCACCATACATCATAAGATGAGAGCGGATCTTACCAACACTTCACAGGACTCAACCATAAATCACTCAACCACCAACGAACAAGAACGCATCAAACATAAGGGTATCCCACCTCTATTCAATTGTAACTTTACCTCAGACCGGATTGAGGACAGACAGCGTCAAAACAAAGACTGGAAACTATTTCCAGCCAGCATCTTTCAAATGTTTAGGGATGGCTATCTCATCAGCCTGTTCCTTAGACAAATCCTCTAGCTTGTAAACATAGGCACCCATATTTCCAGACCCTCTCCAGGAACCCAGTCCGTTGTTCTTGGCGTAGTCAAAAAGCTCCTCAAGTGCCTCTAACACCAGAGAATGTTTACGACAACGAAGATGTACCTCATATTCCGTACCCTCTGGCAAATACTCTGAGATAGCGATTGCTGTCGTTTTCACTCCCTGCCTATCAAAGACTATCGGACGTTCTAGCAACTCTCGTTCTCCATCAGGTTTTCTTACAATGTCCTTAGATGGTCGAATGAACTGCTCTACGGGCTTAATATCTAAAGCCATAGACTCTCCAACAGCTACTTTGCTGGCTAAAATTCTACTCTCTTTAGGCAGATCCGAGTTATTCACGACGATTTTTAAATTCTCTTTCAGGTTTCCGAGAATCATGTGAGTGCTGATCATCGGCCAACCATCCTTATCTCTCATGAAAACTGTTGCAGATTGCGCTCCACCACCTTTCAGCAGCTCATCACATTCCTCTTTCAGCTCTTTCGCATACTCCAGCAATTCATCAAGAGCCTGTGGGATGTCCTCTTTTTTACCGACGATCTCCTGGTACGCTCGAATGATACCGGACAATTCCTCAATCTGTTTCTGAAAAGGAATTTCCTCAACATCCTTGTATTTTTGCAGTGCTTTCGTCAGTTTCGCGGTAAGTTTGTTCGCTTTTTTGATCTCTTTCTGAGCTTTTTTCAAAATATGCTCATGATAGATCGATGCCTCTGGACACGTACCTAACTGCGGTCTCAACAAATGGATCGACAGCTTTTTGTAGACCCAATTCGTTTCCTCCGGTTTGTAGTTACGCTCTTTCTTCGTAGGTTTCTTTTTGGCGGGTTCTTTGGTTTCTGCTGCAACAGCAGTCTCTTGTTTTTCTGTCATACGACATTACTCCTGTACGAAATTTACGCTATGCGTAATGATTATATGCTCTACCCAAAGTCCAATACTAAGGGTTTATAGCCAAATTAATACTTATCCCATATCCTTATATGTTCATCATCTAGCTCTGGCTCATCCCATTCATCAGGGACACGATATCCTAAATACCCGGTTGGAAGATCTTGCTCGACAGACAATCCAGCTAATAAAGTATAAACCTTATTTACTATTTCCTTCATGAGATCCTTCATCTCATCATCACTTAACCGAGACAATCTATTCCAAGGGATCTCTCCATAGGGTGATACCACTTTAACATCGCTATAATCACCCGCCTTCGACGAAGGGACTATTCCGGCATGTAAATCCTCAAGAAAAGTATTTCTGACACAATTTAAAACCAGAACTTTGGACAATTTTTTCATCATTTGGTTGTCATTAAAAAATTTGTTCATCAATTTACTCCTATACGACAATACGAAAACGCATTCGATTTCAAATACTCCTAAAATTTTTACCAGGCAAAAACCCAGAAAACTCCGGTAACGGATACGTTTCCATCGGTTCCCATAGATGAACACAATATTTATGAATGCTCACCCATTTCGATTTCGGGGGAAACACGATCATCGCGTAGACATCGTCACCACAAAATATCGATTTAAATTCCTCCAGTTTTTCATACTGAATCATCTGTTTTCGCCTAGCAAACGATACGTGTTTCCAAACCTGTTCACCCCTATATGAGAACGACATGATAGCACTCAAATCCTTAGACAGATTGTGCATCCATCTATAACCATCATATCGTTTCTCAACTAGGTTGAAATGTTTCCCTATATTGTCAATGATCTGTTCCTGCTCAAACCGTTTAATACACTCATCCCAAGAAACATCACATTCCATTAATAACTCCTACTTTTTCGCATCCCTATCTACCGAACAACACGAACAATAGTTATTGCCTAACATTTCGATCAACTGATCTCTGGCTTTCTCCAAATTCTTAGCATCGATGTCAAGAGGCAACATGCTATCTAAAATCATAAAATCAAAAATGTTATCCTCAGATTCCTGATGGTCTCCATACCTAATAATCTGATAGCCCAGTTTGTCGTACCCCTTACGTTTCACAATAGGGACGCATCTAGCTGTAAACTTAACTCCATTTTTCTCTATGTGTCCTACGATCATCATTTCAAAAATCCTCCTTTTACGAATTACGCAATTGTTTTAAAACCAATCCTAGATGACTAATAGGCACATCAACCTCAAATCCATCAACTCTGATGGTCGCCTTAACATCTACAACTGGCTTTGGGTTACTAATTTCAGATACCGGATCTCTTTTAGGAACCGGATTTAACAATGGTACTGGCTCTTTCTTTTTAGGCTCCTCAACATCTCCATCCTCTTTAAACCAACGACCAATAGTGCCAGGAGTAATCCCAGATCTTATCCCAAAATTATTAATGGTGATGTTGGTTGTAGAAATGTAATCCATGATTTTTTTGCGGAGAGGCAAAGGATAACCTTTGTTACCAGAGTTTTTGTGAGCATCGATCTCACTCAATAACCTCGAAAATACCGTGTCCTCTTTGTTGTTTTCAGACATTACAATAAACCTCTTCATAAGCGTCAATACGTCATTGAATCGTTATACCAAGCAACCCTAAACGAAGGGTCAAACTCCTTTAAATAATGTCGCTTACCATCGATCCTAACCTCAACAGGAGGACTGATTTCATGACAAGCACTCAGCTTCGTATGGTTTTTGCCATTCTTTTTTACCACATACCGATACGGTTTAACAGATTTCGACTCTTTAATAGTAGGAATATCAGTCATACATCATCCTCCTGCACCCTTTCCCAATCTTTTATACCCTCTCTGATATCAGCAACCATTTCCTCCATACTCGGAGTGTAACGGTCATAGGTTTTTCTAAACATGACATCACCGTATCCACCCTCCTCTATTTTCTCATAAACCTCTAACTCACTATGACAAAGAATACTGTCACTTCGATGCTGTCTCAGCGTGATCATAACATCCTGGTTATACTCACAACTGAACGAGATCACACCACCAATACTCACCGATAAATTCATAAATTTCATAACGTCTCCTAGTAAATTTTGCTCCATTTGTATTTTCTAGCCTGATGCTCATCTATTTTTCTACATAAAGCATCCTCCGAATAATGACCAAACGGATATAAACCAACCAAAGTATCCAACGTCACATTCTCGATATCTCTCTCCAGTATATCGATCAGGGTAATCACAGCTCGGCCAGGATTTCCTTTGCTCAATACCGAGATATAGGCTATAGCTCGGTTATCGATATTAAGAGGTAATTCACAGGCATTAATGCGTTTCATCACTACCTGACACACAAAATCCTCCTCCAAACTTTTTTTAGGGATCTCATGCTCATCCATAAACCTTAACGACAACAATAATTTCGCCTGAGTCACATCCAATGCCATAGAATCATCCTTACCAACCGCTGCAAAATCATCTATTTCATCCATCTTGCTTACTCCTCTTTAAAACTTTTAGTTATATAATCTTTGATATGTTTCGGAAGGGATTTGTCAGACCAAACCTCAACCAATATTTTCCGACATTTTTCAAGATGAGACCTAGATAAACGAGCGTTTTTAGGCAGAGCTTTAGGCATTTTGTCCGTTACATCCCATAAATAACATCTATGACCACTGACAGCATCCTGTTTTTCACCGACCTCAATAATAGCCTCCATCCGTTTTAACTCAGATAAACGAGCATTAAATCCAGTTTGATTTGCATTCGGGTATTTCTCTTTCGCTATCCTGACAATCTCGTTAGCTGTTAATGGACCATGTTTATAAAGTATCTCATAAACCTCTAATCGTCGTTTACTCAGTAAACCATCCTCTTTGATTTTGAAATATACCTCTCTCGATGTTGAACGAATATATGTCATATTAATATCACCTCAATATCATTCCAACTCACTTAAATCCCCTTTATCCTCATGTTCCCTCATATCAAGCATTTCATTAAAATCCTGTTTCGTTACCCGACCAGCGATATCTATCTCACAATCATATTCCTCATACTCATAACTGCATCGATAGCAGTCGTATTCTCCAACTAGCAAGAAATTCACCCGATCTATTTTCTCGAATTTTTTCTCCGATCTATATTCAGGTTTCTTCCACTTATTTTTCTGTTCCCATTGATCCTCTTGACCTTTTATAACCTCAGCCCTAACCTCTTTCGCATAACCAACCAACGTATCCTGTAAACCATCAAAAGCGTCATACTCTCCAAGAGCCTCTATATCATGAGAAATCCCAGTGCCATGAATACACGATTGAGGGTGCAACCCAATCACATCAATCTCAAACATCACGAAATCTTTGATCACCTTGGCTTTCGGACCCTCTATAAAATTACAGAACAAACCACGAGACCGTTCGTGCTCATCTTTCTGAGCTTTATTCCATTTCTCAACCTCTTCATCTGAAGGAATACCAGAAATATACTCGTCCTCCGTATCAGTCTCCAGATGTCCGAAACTACAAAACCGTCCATCATCAACTTCATTCAAATAGTCGAAATCATCCCCTGCATCATAAAAATAAGCAGTGACATTTAGTAACGAATCTAGTGACATATATCCCCCTAATGCAATTTTTCAATTTCCTTGCGACATACTATCCAATTATCAACACCGTCCCAATGCTCCTCCCAATCAGTCTCGTATTCAGTCTGACATTTCTCGCATGTAACACCTTCACCCCAAACAGTAGGACTTATGTTTTCATGACCACACTCTTCACATTCCCATTCCATAGATCAACCCCATATCAAATATCCGATCCCAATACCTATCAAAACCAATATAGTCCCGTAGAACAGCAGTCCAATCAATATACCGTTAGCCAGATCTTTACCTATACTCATGACTCATTCTCCTGCTCTTTCTCCGATTTCAACACATCCATGATATTTCCCAATCTCTCAGCTTTAACGAATTTACTACGAAACTTAGCACTATCCCTATAAGCATGAGATCCATTGATATTCTGTTCGCTAAACATCTCCTCTACATCTTCATTCGTAGTGCTAGGATAGAAAACATAATCCACCTCTAATGTCACCCTATGAACCGTTAGATCTAATCCATGCCTTTCCACTCGCTCACTTTTTTTCTTATTCTCCGTATCCTCATTTAACTTTCTGTACGCTTCACCCATTAAACTCATAAATGCCTCCTAAATAAGAGGTGTTGGGCTGACTCTTTCTCACACCAGAGAGAACGATCACCAGCCAGTACGCTCCGTTATCCTTTGTCGTATTCGGATGTCAGGGATAGCAACACCATACTATAATCTCGATTTTCCCTATCGTGAATAACCTTAAACCGTTCACCGCAACTACATCTAAAGACCTGCTCCGAAGAATACATCTTCCCGTTTGGACTTACAGGCAAACACCACGCACTAAACCATCTGTCGCAACCACATGGATACGGCTTAGACTCTACATACAATTCCAAATCTTTTTTAATAAACTGGAACATTATCACCTCAATAATAATCTCTACCCATAGCCGATAAACAATTTCGTATAAATTTCTCACTGAGCGTAGCTGCATTTTTCAACTGAAACCCAGGACTTTTCATAAACTTGGAGAAAAACAAACCCTCATCTTTCTCAATATGCACATCGATACCCTGCTCCAGAGCGTTCCACAGCACCAACTCCTGTCCCCAGAAATGATAGGTATCGATATAATTCTCCCACTGGAACGTCTCTGCATCTTTGATTACAGCATCCGGCAATAACGTCTGATAAATATCCATATACACAAGGTCATACGTGCAATCTTTCATCAAACGTCTTACATCACCCTCAATCAAAGTGATCTTTTTAAACCATTTTCTTCGTTTGAATTTGTCCATGAAAAACTCAATAACTCTGGGATCTTTTTCATAGACATCGAGCGATTCAACCTCGTCTTTCTGTGCAACTCTCATCGCGTAATAGCCTAAACCCAAGCCTCCAGTTGCCACTTTCCCCTTAGCTCTCAGGATAGGCAAATACTGACTCTGAATTTCCATGAACGATAAACTCATCCATAACTCACCATCGATAGTCATAATCGGCATCAGAGGACTTTTAGTTCTGAACTGGACATTGAGGTAGTCATCGCACCGACCAATGATAGGCATAGACCGGATCTTTACAGCACCTTTCTCATACTCCTTAACTCCATACGCCTTTACTTCCCTAGCCATGTAGGCATCGGTGAACGGGTTCGACATTACTGTTGTTTTCACTGATCATCATTCTCCTTAAATCTATAAAATAAACCCACAATCAATTAAGTAAGCACCGTTACGAACCTCTGTTTCGGCTGTTTCTCTAGTAATTTTTAAACCTCTAAATTCACCCTCATCCGAATACATCTCATTCACAATCTCATTTTGAATATTCCTATCTCCATCACTATTCACATAAACTCCATCCCAATGACGTTTATCACCATCCAATAAAACCCATTCACATGTTTCAGGCCAATTAATATACATAGCCACTGTTTTTGCTCGCAAAATTTTATGTCTCATCATCTTTACTTACCTTTCCAGTATTTTTAATTCGTCTCCAGTTTTTCCAGGTATACAAACCGTCCTTAAATACCAAAAACACTCCCGCTACAACTATTAACGAGACTACATATTGCCAAATCGATTCACCCATCTATCACCTCATTTCCAAATAACACACGAACATAAACCAACTATACATAGACACACCAACGAGATAACTAAACACGCCATACTCACAGGATTCGGTCTCGTAAAAATCACCAAATAACAACATATCCCTGTGCATATAACAGTAATTATAATAGAACAAACTGCAAAAACTTTATTAAGCATCTATCACCTCACATAATCGATCCAGGTTTTCCAGAGGTTGCAGATCGAAATCTATCTCAAACTCAACAGGATCTACCCCGAAATAGTTAAACGCCATCCTGAACACAGTCTCCACATCTCTATGAAACGACTCAGGCTGACTATCGTATCTATCCTCTGAGTTATCTTTATTTTTGTATTTTTTATTTTTACAAAAAATATACATCGGTTTCACTCTAATGCCATGATCCCTAACCAACGGTCGAGCCATTTTCCACCATTGCTTAAAATCAAATCCCTCCATATGAGCATAAACAGCACCGCTGATATAACTCCTATCAGAGATAACCTTGCCGCCATTGGATAGGATCTCATTGACTTTCTCGTATCCTAATCCCCTATTCGCCAATAACAGGTACTCTCTGGCTAATTTCGGGGTATCTTTCATGAGAGCTAAATTCCGCAAAAACCCCGTATGGTAGTCGAATCCAAACGGCTCGTAAGTAAACTCGTAACCGTATTTCTCACACATATTCTTCGCTAAAACCGTTTTTCCAATACCGTCTGCACCCTCAAAAATGATATAGCTACTGAACAACATCTCAATGATCTCCCTCGGCACATGCTAAACACGTCAACCCAATTTTTCTAAAATGCTGATACACCTGTTTTCTATCATCCAAAGCGAAAACAATATCGTATTTCGGCTCTATGAATGTCCGGTACAACTCCTCTTTCACAATGCAATCTTTCCGATAGTCCTTATCAGCTCTCATGAACAAATGACTGGCGACATACTGCTCACAAAATACAAAATGCGGATTATCCATCGGCATCAATGGAAACTGATCCCCGAACCACTTCAGAGTGATATACTCATATTCCTGCGGTCTGCCTGTAACATACAAAGGAATAACCCCGATATGCGCCATCCCCCTGATCAACTCTACGCACCAGCTATTCGGAGTGTCGTTAACCAACTCCTCATAGAATTTCATCCAGTTCTTTTTGCCTTTGCGATCTGCGTTGGGAGTTTTATCTGTCTTGATGTGATGAACCCTGTGATCACAGTTACATAGGGTGCTATCCAGATCCACCAATATCGCTCTTTGTTTTTTAGTTTCGTCCATCAATTTTCAATTTCCTCCGTTCAATCTCTTTATGCGTCAATTGCAAACAACTAGGTAAAGTCTCGAACCTAACCAAACACTGTAACAGCTCCTCATCGGTCAATTTTTTCAAATCCTCAGCCACAACAAACCGTTCCTCCCTGCTGAGAAACTTCACCTTGGCTCCATTCTCATTAGCCTTATTCTCTTCAAATTCTTTCAAACCCCGTTTGACACCCTCATTCCATGCCGTCAGATACATCCTCTTGGAGTAGTCCATCATTTCTAAGGCTTTCTCAGCGACATGGATCACAATATCATTAGGACCAAACGGCAACGCACTTTTCATCATCTCCAACAACTCATCCTTATGCTTTTCCATTTCATCAAAATTACTGAAGTCAAAAGGGTTCACATCTATACTCCTCTATCAATAAATTCAGGATAATTGTTACGAGTAAACGTAACCATAGCAGCCTTTATTTCATCCGTATTCAACTTTTTCTGAAACTCTAGGGGGTGAGATATAGGATCTATCCCAGTCAATGTCTTAGCCAAAGCATTGCGCTCCGCTATATAATCAGACAATTTTTTCAACTCAGCCTGATCCGAAAACAAAAACGAAAACAACTCACGAAAACGACTCATACATCACCTCAAAAATAGGCTTGGGTAGACACTACCACCCAAACCCTAAGCTTATCGCTCCAATTGTGTTATGCTCCTGAAGCATTTCCTCATTAGGAACCGACATGATTTCAATACTTGTATCCCATTCAGGCGTCCAATACCGTGAATACCTCAAACCAATCAACGGAGTTATGTCCTGCTCTACAACAACAGTATGACCTTCCTCCTTATGCCTCAAACCCGCTGGACCTAAACCACCAACAATCGATATTCGGTTTTTCAACCAGATCTTGTCCTTTCTAACCACTGGCGGCCTGTTCTCGCATTCTTTCTGCTTAGGGCATTTCGGACATTGCTTTTTGCATTCATCCACAGTACATCTAGCCTTGCACTTCAATCCTCTAGGGATTACCTTATGAGTATTGGAGCTGAACTCATACGAGTTACCATCTTTCAGATATACCCTGACTTTGCCGTCTTTTAATGCTTTAGGCGGCTTTTCATTATACTTTTCGTAATAAACCTCCCCCTTTTTTGTGCCTCCAAAGGCTAAACAACTCATAAAAAAAGCTGCAATCAATAAAAATCTCATTGTGTTCCTCCATCGTTTTGATTTCTAGTTTCCACTGGTCTTTGAGCAGCAGGACTAACATTGGTTCTAGGATTCTTATAATCCTTATCGTTCCTGCACTGACCTAAATGTAGGATATCAAAATTCCCACCGTTAATATCCTGTACGCCTAACTCCATCGTCTCAACATCTAACGCACTTACCCAAACGCAAACTTTCAACTTAAACTCAGTAGGCTTTGGAATTTCGATCGGATCTCCATAATCACAGGTGATTTTGATCCTATCTCCCAAATCCTCCGCACAACAGCCTTTAGGAGCCTCTCCTGGCTCTCCAGGCTGACCGGGTTCTCCAGGTTCCCCCGGCTCTCCAGGCTCTCCATCTTCCCCAATAGGACCAGCAGGACCGCGTTCTCCAGGAGGAGCCTCAACCGTGACCTGATCATCACCACGACCATCCCATTCCTCACCACACCCAAACATCAATAATGATAAAAATAGTAATCTAACTAACATAAAATAACCTCCATAAAAAAAACATTGAACATAAAACAAATTATACACCTAAAGTCCCCGTATATTCAGAAACTTTTTCATCCTCTCAAACCATCGATTTTTACGAGCAATCTCAGACTCTAACTGCTTCCTGCGATTCTCTTCCTCCAAGGCTTTTTGACGCCAATTTTCTCGATTGGCATCCTGCAACCCCTTATGACGTTTCAAAACCTCATCCTTGATCTGCTCGGCTATCTCAGCAGTAATCGGCAATACATCCTTCACAGGGGTATTGTATTTTTTGATCATCTTATCTAATGACAAATCACAATACTCATCTTCCCAATCCGTTATGTAATAAAACCTATCCTTACTGTACGAATATTGACCAAACAAAATAGGATCTTTCTCAACTATTTTCTCTTTCGTCGTCTTTTTACTGGCTCCATCACTATCAATAGCTAATACCCAATACTCATCAAATAACTGTTTATCCCTAACTTTTTTGATTTCTCTCTCTGTTTCATCAGGAATAGGACGACAAAAATTCTCAAGTTTGACAAAAAGAATCTTTTTTTCCTTAAGCTGATATCGAAATTTATCGATATCTTCCCGCATAATCACCTTGTCAATCCCGCAGGAAACCGCCTCCTGCTCTCGGATAATCACCGCCAATTGAACCATCAAATCCTCATATAGAGCATCCTGTCCAAGTTCTTTCGCACTTTCGATCATCATCTGCAATTTCTGTAACGACCGCTCTAACTCTCGAATCTGAATATGCTCCAATTTCGATTTCACAAACCGAAAATACAACGATGGAGATATACCCCGCTCTTTCGAGAAAGATACCTCCGTTCCAGCAGGAGTTTTTATCTCCGATGATGCAACTCCAGATATAATCAGATTGTCAACAGATCCACCCATAGCAGTTATGCTGGTTGATCCAGTGCCATTATCAACGTTTATAAATTGACTCATACATCCACCTCCACCACCGTCCCATTAGATCTGACGTCCTGAATACAAACAGATACCGATTTGGCATCAGTGATCTTACGAAGTAACGTCCTGCTCATATTAGATGCGTGAAACTTGCTATCATACCAAATACCAACAACACCTTTCTCCAAAACATCTATTTTATCAGGCTTTGGAGTAATAGAATTTAAACAATCAACAATATGGTCCATACAAATCCCCCTATATTCCAAACAATTCCTTAATAACTTTCTCAAACCGCCAGCTATTGCCAACATTATCAGCCGCTCGTTTGCACATCATCGTGCCAACATCAGCCATCGATTGAGCAACGCTATTCACTACAGCTTTCAAAACCTCCTCTTTGTTATTCTCGAAATATTCCCTAATAGCTGGTCTTAACTCCTCTTTAGCAAATTCTACTAACTCCGCTGTGACCTCCTCTTTAAATTGCCAGCTTAAAGATGACCTAAGCTCCTCCATAGCAGTCTCATAAACTCTTTCGGTGAACTTGTTTTTGTCCTCCAAAATTTTGTTTTTTATTAAATCGTTCAAGTTTAGATCTTGCTCTAATTTTTCTTTGTCTAACATTTATTCCATCCTTATCTAAAGTTGGTTCTCTGGGCAACATGCCCGTTTCCATCATAGCTAAAACTAAAATCCTCCTGCTATCAGCAGGCAAAGTTAAAAACATTACTTTCTGTAATTCATCCTTGATCCGAGATAGAGCTAAACGCTCAAAATGCAACCATCTATGGTTAGACATTGACAACAAATCACTCAGACAAACCGAGCAATAGTCTATGCGATCGTCTACATCTCCTACCCTCACACGAAATCGACGAGGATGCGGAGTACCGCATAAACAGCATTTGGTATTTCTCCATAATCTCATCAAATAACCTCTTAACGAAGTATAACGATACGACACAACTCATACTACAAATCCCCTTTCTTTTATCCCCTATTTTAACCTTTTTTTATCGCAGAAAACCTTTGCCGATAATTGATAACAATCAATAGTAGCGTTTTCCCGATCCTTCCCATTCTCGACATCTAAATAAATGCACATCTCTTCAAAATATCGCTGTCTGGCAGTCACCCATTTACACACATAAACCTCATCAACTCTGCAACCACCAAACAACATCACCGCTAAAAATAGATACCTCATAAAAATATCCTGTAATAGTTCGAGCTATCTTACAGAATATCATCTATTCAACGTCCTCGTCGTCCTCAACACCTTCATCATTGTCATCTAAGACATCCTCGCTAACAATATTTTCAAGAGGAAGTTGATCCCTAAGCCATTCCCATAAATACTTGGAATTTACTTGCTCCTTTTCCGCAATCTTAGTGACCTCTGCATCCATACCAATCAAAACACTAATAATCGGACCTATAAGCTTTAAAACATCTAATTTTGCCCTATAAGTTCTCAGCTCCAAATGATCCTGATGATTCTTGTTAACTTCCTTACCCACTTTACGAGTGTCGCTCATTAAACAATCCTTTCTAATCTAACCTTAAATCTAATATTATAATGACAAATCACCTCGTCCTTAGCGTTCAATCCCGCTGTCCGACGAGGCATTAATCCACGATCACAAAATGCCGCAATACGATCTGCTGCACTCGGTACATCGTAAACATCATCCCTACCATTGCGATAAACTACCGCAATTTTATCTGGCTTGCTGTCTGGAGTATCATGATCATGCTTACGCTCCACCAACGAAACCTTAAATATCATTTTAAAACGACATACCTCGTCTCCAGTTTTACCCAAACCTCTGATAGATCTAGCCATGATTCCGCTATCACATGACGCCGCGATCTCATCACCAGCCTCATCTAAACCGTAATCATCCTCACTACCGTCTGCATAAATCACAGAGATCCTAACAGGAGATTCCATCACCTTAGTCTCAACATCGTTTTTCAAAACTATCCTCCTAATGTAAATTGTCCGATTTCATGTAATAACGATCTCTCGGAGTAATGATATCCATCAACTCACCACCTGAAAATTTTTTCAAACAAACATCGCAACCAGATTCTAATGCAAGATTGACTGCAATATCTCGCAACTCCTGAACCGATTTCAAATCGTTGCCAAACAACGGCAAAAACTCACCGCCAACATTCGCTACGACAACGGATTCTTTTTTTGTTCCAGGCTCAACTATCGTATAAACATAAACCGACTTGATCATTTTCATAAACACTCCTGGATGACAAATCATAGCTGCCAAGAGTAAAACAAAGAATCTTAGAATAAAACCGCATCAACATCTAAATGAATACCATTACCAGTCCATACCACGATGTATCTGTTAATATCATGTTTGTCAATGAGAACCTAGTATTAAATTTTTATTGGGATTTCAAGAGTTTAAGGACTAAACTTCGGGGAAAAATCGAGGGGTTTGATAGAAATTATGAGGGTTTTCGCAATCGAACCTGATCTCGTCGTAAATACAATCGATTGCGATTGTTATTGCATCTCGCCAGTGGAGATTCCAGCCAACAAATAATCGCCTTAAGCTCTTTAATTTGCCCGTAGACGATCAAATATTCGTTACCTGATATCGTATCACGCCTATCCTCAAGGAGCTTTAAACGCCGTTTTAACCGCTCAAGCATAATATACCTCCAAAAAAGCGAAATCGCTGGCGACAATCAAGGAGAGGGATGCACTAAAGTATAGCACATCCCCCATAAACCTTGCCGTATAAGATGAACAGAGGGTCATTAACTATTATTATCTGGATCTGGCTGAGGCTCCTCACGCATATGAGCACCTTTGAAAAACATCACTAATAACACGCCACTAACGAGCCATCCGATGCCCAGTATCCACCAAATCATGATGATCCCCCATACCCGAATAAACGGGTGGTAACTGCCTTATCGGCATATTAAACAAAAAACTTTAACTTTTTTTTGAAAAAATGTATTTCCAAACGAAATCAGGCAGATAAACCTGATTATATAGGCATTATATCTTATTAATATAGTGTTGGTCAACCGTTTTTTGAGTTGTGTTTGTCAATATGGGATTTCAATGCGATTGCAGTCTCTTCCGCAACATCTCTTTGTTGCGATACTGCAATCTTACGAATTTCATCATAAGTCTCTTGATCCACCAAAATCATGACTAAATCAACATTCGGTTTTCCATCACTCATCATTACCATCCTAATGCTATCGAAGAATCCAATAAGCCATATATAATCAATAAAATCTTAACCAAACACAGCCGCAGCTTTTTTTGAAGCATAATCTGAAAGTCCTGCATATGATTCCGCTGATTTGGAGCTAAGGCCAGCATTTTTCCCTTTTCCTCGACCATAACTACTAGCCCAATTGCTACCTTTATCAAAGGCTGTCCTACTAACAAATCCCCAGTTAGAACCAACCTGAACCGTCTCAAAAAACGATAACTGAACAACGACGATCCTTGGATGACCCGATCGATAAAACGCCTCATAGGTAACATCACACTGAGTCATGATCACATCAATAGAGTCTTTCACAACATTATTGCCAACTTTTCCATTGATACCGCTATTCGGCAAATATAAACGAAGGACCGGAGGCGGCTTGGCCTCACCCGTCTTTCCCTTATAGTCAGGATATGTGAACGATCTCAGCCAACCAACAGCAGCACCCACATCAGCAGTATGCTTTTTAACTTTTCCAAACATACCGCCAACAGCCGATGAAACACTAAATCCACCACTTAACGCATCTAAAACTCCTCCAATAGATGCCTCAAACGGTTTTTCGTCAGCCGTAAAAATAGCAGGAAACGATATCGCATGATCTGTCCCGTTTATGAATTGATACAATGGGTGAGATCCACCAGGAACAGGTTTAGCAACCCAATTGGCACCTCTCGTCGAGGTGATGGTTTCTGGGAAATACTGAAACCCTCGCTCATAATCATCGTCCTGTGTACCATCGTCTTTCAAAGGAACGATAGTTGCATAAACAGGCTCCGAACCAAACGCCATTTTTACGACACTAGCCAACGAACTTATTGCACTCATCCTGAAACTCCAAACATTCGTTTCAATACCTTTTTAGTACGATACCAAAAAATCCTCACAATTCCGAGCTTCGTTAATATCTCCACAAATTCCGGTTCCATGAAACTCGTATGACCCTCTAATTTCTGAGGCTCACCCTTATATATTTTGATCGGTTTGCCATACGAATAATACCTCTCTAATTTGGTATCACTCACCGGATAACTGTAAACGAAATAGCTCTCTTTGCGTAATAACGATCGAATCACCAACCAAATCGTAAACGGAACACCCAATTTCTTATCGTCAATCCAATATCCAGTAAACTCACAAAAATAATCGGTATCCCATAACGATTCCCAACTCGCATTAGGTATCTGCTCTAACGATCTCAGAGGTTTTTTGCTGATCAATGCAAATCCACCAACAAGTTTTCCGTCCTTATATAAACCCCAAACCTCCTCATCTTCAAAAAACTGTAGTGGAACCCTGTAACTTATCTGCTTACAGAACTCCACTACGAACTCATCCAGCTTC
>Ga0180433_10000069_pt1 | contig 159914 bp, 146 predicted proteins | sample SS_ome_8_FD_132980 | JGI IMG/M metagenome (GOLD analysis project Ga0180433, IMG submission 132980) | Hypersaline lake sediment archaeal communities from the Salton Sea, California, USA - SS_1_D_1 metaG | ecosystem: Environmental > Aquatic > Non-marine Saline and Alkaline > Hypersaline >... | reverse complement strand
GGCGGCGGACAAGGAAGAACCCCAAATTGAAGCGATCGGCTCCCTTCTCCTGGAGTCATATGATGCCGAGGAGCAGATGGAGTCGATTCTTGATGTTTTCCACCAAATTGAATCAACATTGAAACAATCGAAACTGGCTATGGACTCATTACTAAATCCAACTGAAGAGGTATGATGTTCCACACACCTCACATTCGAGATGATGATTCATCTCTCTCCTATGGAGTCCGGGGAGATTGCCACACCGAAAAGACAGATAAACGGCAGTATTTTGAACGCAAACAAATGAGGAAAGCATGATTTCTGTTCGACACATGGCGATTGTCGACACATAACTTGGGTCAGTTTACATGAGAGTGTTAGGTTAAACGAGCCAGTACATCGAATAATAATCCGACGTATTTCATAATCAATTCGTTCGTTTCCACCAGGACACGATAACACCTATTGACACCGTATCAGTAAGGCGGCTAATGCCTTCCCTGTTGACGGGGTGTCACCCGTGAAGTCTCCGCCCTGAAACCTAATTGGGCCGGTGTGCTTCACTTTGAATACCAACCATACTAAGCGCCAAAGGAGCGTAATGTATGCACATAGTTACAACCGCGTTACCACGGGAATGGATGACTACATCGATTCCCCTGCGGTGTGAATTCCCTGGAATGTCGCACCGCAACCTGAGATCAAGAGTCTATGGCTCATATCTTGTTTTATTAAACCGCAACCGAGAGAGGAAACATTCATGAAAAACATCGCTATTGATGTCCACACCATTAAAACTCCAATTGCCAAATCGCCAGGATTTGCAAAGAAGGGTTTGTCCGAGTTCAAACTGGATATCCTGGGATTATGTGCGTTTGGGTGCCGTTACTGTAGTTCCAATACCGGGAATTACCTCAGAATCCGTAGAGAGCAATTTGCGGATCTCACGGAACAGCAAACCGGCAAACGCACCTATCCAACGGAGGATCCGTCGTTGGTATTCCGTTGGCCGGAGATCATTGAGAATATGAAAGCCCAGTTAGCCAACAAACCGAAATCGTTCGGTCAGGATAAAACTCTGGTGTTTTCCATGCTGACCGACGGCTTTAGTCCACTGGCTTTGGAACAAGGGATTACGCGGCAAGCGCTGGATCTCTTGGTTGCGAAGACTTCGTTCCGCATTCGGGTCCTCACAAAGAATGCCATTGTCGGCTCACCTGAATGGATCGAGTATTTCCAACAGCATTCCGATCGATTCGTCGTTGGGCTCTCCATTGGGACGGACGATGATACCTGGGCGCAACAGATTGAACTGGGCGCCTCGTTACCGAGTGAACGAATCCAGGCAACGTTGAATCTCCAGGAAGCCGGGATCAGCACCTTCGGTATGCTCTGTCCCCTGTTCCCAGATATGCTTGATGGGGACAGACTGGAATCCCTGGTGGAGACTCTCCAGCCGAACGTGTTGGAGCATATCTGGGCCGAGCCCTTCAACAACCGACAGAATTGGCAGGTTGTTCGGGATGGCTTTCGGCGGCAGAGTGCAGCCTATCGGTGGTTTACCGAAGTCTATGCCGAGGGGAACAAACAGGTGTGGTCCGCCTATGCGACCGAACTGTATACCCGGTTGATTGCCAAGGCGAATGCGGAAGGCTGGGCAGATAAACTGCGATATCTGCTCTATGAAAGTGATGTGACCCTGGGAGACGCCATAGCATTTGATGGGCTCAATGGCGTCTTACTACAGTCTATCGACAAGGATTCTGGGTATAGTAAACATCCGGTTTTCGGGATGATGCAAAAGATGGATGAGGTTATCGCTAAGACTGCTTTTACAGGAGCCTAACTCTAAACTGATAATGAAGGAGGTAATCAATAACACACTTCCCAGCAGAATACATCTGTGGGGGCTCCCCTCAGATGTCGGGAGCCGGTTGGTTCACAATCGACTCCCACTTCCTGAAATAATGGAAGCTCAAACTAAGATGAACTACCCAACAGGAGAAACGAAAATGATGGGTAGCGATACTGATGGAACATCACAGGATACCGGGAGTCATTTTAATGACCTGCCGGCTGTCCTCACAGTCGAAGAACTCCAAGCGATCCTCCGAATCGGAAGACGGCAGGCGTATGAACTTTGTAAAAGGCCTGACTTCCCTGCGGTTCGGGTTGGTCGTTCGATCCGTATACCGAAGAAAGCACTCCAGGAATGGATGCAATCGGAAGCGGATGGGGCACCCTACGAGAATCCGCTTGGATGGGCAAATGCGTAGAATAATGCCCGTTCGTTCGAACTAGTATCCAAAAGTCCGGGGGTGGTTTCCGCCATCTCCGGCTTTGGTTCCCAGATAAGTATAATCCAATATGGAAATTAGACACAACTATAACTAAACGTAGGAGTTGAGATGAGTGGATCCATAGAGAAACGCACTGGCAAGAACAGTCACAGCTGGAGAGTCCGGATTGACGTTCCGACGCCAAGTGGTAAAAGAAAACAGATATCGCATACAACAAACACGCTGAAAGAAGCACAACGCTGGAAAAGTAAGAAGGAAGCCGAAATCCTCTCAGGTGCATATATAGAGGATTCAAGTATGACATTGGAGGAATTCTTGATGAAATGGCTTGTCGATTATGGTAAATCTAATCTGAAGACAAACACCAGAAGGAATTATCAGTTCGCTATTGAAAAACACATTATTCCTGAGATTGGAGATATCCAGTTAAAGGATATTTCTCCCATTCAACTCCAGAGCCTGTATACGAAGAAATTGGAAGACCTCGCTCCTTCTACAGTGAAAACACGGATTCATGCAATCCTCCATCGAGCCTTGCATCATGCCGTGCAATGGGAACTCTTAAATCGGAATCCGGCAGATCTCGTCACCCCACCGAAACAAGATTCTTCAGGACGATATGGAGCAACTGTCATTGAATGTTGGGATGTAGAGCAATTACGGGATTTCTTAAAGGCCGTCGACAAAAAGACTAACCCATTATATGCGAATTTCTTCTATACTGCTGCAATGACCGGCATGCGGATGGGAGAGCTAATCGGCCTTAGACCGGGCGATGTGGACTTCAAGAACCAGGTGATTCATGTAAGGCAAAACGTCACCAGAGACCCATACGGGGATTTCCATGAAGGGAGTCCCAAGTCTATTGATGGCGTAAGAGATATTTCAATAGACGAACGGTTAACCGAAAGACTTGCAGATCATCTGGAGAAAACCAAGACCCTGAAGGAACATCTGGGCGATGAGTGGGGAGACGAAAAGTACCTGTTTCTTTCAACCAAAGGAACGCGCTTGAATCCTAGCAACATTCGGAGGACACACAACCGGATTATCAAAACAGCCGAATTGCCTAAAATTCGTTTTCATGATTTGCGGCATACGCATGCTACCTTAATGTTGGCTTCTGGCATCTCACCCAACGTCGTGATGGAACGACTTGGGCACGCCGACATAGAAACCACAATGGGCAACTATGGACACGTTCTTCCAAATATGCAGACTGAAGCAGCAACTCAGTTCGCAAATCAGGTGTTACAGGAGGATGAAATTCATGAGTCCTCCGATCTCTCGTGACCAAATGTGACCATTTTGTACCCTGGAGCCAAAAGCACCAAAAACCACAAAACCCGCAAAGCCTTGAGCCTTGCGGGTTTCAACTGGTCGGAGCGACTGGATTTGAACCAGCGACCCCTACACCCCCAGTGTAGTGCGCTAACCGGGCTGCGCTACGCTCCGAATTCTACATTTTTTCAGTGGGAAACATAGTGAGAACCTGATGAGAATTCCAGTCTTTTTATGACGGGGAATACGTACTATTCGTCCAGCAATTCGAGAATTTCTTTTAACTCCAGTTTAATCTGCTCAAGATTTTTCTTGAGCAGGGCGTCATCAACTTCATCGTCTTTTCTATCAGCAGATCCGGAACCGTTTTCCTTATAATGGTCCAGCTGCTGGCGTGCTCCCTCAATGGTGTATTTTTGGTCGTAGAGCAAATCCTTAATGTGAAAAATTAACTCAATGTCACTATCCCGGTATACTCTGTTCCCCGCACGGTTTTTCGAGGGTTTAAGAATCGGAAATTCGGTTTCCCAGTACCGGAGCACATACGGTTTCAGTTCCGTCATTTCGGCAACTTCACCGATGGAATAATACAGTTTTTTAATCGGTTTGTTATCCATTGATATATATGGGAGTTGAAAAAATCACTTCAATTGGTACTTCATATATTACTGTGCCCGGTTGACCTTTTCAAGAATTATTTTTACCGGACATGGATTTTACCATGATAGTCCCCCCGGCGGCAAAATTAATGATGTTTTGCTTAAGCCTATGCCAGTGATGCGGCAATCCCGGCCGTATCTTAGACAGGATTGAACGGGCGGTATCCGTCAGGTACACCCCATTCCGATAAATGATCCTGGGATCGTCCTCCAGGGTCTTATGATTATAGGGGGTAAAGACACATCCAGCGTTATACCCACACTGCTCACTTACATCAATGATACGCCTGTCAAACCGTCCAAACGGAAACGCCACGTATGGAACCTCTGTTCCTAAGACAGATTCAAGTGTTTCCTTTGAGGCTGCCAACTCGTAATACACTTCTTCGTCCCTCAATTCCAGCAGATTCTCGTGAGTGACGGTATGACTGGCGAATTCATGACCTGCCGCCCGCATTTCGAGCATTTGGCCTTCATCCATATGGCGAAACCGCAGCCAACCGAGGTTGACATCCCAATGATTAATTTTTCCAATAAAATCCGTGATTACAAATGAAGTGGATTTGGCATTATATTTCTCCATAACCGGGAAGGCATTGATATAAACTGACTCATACGCATCATCGAACGTTATCGCAACCAGGTCATCACGGTCTGGCGTATTCATCAGGGCGGACAATGTTACAGTTTGATATCCGGCACGCACCAAGCCCGCGATATGACGTTCAAACTGGTCAGGTGTGACACGCGTAATACCGAATTCAAACCGCGAATCCACCTTGTGATACACGAGTATTGGTGACGGTTTCATGTAGTAAGTCTCGTCTCCGCGAAATAAAAAGGCGCGAACCGCTCATATTCACCGGGTTCGCGCCTCACATTATGAAAAATAACAGCAGATCAGGCTATGGCATCATCTATCGGAACGTAATCCAATCCAAAGGCGTCCGCGACACCCTGATGCGTGACTTTACCTTTATATACATTCAACCCCGGGCGCAATTCCGGATCGTCTTTCAGGATATTATGCACGCCCTGGTTTGCGATCTTCAGCATATACGGCAGGGTTGCGTTCGTCAGTGCGATCGTCGAAGTGTTTGGTACGGCTCCCGGCATATTTGCCACACAATAATGGATAACACCGTCAACGACAAAGGTCGGGTCTTCATGCGTGGTCGGTTTCACTGTTTCAATACATCCGCCCTGGTCAACAGCCACGTCCACAATAACGGAGCCCTCACCCATCAGGCTAAGCATATCTCTTGTGACGAGACGCGGAGCCTTTGCACCGGGAATAAGTACTGCCCCAACCAGCAAATCCGTGGATTCGAGCATTTTCCTGATGTTGTGCTGATTTGAATACAGGGTGTACACATTCTTAGGCATCACGTCATCCAAATACCGTAACCGATCGAGGTCCACATCCATCACATAGACTTTGGCACCTAGCCCCGAGGCTATCTTTGCCGCATTGGTTCCAACAACCCCACCGCCGAGTACGGTCACGACTGCCGGTTCTACTCCGGGAACTCCTCCCAGGAGGACACCTTTGCCACCCATCCGGCGCTCAAGATATTTCGCGCCTTCCTGGACCGCCATGCGCCCCGCTACTTCGCTCATCGGGACGAGTAACGGCAATGACCCATCAGAGTAAGTGACAGTTTCATAGGCAATCCCGATAGCATTCGTATTAATAAATCCCCTGGTCAATTCTTCCGACGCCGCAAAGTGAAAATAGGTAAAAACGATCTGGTCCTCTTTGATCATCGCAATTTCGGAAGGCTGTGGTTCTTTCACCTTCACAATCATGTCAGAGCCGGAGAACACATCTTCAGCCGTGTCTAAAATTTCCGCTCCGTAGGACTCATACATTTCATTGGAAAACCCGCTCTGAGCCCCGGCATTTGTCTCCACAAGAACTGAATGGCCGTTCTTGGTTAATAATTCCGCTCCCATGGGGGTAACACTGACACGGTTTTCATTATTCTTAATTTCACGGGGTACGCCAACAATCATAGTACTCTCCTTCAGTTAGAATATTTGTCAGCCGGCTTTAATATGCTGGTTACAAAGTTTTCTCCGGAAAATATATCGTTGGCAAGACTATGCACGTCATCGATGGTAACAGATTCCACCTCCGCCATAAATTCATCGATGGTTTGGAATTCACCGAAATAAATGTCCTGTTTAGCAAGGCGATTCATACGGTTGAACATATTTTCGAGTGACAGGACAATACTCCCTTTTACCTGGGTTTTAACCTTGCGGAGTTCCTCCTCTAATATGGGCTCATTTTTCAGAGATTGCAATTCTTCCGTTACTTTTTCCTGCATAAACTCGAGTTGGGATGTTTCGGTCCCAACGTATACACCAAAAAGCCCGTCATTCAGGTAAAAATCCATAAATGAATAGATCGAATAGACAAACCCGTATTTCTCGCGGATATTTTGAAACAACCGGCCACTCATCCCACCGCTGAGTACCGTATTGAGCACCAATAAGGCATACCGGCGCGAATCATTATAGGGAAAGGTCCGTACACCGGTAACCAGATGAGCCTGTTGCAAGCCATCCGTATGGACTTTTGTCCCCACGACTGATTTTGGCGGGTCGGTGAGATGCCTGGGATTGGACACGGACGATTCCATTGATCCCAGGGATGTTTTCACGAGTTCGACTAAGCGCTTGTGGTCGACGTGTCCCACGACAGCAACGACCATTCGCTCCGGCAGATAATATTTTTCCGTGAACTCACGAATCTTTTCGGGAGAAAAATTGCGAATAGAATCTCGGGTCCCCAGGATATTGTACCCCAGCGGATAATCCGGATACATCTGTTCCACGAACAGTTCATGGATAAATTCGCTGGGGGTATCTTCAACGTCGGAGAGTTCCTCAAGCACGACGCTCTTTTCCCGCTCGACGTCTTCCGGACGAAAAACAGGGTTGAGCAGGATGTCACTTAACACATCAATTGCATCGGGGAGGTTCTCGTCGAGGACTCTGGCATAGAAACAGGTCAATTCCTTGCCGGTAAATGCATTGATCTGTCCACCAAATGATTCAATGGTATTGGCAATTTCAAAAGGGGACCTGGTTTGAGTCCCCTTGAATACCATATGCTCCATGAAATGGGCGATACCGTTATTTTCCGGGGTTTCATCCCTGGATCCGGCTTCCACCCAGATACCTATCGCAGCCGAGCGGACAAAATCTACATGTTCGGATACAACAGTAATTCCATTTGGCAGAACCGTTTTATTTATATGCCCGTGGGGTTCCATGAACCAGCTTATTCGTCGTCTTGCTCTGCATCTTTCCGGCTAAGATCAAAGCGCCCACGGTCATCGATTTTCAAAAGTTTCACCTTCACAGTATCCCCGACATTCAGGACATCTGTGACTTTCTCGGTGCGTTTATCCTGAATATTGGAAATATGGAGCAATCCTTCTTTTCCGGGCAGGATCTCCACAAAGGCACCATAGTTCTCGATTCGCTTCACGAGCCCCTCGTAGACCTTCCCCGCTTCGGGGACTTCAGTGTACCGCTGCGCCATTTTCATCGCCCTGTCACCGGCTTCCCGGTTCTCTGCAGAAATAAAGACGGTCCCGTCATCATCGATCTCGATATTCGCGCCGGTCTCTTCCTGGATTTTCTTCACGTTCTTTCCACCCGGTCCAATCAGTGCACCGATTTTATCGGGATCGATCTTGTAGGATACGATTTTGGGTGCATATTCTGAGGTTTGACTTCTGGGGGTGTCAAGTGCTTTATCCATGACAGCACGGATATGAGCGCGGCCTTCCCTGGCCTGCTCCAGCGCTTCCCGCATTAATTCGAACGAGATACCAGAGATTTTGAGATCCATCTGGATGGCAGTAATACCCTGGACTGTACCGGCTACTTTGAAATCCATATCACCGTAGTGATCTTCTTCGCCAAGGATATCACTGAGCACCGTATACCGGTCGTCGTCCTTGACCAACCCCATCGCAATACCGCTGACCTGCGCCCTGACCGGGACACCGGCATCCATCATTGCAAGCGACCCGGCACAGACCGTCGCCATGGATGATGAACCATTCGATTCCAGAATATCGGACACGACGCGGATAGTATATGCAAAATCCTCTGAGCCGGGGATCACATGCTGTAATGCCCGCTCGGCAAGATGCCCGTGCCCGGTCTCCCGACGGCTAACACCGCGGATGGGCTTGACTTCTCCAACGCTGAAGGGCGGGAAATTATAATGCAGCATGAAACTCTTATAATACTCCTTATTCAAGTCATCGATCAGCTGCTCATCCATCTTGGTACCAAGGGTGACACCGGTCAGGCTCTGGGTTTCCCCGCGGGTAAACAAGGCGGATCCATGGGAACGCGGGAGCAATCCGACTTCACAGGTCACATCCCTGATTTCCGAAGGTTTGCGTCCGTCAATCCGGACTTTGGATTCCAGTATCCGTTCCCGGACATCCTCCTTCAGCATATCCTCGATAATTTCTCCGATATCGTCTTCGCTCTCGGGATACTCTTCGGCCAACTCTTCACCCACCTGCGCTTTCAGTTCACTCCGTAGGCGGGTCCGTTCCTGCTTATCGGTATTGGAGTTAATCTCGACAATTTTTTCATCAGGTACCTCGGCAACAACAGCGTCCCGGAGTGCATCATCAATTTTTACGACCTCGAACTCACGTTTGGTAACCCCGAGCTCCGCGGCCAATTCTTCCTGCATTTCAACAAGCTTCCGAATGGATTCGTGACCGACCTTGAGGCCTTCAATGAACTCGTCTTCGGAGATTTCTTCCGCATCCCCTTCGACCATCATAACGCTCTCTTTATTCCCAGAAACCACAATATTCATATCGGAGGTTTCCAGATCTTCTATGGTGGGATTAATCCGTATTTCTCCGTCAACGCGCCCGACCCGTACCGAGGCAACAGGACCGTCGAACGGGATGTCCGATATGGTTAGTGCAGCGGAGGCTCCAACCGTCCCCAGTACATCCGACAGATTTTGCTGATCGGAGGAAATGACGGCAATCATTATTTGGGTATCGTACATGTAACCCTCTGGAAACAATGGCCGGATAGGCCGGTCCGTCAACCTGGCGCTCAGAATTTCATGATCGCTGGGACGCCCCTCCCGTTTGAAAAATCCGCCCGGAACCTTCCCGGCGGCATACCCTTTTTCCCGATAATCCACCATCAGTGGAAAATATGGTAAATGGGTGGGTTCATGTTCAGATACAGCTGTGGCAAGAATCATCGTCTCGCCATACTGGATTGTAACAGCACCGTCTGCCTGACGTGCCATTTTCCCTGTATCTATTGTTAATGTACGACCTGCTAATTCGATTGATTTACGTGTAATACTCAAGATTCCTCCTTCAACTTCTCCACTTTCGATGGTTCCGGATTACTTCCGGAGACCAAGATTGGATATTAGGTTTCGATATCGATCGATATCGTTTTTGATTAGATAATTCAACAATCTGCGGCGTTTGCCGACCATCTGCATCAAACTGCGCCGACTGGAATGGTCCTGGTCGTTGCTCTGCAGATGCTGCGTTAATTTTTGAATACGATTTGTTAACAGTGCAATCTGGGCTTCCGGAGAACCTGTATCTCCTTCTTTCAGCCCGTATTCGTCCAGAATTTCCTGTTTTTCTTCTTTCGTTAATGCCATGTTACTTGCTCCTTCTGATATTGTCTCCACGGATCTTCGTTTGCGATAATTTCAAGACATTGGGTTTTATCTTTGCGTAATTGCTCTTTCAACGCATCTGCCGACTCAAATTCCCGTTCCTGGCGAAGGCGATGGAAATAGTGAACCGTCAGGGTCTGATTATAGAGCGATTCATGTGGATCATCCATTAAATGTACTTCCAGCGTGTGCGTTTTCCCGTCGAAAGTCGGGCGATATCCCATATTGCACATACCGTATGTCCCGACATTTTTTCCTGTCACGTAGACGAGATACACCCCATCCTGGGGGAAGAGTTTATGTTCGTTGGGGGCAGTGATATTCGCGGTGGGAAACTCCATTTTCTGTCCGCGTTTTTCCCCCGCCTGTACCTGTCCCTCGATCTGATATGGCCTGGTGAGATACGGAATCGCATCCAGGGTGTTACCGGCGGTAACCAAATCCCGGATAGTCGTACTGCTCACCGTATTACTATCCGGTAACCGGACTTCATCAATTACCGCAGTACGAAAGTCGAATTCCGATTCATGCTGTGCTAAAAATTCGGCATCACCTTCACGCCCCTGTCCAAATGCATGGTCATAGCCTATAATAATCTCGACGGGTGCGCACGGCGCAACCAGATAATCTCTGAGAAAATCATATGCCTTTATTTGGGAAAACGTATGTGTGAAGGGTAAAATAACTATATGGTCTATTTCAAACTCGTTTCGGAAAATTCTCTTTTTCTCACTCGTCGTTGTTAACAGTTCCACCGGGACTTTCTTTTCCCGTAACAACACCTCTTTCGGGTGCGGGGAGAATGTAAATAAAATTGATGGGACCTGCAATGCTTTCGCCCTGTTTTCCACCTGTGAAATCAATCGTTTATGCCCGCGATGCACACCATCAAAACTTCCGATGGTCACAACGCTTCCACTGAGTACCGGCAGGGTGCTTAAGCTGTTATGGAATTCCATGTACCTTCCAGATCTTTGAGCGGTATCGCGTTATCGATGGTATACTCGCCGACGGCGGTACGGGTCAGCTCTGTGACAGCCGCCCCCGTGCCCATATCTTTCCCAATATCTCTGGCGAGCGCGCGAATATATGTACCGGCGGAGCACGTTACTTCTAGGTGAATATCCCGTCCTTTAACTTCTGTGATAACGATATCGTGGATTTCCACCTCAGCAGGCTCACGCTGCACCTTCACGCCGTTCCGGGCATATTCATACAATCGCTTCCCACTGATTTTTTTGGCAGAATACATCGGTGGGGTTTGTTCGATTTTTCCGACATAATCATTCACGGTACTTATCAATACTTTTCGTGACACACTTACCCGTTCATCCTGTACGACTTCACCCTCGATATCGTGTGTATCTGTTTGAAGTCCCAATCTAAAAGTGGCATGATATATTTTTGTTAATCGAAGCAATTCCTCAAAGCGTGATGTTGCACCGCGTCCAACCAGTACGAGCAATACCCCAGACGCAAACGGATCCAATGTGCCGCCATGTCCAACCTTTTTTGTATTGGAAATTTTTCGAACCTTCCGAACAACAGAGAACGAAGAGATTCCGGTGGGTTTATTTATATTCAGAATAGTACCTTGTGTGGTCATGCTTCATGATCTGAATTTTCCTGATGAATCTGATCGAGTAATTCATCGATCCGCGCAGCGTGCTCGGCTGTCTCATCAATTTCAAAATGCAATTCAGGCACAAACCGCAGATCCAGCTCCCGGCCAATGATATACCGAATTTCCTTCTTTTTCCTGAGGACCGAGTGAAAAATCTGTTCTTTTTCCTTTTCCGAGGTTGCCAAGATACTGAAGAATACTTTGGCGTTTTTTAAGTCGGGCGACATATCAACCCCGGTAACGGTCACACGGGCAATCTGTGGTAATGCAATTTCGGTGATTAATTTTTCACTGATGACGCGCAGTACTGCTTCCTCCACTCTTCGAACGCGATGGCTTCCACTCATAAGATTTCCATCTTCCGTTGTATTATCCGGACAGCAGGAAACAGTTCGATATGCTTTTCCAGTGCGCTAAACATCTTATTCACCATTTGAGAATCAGTCCCTGCGGTCGTCATCGCGATATCAGCTCTGCCCCATATATCTTGTTGCCCGACCTCGGCAAAGGAAACATTGAACTTTTTCTGCACCTGCGTTCGCAAATGCGACAGGACTGAACGCTTCTGTTTGAGGCTGTGGGTCTTGTTGAGCAACAGCTCGACCCGTAAAAGTCCAATAACCATGATACACTATCAGGAGGCCTCCGCTGATTGTTCAAGTGTTCGCTTCACCGTTACAATTTCATAGACTTCGATTTCGTCGCCAATTTCGACTTCATCAAAACCTTCCAGAGAGACTCCGCATTCATACCCCTCGGCCACTTCTTTCACATCATCCTTGAACCGTTTCAACGTGCCGACCTCGCCGTCAAATACAATTTCGTTATTTCGATGCACCTTCGCCCGTGCGTCTCTGGTAATTTTCCCTTCGCTAACATAGCAACCAGCCACCATTCCGGCACGCGGGACTTTAAACAAGTCCCTGACTTCGAGACGCCCAATGGTCTTCTCGCGTTCTTCCGGTTCAAGCATCCCCTCAAGCGCCAGCCGGATATCGTTCACTGCATCGTAGATCACCTTATAATTCCGGATTTCGATATTTTCTTCCTTGGCGAGGGATATTGCCTGTGGAGCTGTCCCAACATGAAAGCCAATAATCACGGCATCCGAGGCAACGGCCAGCAGGACATCCGATTCACTGATCATTCCGACGCCCTTATGGACCACGTTTACTGCTACTTCACCTGTGCCGAGATTCTGCAGCGAGTCACTTAAGGCTTCAATCGAACCGTCTGCATCGCCCTTGATAACAACAGACAATTCCCGAATTTTTCCTTCCTTAATCTGCTGGGAGATTTCATCGAGTGTGGTCAGCTTGCTCAGGCGGAGCTCCTGTTCCCGGCGTTGCTTTTGTCGCTCTGCACTGATTTTTTTGGCTTCTTTTTCTTCTTCGAGCACCACGAACGAATCACCGGCCTGGGGTACGTCATTAAATCCAAGGACACGTACAGGTTGTGCCGGTCCGGCTGATTCAATTTCATTGCCGCGTTCGTCATGCATGGCCCTGACGCGCCCAGCATGGATTCCACACACAAAATTATCGCCAACTTTAAGGGTGCCCTTATCAACCAGTACCGTTGCCACAGCACCCAGCCCCTTATCCAGACTGGATTCAACAACAACTCCCCGGGCCAGTGTATTGGGATTCGCTTTCAGCTCTAACAAGTCAGATTCCAGCACCAGGGATTCAAGTAATTCATCGACGCCTTCCCCGGTTTTAGCCGAAACTTCGATTGCCTGGTATTTTCCGCCCCAGTCCTCAACCAGAATTTCCTGTTCGGACAGTTCACGCTTCACCCGTTCGACGTCCGCTTCAGGGCGGTCAATTTTATTAATTGCCACAACAATCGGAACACCGGCGGCTTTGGAGTGATTAATCGCCTCGATGGTCTGGGGCATCACTGCATCGTCAGCAGCCACGATTAAAATTACAATATCCGTAATCTGTGCGCCCCGGGCGCGCATCGCGGTAAATGCTTCATGCCCTGGCGTGTCGAGGAAGGTTACCTGCCGACCATTGTCCAGCTCAACGGAATACGCACCAATATGCTGGGTAATACCACCGGATTCACCCGCTACCACATTTGCAGAGCGGATGTAATCAAGCAGTGTTGTTTTCCCATGATCAACGTGTCCCATAATGGTAACAACCGGGGGGCGGGGTTCCGCTTTTTCCAAGTCTTCTTCCGTCTCCTCATCTTTCAGCAGCTCTTCACCGTACTCCACCTCTTCCTCAACTTCGAATCCGAACTCATCGGCGACCATAATAATGGTGTCCATATCCAATCGCTGGTTAATGGTCACCATTAAGCCGAGCTCCATACATTTGGCGACGACGTCGGAAGGATCAACATCCATCTGATTTGCCAGATCATCAACGGAAACATACTCGGACACCCTGAGGATGTTATCCTCGTCCTCTTCGGCCTCTTCTTTTACTTTCTTTTTCCGGTGCTTTTTCCCGGAGGGCTTTTCATCAATTGAGGCGAGAGTCTTCTTGACTTTCTCTTCAACCTGTTTTTCTTTTTTGGACTTCTTCCGGGATTTTTTCTCTTCTTTCTTCTTTTTCTTTTTCCTTCCGGAAAGCCGCCCTTCGAGATCGGCGATTTCAACTGTCCGTGTCTTTTTCTTTTTCTTCTCCGGCTTTTCTTCCTCTTCGCGCTCCGGTTCCGCTTCTTTGTGACCCTTTTGTTTTTTCTTCTCTTCTTCTTTTTTCTTCCGGCGCTCTTCTTCTTCTTTTTCGAGCTGCTTCCGTGCCTCCTCTTCAATTCGGCGCTTTCGCTCTGCTTCCGCTTCTTTTACCTGAGATTCTTTTATCCGGCGACGGTTTTCTTCTTCAATTTCCTTCCGTTTCCGCTCTTCTTCCTCGATCTTTCGCCGCGCTTCTTCCAGCCGCCGCTCTTCTTCTTCCTTCTTTGCCTGCGCTTTTTCTTCTTTTTCCTGCTGACGACGCTCTTCTTCTATCTTCTGCCGCTCTTTCTCCTTGCGGTACCGGTCGACAATAACTTTCTCTTTCGCAAATTCGCTCAGGATCTTATCATAAACCTGTTCATCCACAGGGCTCATATGACTGTTGACATCGACATCCTGCTTTTCAAGAAACTGCAAGATTTCCTCATGCGAGATGTTCAGTTCCTTAGCGATTTGATAAATGCGTCGTTTTTTCGCCATTTATTCCTCTTGAGCTTCGAGTTTAGCAGTCTCTTCTTGCTCGATTTCTTCTTCGGTCGGTTCGGAAGCCTCAACCGGCGTTTCAGCACCGTCCATCTCTTCCACTTCTTCCAGCAGCTCCCCGGTTTCCAAATCAACGAATTCACTTAAGGACTCGCGAAAATTCTCCAGACTTTTTTCGCCCATCCCTTTGATTTGAAGTAACTCGTCATCGTCGGCATTCAGGAATTCAGATACGGTTTCGATTCCGGCTTCCATAAGCGACCGGACACGTCCCTTGTGCAGTCCCTCAAGCTCATCCAGATACAGCACTTGCTCACCCAGCGACTCGTATTCGCTGTATTTCACGGCATCAATTTCATACCCGGTGACCTGCGAGGCAAGCCGGATGTTCTGCCCATTTCGACCGATGGCAATGGCAATTTCTTCATCATCAAAAATCGCCTGGACATGCCGGTTTTCCTCGTCAATTTCGAGCAACAGCGGCTTGGCCGGTGACAATGCCCTCGTTAATAGAATTTCGATCTCGGAACTGTTGTCAATAACATCGATTTTTTCGTTGTTCAACTCGCGGACAATTGCCTGAATTCTGCTGCCATTCATGCCAACACAGGCACCAACAGCATCAACACGCCGGTCATGGGATTCCACAATGACTTTCGCCCGGTCGCCTGGCTCGCGCGCAATTTTCACAATTTCCACGATATCATCGTAGATTTCCGGGACTTCAAGTTCAAAAAGCCGCTTCAGAAAAGCCGGATCGGCCCTTGAAATAATGATATCCGGACCCTTTGGTGTGACCACCACATCCTTGATAATAGCTTTTATTGTCATTCCCCGGCGGTAATTTTCGGAACGGATCTGTTCCGAGCGCGGCATTTTTAACTCGGTTTTTTCGATATTTACAAATGCCGCATCCCGCCGCACCTGGTGAATGTCGCCCATAATAATTTCGCCAATACGATCTTTGTAATCATTATAGACGTGCATCTTTTCAATGTCCCGGATTTGCTGGAAAAGGTTCTGTTTTGCATTGGCGATCAGCCGGCGCCCAAAAGATGAGGGGTCTAAGATGTCAACGAATAGGTCCCCGACTTCCAAATCCGGCTCGACTTTGCGTGCCTCTTCAATTGAAATTTCTTTTCCGGGGTCTGTCACTTCCTCGACCACTTGCTTCTCATGGTAAATTTCGAGTTCACCCTTATCCATATTGACAATAACATCGAATTCGGCATCTTCACCATACCGTTTTATCATCAAATTTTTAAAAATGCCCTCAATTATGTCCCCTAGTTGATTGCGATCGACATTTTTTTCTTTCGCAATCTGAGTGAACGCATCAATAATTTCCTTATTAATCAAGGATTCTTCTCCTTCCTGGCCCCGCTTACCAGTCTAGCTGCAATTTCGCTTTAATTATCTGGTTCAACGGTACGACCAGTTCTCCCTTATCTTCAGTTTTTACTGTTACGTCATCCTCACTAACATCTGTGATAGTCCCGACTATTGGCTCGCCCGGCTCCAACATGGTATGTTCTATCTGCACATCCCGGTCGATCCTGCGGCGAAAATCGCGGGCTGTCTCCAGCGGCCGGTCTAATCCGGGGGAGGTGACTTCCAGCGTGTATTTTTCTGAGAATAACTCCGTGGTATCCAGTCCCTGCTCAATTTTCTTACTGATATCTGTCAATTCGTCGAGCGTTATGCCCTTTTCGGTGTCGGCGATGATTTCCACCTTGCGACTTCCTCTGGCACCTTTCAAATTCACCTCAAGGATATATCCCCCGATTTCGTTCAAATAGGTCTCACCAATTTCAAAAACCGCGTTTTCAATTTGCTCCGCTGTCCGAAACATCACAATTGCTCCTCTATAACGCAAAAAAAGTGGGTTTGTCAACCCACTTTCATCGAAGAAGATACTGGGTTCATCCTGCTATTGCAAGCAGAAATACAACCCGGTGTTCTTAATTTATTGCCTGTTCAACTTCAATAGTTTTTAGTAGTTCCTCAGCCTCCGATTTGATCTCGGTTTTCAGGTCATCTGTAGAGATAAGATTCGTCAAGAGTGTTTTTGCCTGGTCATATTTACCGGCTTTAAAAGTATATCTGGCCGCATCCAAACTGTATCGATGCATCATAAATTTATACGGAGCACGCCGCATCGCCTCACGGTATCGCTCGGCTGCTTCCTGATAATGATCATTGTCAGCGGCAAGTGCCCCGAGATTCGCCTGCGATGAAGCCCCCAGCATCGGGTCATTGTCGTATTCATTGATATATTGTTCAAAATACATTTCCGCCTGATCGTACTCTCCCTGGCGATAATATGCGCTTCCAATATAAAATATCGCAACACCTGCGCTATTTGTCCCGGCATATGTGTCTACCACCGGTTGCAGCTGGTCTATTACCTCCGAATAATTACCCTGGTCGAATGCAGTTTGGGCCGCTCCCAGCGCGGTTGCAGCAGCCATTTCGGCATTCTGGCGGCTGTTGTACATCATTATCGCTACAATAACCACCACCAGAATCCCTGCTCCGATATAGGACAAGACCTTGGCGTTCTTTCTGGCAAATTGTTCTCCCTTATACAGGAATTCCAGAAATTCGTCTTGTTTGAGTTCTTTTTTTGTAATGCGTCGTTGTGGCTTTACCATAAATTATTTTCCGTTCCTTCAACTCATCTCAATTCCAAAAATCCTGAAAAGTTAACTGCAAACCCGTTGGATTGCAATATGTAATCGGAGTCCTTTTAGAAATGGAAAGGGAATCACGCTGCAGGAATGGAATACATTATTGGTCCAACAAAATAGGTGTGCCCATAGCAGGATTCGAACCTGCGGCACCCGGCTTAGGAAGCCGGTGCTCTATCCAACTGAGCTATATGGGCGTGTTTTAACTACAGTGTTATCGTGTTAATGTGTTCACGTGTTAAAGTTCTTTGCAGCCGGTGATTGCGAATAGCGCCGCCGACAGTCGCTCCTGTTGAACGGCAAAAATATACAGTCAACCACCTTCGTTTTGAAGTAAAAATTAGATTTCCAGATTGTCCCGCACTTCCTTCAATGCCTCAATCATATTTGATATATGGTCGTTCAAATCTAATCCCAGGTCTTCCGCTCCTTCATAGATATCATCACGGTTCACCGAGGCAGCAAAACTTGGCTGCTTGAGTTTCTTTTTCACGGATTTCACCTTCATATCCCCGATACCATTCGGACGCACCAAGGCAACCGCGACAATAAATCCCGACAGCTCGTCCACGGCGAATAGCGTCTTTTCCATTTTTGTCCGCCGTTCGACTCCGGTATAGTTTGCATGGCTCAGAATCGCACGAGTGATTTCATCAGGATACCCCTTGTCCTTCAGAATCTTTACCCCGACATAGGGATGCTCCTTTTCATCCGGATGCTGCTCGTAATCCATATCATGCAGCAGTCCGACTATTCCCCATTTCTCCTCATCCTCTCCGAATTTCCTGGCATACCAGCGCATTGCCCCCTCTACACCAAGCGCATGCTTCCTTAACCCCTCTGATTTCGTATGTTCGGATAATAGATCGATGGCATCCTCTCTTGTGAAATCCATAAGCCCTCCCGTCAAAAATTATATCTTCGGCTATTTTTTAAGAAACTGTGCTATGTTTTTTATTTGGGTTGTTTCGATTTCTTCCGGAACGTAATGGCCTGCGTCCTCCACCGGTATTACCTTAACCTCGGGGAATGCGTTCATCCATATGCTTAACGATACTTTGGTAAACATACGATCTTTCAAACCCCAGACCAACAATTTTGGTATGTGCCCGAGCAGTTCTCTGCTTTTCCAGAGGTTTGACAACATGTCACCGGAGGACAGAAGAGCCCGTGGAAACGCCCAGGTGGCATATTTTGATTTGCGACTACTTTGCGACTGTAGATATTGCTCATGAATTCCGGGGGGTATACTGCACGGATGTGCGAACCCAAACGGCATCACGTACCGTCCAAATAGATTCGCCCTGTAATACAGCGGGAGCATCCCCCGATTCCCCAAAACACTGCTGAATAGCCAAAATTTTAGAAGGTGTTTCACCGGCCACATCCAGGTGTTACACAAAACAATTCTCCGGATTTGTAACGGGTGTTTTGTAGCATATTCCAGACCAATTGGACCTCCCCAGTCGTGGAGCACCAGACTAAACGTGTTTGGAATTTGACTTTCGATAAATTCAGTTATGATAGCACCGTGGCTTTCCGGGGAATAAGAAAAATTTTCCGGGGATTCCGAGAGCCCGAATCCGAGATAATCAGGCGCGATACACCGGAAATTACGACCGAGTGTGATTATTATTTTACGGTAGAGAAATGACCATGTCGGGTTGCCATGGAGGAATAGGACGACCGGACCGCTGCCTTCGTCGATATAATTGAGTCTGCCTGCCGAGGATGAAAAATTGCGAAGTACAAATGGGTACTCTCTCCTGTCCAGCCAGTCAGGTATCCCGGACATTACATTTGATCCCTACTGCGCATCGCCTGTTTTGGTCGCCAACGAATCTTCAAAGGAAAGCCATTCCAAATGCTCAATATACGGGAGAGAGCGTAACGCGGACTTCTTGCGACGCTTAAAGAAGAAATACCACGTCTCTCCTGTCCTCTCGACATGATAGCAGTCCCACCTGTCGGCTCCATACTTGTTCAGTACCGAATCAATTTCGGCCGCATCGCTGGCGGAGAGCTCGACAGTTTTGTACTGGACCGCCCAGAGTTTAGCGATCTGCTCGTCGGTCAGTTGCCTCACGTCATTCTGCAGCGGTTTGGCTTTCCTCGAGAGCTGCTCGATTTTGTCCTTCGCCTTCTGAGTGACCTCATCGATCTGTTTTTCGGCCTGATTTGAGCATGTGACCAGGAAAAATGGAAGGGCAAATAGAAATATGAGAGGGTGCCGTCTCATATCATTGCCCATACTTTTGCTGTAATATCTGCCCGATTTTACTCTCGTATTCCGGGAAATACCTGGATATCGTGGGGAGACCGAATTGTCCGAGGATCGACTCTTTGGGTTCGCGATCTAACAGGAATTCAAACGAAGCCTCAAGCAACTGCTCCTGCGTGTAATCTCCACCGGTGAGCCTGTTGTAATAGTCCTGGTCGATTGTGACCGTATGGGAAGATGACGAGTCACCTTCTTTTACGGTAACTTTCCCCGTCCAGCCCTTGCCGGACTCCTGAATGCTTACAGAAATGTCAGCCATGATTACCTCGATATTAATGTGTTAACATGTTCGTGTGCTCAGGTAAAGATAAAATCGTTTTAGAAGTAATTTATGAATTAAGGAGAAGACTGAAAGAGATATTCTATGGAAAATTAATGGAGTGCCAAATGCTGTCATTCTGAGCAGAATGTACTGGATCGAAGAATCTCCTGGCCCTGCGCTCACGAGCATAGCAAAGGAGATCCTTCGACTCGCTTCGCTCGCTCAGCTCCTGCAGGAGCCTCTCCGAGGGATGACACTTCTTTAGCTCCTTCATACTCTCCTTGAAGCCCCTAAAGGAAACATTTGCCTACGACGAAAATTCCTGCCGCTCCCGCAACTCGGACTTCGCCTTTTTGATGTAATGACATCGGGCCAGATGTGCCGCATTTCCGTTACCGCTCTGGAGTTCGGGTTCCTGTGTTTCGCAACTGGTGCCGTCATTGAGCGGGCAGCGCGGATGAAATTTGCACCCGCTAGGGAATTCGGTGGGATTTGGGACGACACCTTCGACAACTGCGAGGCGGTCTTTTTTCTGATTGAGTACCGGCATCGATTTGAGCAGCCCGATGGTGTACGGATGTAGTGGATCGTTGAAAATCTCGTCGGTTGTACCTTCTTCCACTACTTTGCCTGCGTACATCACCATCACCCGGTCGGCGACTTCGGCAATGACTCCCAAATCGTGGGTAATCATTACAACCGCCATCTCAAACCGCTCCTGCAGGTCGTTGATAAGGTCAAGGATCTGCGCCTGAACTGTTACATCCAATGCAGTCGTTGGCTCATCAGCAATCAACAGGTTCGGATTGCAGGAAAGCGCCATGGCAATCATCACCCGCTGCCGCATTCCGCCCGACAATTGATGCGGATATTCGTCAACGCGCTGCTCCGGCGCCGGAATTCCGACGAGTTTGAGCATCTCAATGGCGCGTTTCCTGGCTTCGGCTTTTCCCACGTTCTGGTGTAGTCGGATTGCCTCGATAATTTGATTGCCACAGGTAAAAACGGGATTGAGTGACGTCATCGGCTCCTGGAAGATCATGGAGATCTCGTTCCCGCGGATCTGCCGCATCTGAGAGTCTCTGAGAGCTAGTACATCCTGCCCGTCAAACTTGACCGAGCCACCTACAATTTTGCCGGGCGGATCCGGTATCAGACGCATCACCGAGAGGTTTGTGACGCTCTTACCACAACCTGATTCGCCCACTATTCCCAGCGTCTCGCCCTTGTCGACATGGAACGAAACACCATCCACGGCTTTAGAGACGCCTTCGTCGGTGTAGAAGTAAGTTTGTAGATTATTAACCTCTAGTAGATGACTCATAACTAGTACTTATTCCTTATGATATAATTGTATCTTTGGTTTTTTGAATATTACGTGCTGCGTATTACGTAGAAAAAAAACCAGCGATGGTCATAGCATATCTGGAAATGCTCCCCTACGCAATACGTAATACGTAGTATTAACACTTAGTAATCTGCGTTTATCTGTTTAATCAGCGTCATCTTTGTGCTATTCGTTTTTAAAATTGCTTCTTCGGATCGACTTTGCCAGTGATGGCCAGCACCACAAACGCTATTATCATTAGCACGCCGATGATGACCGTCGGAATCCAGTTTACGATGCCGAACTGGGCGCGATCAATGAACAACGAAATACGCGCCATCACGGTGTTTCCATACGAGGCGCCGAAGGAAATCATCAACAGGTAAATACCAGTCTTCGATACGACTCCGAGCGCCCCGGTATGCTCCTTCGAAAAGAAGAAATAAAAGAGCACGCAAATCACGCCGATAATGAATATCGGGTTGGACAGGATATTCAGAAACGTGATGAGGCCCGCATTCTGCGTAAATGCCTGGACAGCCTCAGTATCGATGAATGGCATGATATTGCTGCGGATCTGAATGATGAGATCACCGCCGCCAAATCCGAAGATCGCCAATCCCGCAAAGATCCCGACAACGGCTGCCATTCCCCAGCGACTCATATAGCTGTATTTATCGGAGAGGCGCATAAACAAAACCAATCCAAGGAACAGCGGTATCAATAGCCAGGGATCAGAAAATCCTCTAAACAACGGCTGGAACAGGTTCGGTATGAGCACATTCCGCACCTGTAGTACAACCCAGTAACCGGTTGCGACGCCTACAAACAGATGCTCTGCGAACTTGTAGAACGGATTATCCCTGTAGAGGAAGCTGAAAATCGCCAGCGTCAGAAAGACCTGGATCCAGATGCCAAGTGTCTCCCACATTAGAAGCGCCCTCCTTTGGTCTTGTTCCGTCTGTTCAGGATAAACAGCACATTCCCGACGATGATAAATAGTATGATCACCAAGTGTCCCAGTGACTGTGCGTCCATCCCGCTGGTAGCAATACCCTGTTTTTCTATAAGTGTTTCGTATTCGGCTGCGCCTTTGAGACCCTCCAACATCCCGGCAAGCTGCCCCGAATTATAGTACGGATAATACTCAGGAGCGCTCACACCTGTCGTACCGGAAACCATTAGCACATCGAAGACGGACACTACCTGTTGTACCCACTCTTTTGTCCCGGGATAACCTGCTGAGACGTTCACCAGTATAGCAATATCAGTGTAGTTTTTAATCCCCAGCATAATTGGCAGCGAATCGATTGGCGTTCCGAAGAAATCGGTAGGAAAGGTTTTGGGAATGCTTTCCCCCATACTCGCCATCACGATCTCGCGACCCTCCTTGTAGCCAAGGTTCACGAAATCTTTTCCGTACTCTGCACCGTATTGCTCGACGGCGACCTCCTCAAATGCCTTTTGCAGCAACGGCGGTCCGGCAGGAAACAACCCGAGTCCAATAATTTTGAGATTCCGGTCTTCCTTGAAAAAATGATGCAAAATCGCCACCGTCATCGGATACAATTCCGCCTTCGATGCCGGATCGTAATCGTTGGGAAAGAGCACGACTGAGCCATCCGGAATACTTTCTATGGCCTCATGGAAATCGTCCACCTGTGGGCTCACTTCGATGGGAAGTCCCAGCGGCCAAATCAGTGGCAGGATAATTGTGATCGCAATCGCCAGAAAGACAATACGGCGGTCCATACGCTCGATTTTTTCAAGTGTTGTTTCAGGGGCGTTCATTCCGTTCGGCATACGTTAATCCCTCCCGTACGGGCGTTCGATACCAAGTATGATCTTGAGGCTCGTCGAAATTGCACCAAGGGCAACGCCGATCATAATTCCACGCTTCCCAACGTTCTGCAGCGTTTCCATAATCCAGGTACGCAACTCCATTGAACCAGGGAGTAAGATGCCCCCCAGCGGCACGGCGCCAATCATCACAATAACGGCAGTTACCGCCAGCAGCGTGGCTTCCAGGGATCGCACCTTGAACGCCCGGAATGCCGCAGATGCTATGAAAAACGCCAGCAGACTGTACATGGTCGCCATCATTGGAACGTACATGTTGTCGAACATCCAGAGAAAGGGACTTCCCCGCTCCATTCCGCCGATAGCCCACTGTTCCGGCATCAGTCCGAAGCCCAGCATCACGACCATCGTAATGATTGTGACGATGCTGAAGCGCCAGTCTTCATCCTTGCGCTGGATTTTGTGTCCGTGGACGCGCATTACGTTGAGCGCGCCGAGTATATATGCGAACGCCACGACGATAAGCCCCCATTCCTGCACCTGGTTGGCGCGGTCGGAGAACCAGCCCCAAGGCACGAAATAGTTGACCACCATCATCGCGCCGAAGAAGAAGGCAATCGCCGTCGGTATTGATCGTCTTGCCATATTTTTATCCTATATCTGTAATAGTCTCGTGAATAAGTCTATTCCGAAAGTTTCGAGAATAGCCCCGACTCCAATGAAGCCAATAGCCAGGATTTTCATCCAGTCGGCGGCTTTGAGCGGTCCCAAGAGTTTGGGATCTTTGCTGAGATACGCTGACGCCGCGTAAAATTCTTCACCGATGAGCGTGTAATCGCAGGCCACCACGAAAAACGGCAGTTGGTGGATATTTCCTGTCCCGGCGATCTGGATAGAGCCGGTCAAAAACCCTGTCTCCGCAAGGATCAATGATTCGGCATAAAACGATCCCAGGTAAATATTCGTTGCCGGTTTTTCCCGGAGAATAACGCCCGAAACGCCCGCCGCTGCGGCAAACTGCTCATCGGAGTAATAGCGAACGATGTCCTGATTGTATAAATCCGGCCGGCCGGCATCCATGTAGCCCTGGCGGACGGTCTCCTCTGCCAGTGGGACGACAAATGCCTTACCGACTGTCACGATAAGCGGCGTCTCGTATTCCGCCACCAGCTGGGTAACATACCGGAGGATTACCATGCTGTATAATGTCTGAATGTTGTTCGCCTCATCGATACCGGGCATGTACAGCACCGGCTTCCCCATCTCTGTCGCCCGCCCGACCGATTCCTCAAGCGCTTCTAGTCCGGGGAGTGTGCGAATATATATCTCTTTGCCTTTACGGGATGATCGAATGAAATACAGAATTAATGCAAAGTAAATTCCAAGGATGATGAAGACGTTCAGGCGTCCCCAGTTGAAAAATGAAATTTCGGGAGAAACCGCCTCACTGACCTGAGAAATCATTTCTTCTGAACCGTTGTATAGTGCGACTTTGTAATAGTACGTTTCCTCCGTGCTCACAATATGCCCGGTTTCTTCATCGGGTTCGTCGGTGTAGGAATCCGTGACTAATGGGAAGGCATCAATCTGCCGAAACGGTCCGGAGACGTCGGTCGACCGGTAAATCCGGATTTCCGTAATTTGCGATTTGTCAATATCCTTTGGAAAATCCCAGAAGAGATTAACCGCATCCCCCGCATCATTTGGGGCATCGGCAACTTGCAGATTCTGCACGGTCCGTAACTCAGGGACAGATTTATCTTCGGGAACAATCTGCGCGAATCCCATTACCGGGATGCAGCACAATAGGAACAGATATATGAAATTCGCCCATTTCATAGGCGACCCTTTCCTGTTAGTCTTCTTCAATGATCTCAACGTTTGCGCGGGGTATGATAACCTCTTCCCCATCGGAAAATCGTGCTTTGAGAATTCTGACCTTCGCTTCGGTTGGCAGCGCAACGAGTTCGGCGGGCAGTTCCATCACCTCGCCGATTTGTCCAAAGTACGGCTCCCGGATGGCCCTGATATGTGTTCCGGCTGACATCCCGCCGGCGACCACGTCCGAGGTAGCTTCAGCTTGTGTTTCCTCTCCCGCGTCTCTGGGAATAATCACTTCCGGACGGATAACACCCGCGCGTATCTGTGTCGCACCATTTATAGATGCTTTTCGTCCTTCATTCTCTTTAAGCAGTTTGAACGTCCGCTCTGCCATGGAAATTTCGCCAAAACCTTCGGTCACCACGATTGCCAGTCCGATATCTTCCGAGCCTGTAATTGCCACGCCGATATCATAACCGAGAATCTCTTTCAAGTCCGTATCGTTAATTCCGCCTGCCACGAGCCCCTTCACACCGAGTTGCTTGGCTTTCTCAATGGTATCGAGGGTAATCAGATTCCCGCCAACCACAATTTTTCCTGCATGGGATTCGTTCAGCAACGATGGCTCGAGCGGTTGATTCTGGTTTTCCGTAATTACTTGAATTTTTCCGCTGGATTCGCCGCCAATTCCAAAGATGCCCTGGATAAACGAGCAGTTCGTCTCGATGACAACTCCTTCCTTTTCGAGAATGTCGACGACCTTCCCGTCCACATACGCCCGCAATTCGACCGGCACGGGCTCCTGGCGTATAATGACCTGTCCGGTAACATCAGAGACGCTTTCAAGTGTTCCGTCCACCGGCGCTTTGGCAGTGCTTTTGAAGAGACCGAAAAACGAGGATGATTCTGCGATGACCTCGTTGAATTCGACTTTTTCGCCGATTTCTTTGGTCATGCAGTGCGGAGCATCTTCCGCTACAATACCCAAAGTATTGACAATATTCAGCGGTGTAACGTCGCCCGGCAGCTCTGTACGGGCAACAATATCATCCGCCGAAACAAAGTCGCCTACCTCTACCACTACATTACCTGTTAGCGGTAATCGCCTAGATTTACGCAGGTTAGTCTGTGCAGCAACTCGTAATCCCGGTGTATATGCGTGTGCCATTCTATTCCTCTGGATAAATATTCATTGCATCGTACCACTGATTCAATTTGTCGATACGTACCTCGCCTTTGTCGGATAATCCGAACGGCCGGCGACCGCGTGCATCAAATACCAAACCTGCTTCTCCCCCATGTAATTGTACTTTCACAGGAGTATTTTTTCCTTTCCCCAGATCCAAGCCATTCAATGGCGTAATTTCGCCTGTCGCCACCTGACCGTATGCCATTGGCTGTTGCATTAATTCACCGTATTTCAGTGTTTTTTGTAACAGTTCGCCATCGGATAATGTCAGATCAATTTGCAGGGCGTCCTTTGGCTTTTTCATGCGTCCAAATGGTGCGACACATGTGCCCAGCCGAATCAAACAATCTTTTTCGAAGACCTGTGTGGCGGCTTCCCGGTGAATGGTTGATAATACGCCTAGCTGTGGCATCATAAAGATGGAATCGACGGCCAATTCTGTGATTCCTTCCGGGAGAAACGCGTCGATCATCATGAGCATAGCCTGCTGACGGCGTGGCGCGTGGGATAAGACACCGCCGCTGCCTACAATTAGGTCCAGAGATTCCAAATTCACCAGGGTTTCCCCGGCCATGCTTTGGTCAAACGTATCGGAGATATCTCTGGCACGCTGCACGCCCTTCAGGCTGGTCGCGAATGATTTGTGCTGATCGAATGCTAACCGAAGCGCCTCCCTGGCGATGGCCTGCTCCAGTTTCAACTCGGCAAGCGTTTGCGGTATAGTTGTTGGCCGAATCATTTTGTTTACAATTCTATTCCGCAAATCGTTACTTTCGATATCAAAAGGTACCCATCGAAGTATATTTTCCAGTCCGGTTTCAGCCAGCACATTTGCCACGCTGTAACTCATACCCAGGTTGGCGCTGACTGTCCGGTTGAACGTGTCTTCGAAGACGCTGAATACATCAGTAGTGGCGCCGCCGATATCCACGCCGACCACATCGATGTTTTCGTCCTCTGCGATCGTCTGGATCAAATTCCCCACAGCGCCTGGTGTGGGCATTATTGGTGCGTCGGTCATATCCATCAGTTTTTTGTAGCCGGGCGCCTGTGCCATGACGTGCTCCATAAAAAGATCATGGATTTTCTCCCTGGCCGGACCGAGTCGCTCCTGCTCCAGTGTGGGCCGTAGATTGTCTACGATCTGGAGATCGGTCACCTCACCGAGCGTCTCTTCGATTTTTTCTCTGGCCTCTTTATTTCCGGCATAGATCACTGGCAAATTATATCCGGAACCAAGCCGCGGACGCGGTTTCGCCGCTTCAATTAACTCTGCGAGTTCTACCACGTGCTTGACGGTACCGCCATCAATGCCGCCGGAGAGTAAAATCATATCCGGGCGCAAGTGACGGATACGCTCAATGCGTTCGTGTGGCAGGCGTCCATCGTTAGAAGCGATCACATCCATCACAATGGCACCGGCGCCAAGTGCTGCACGTTCCGCAGATTCCGCCGTCATGGATTTCACTACGCCTGAGACCATCATCTGGAGTCCCCCGCCGGCGGAACTGGTAGAGATGTATATGTCGACTCCCTTGTCCCCATCAGCAGGGGTCTGAATCTGTCCGTTCGATAGTGTTTGACGTCCGGACAATTCTTCCACTTCCTCGATGGCATTTATCACGCCGCGCGTCACATCTTCGAACGGCGCCTCAACGGTAGTCGGGGCTTCGCCGCGAACGCGGAGCCGGAATTCACCATCGAGCTTCTCGATGAGAATCGCCTTGGTCGTGGTGCTGCCGCAGTCTGTGGCGAGGATTACGTTTATGTTGTCGGGAATGGTCATGTGCGTCTTAAAACTCTTCAATTATTATTAATGCCCTGAATGGCTATATAATTAAGTCTCATTCGATCCCCCGGCTGCTGAAGCCAAGGATAGATATTTGGCGTCTTATCCTTCGACAGGCTCAGGGTGACGGTTTTAGATTTTCTTTCAAGATTTCTCCGTCTCCTCCAAATTTTTCTGCTCTTCCTTCTCCTCAACGGCCCGCATGAGATATTCCATATTCTCCCGCTTCTCCAGGAACTTCCTGAAGGATTCGATGTCCGCTGCGTTGAAAAAGACATGCAGAAACGGGTGAAACATCAGCATGGCCTGGCTGCCGATGAAATTCAGCGGGCGCACCGACTCCAAAAATAACAACGCCGGAACGGTCATGCGATACTTCACCACTTTCTCCGCAAAGGTGTCGACCAATTCCTGCTGATGTGCCGTCACTTCCGCCATTATTTGGCCTCGCTGAGATGGTGCTGCAAAACATCTACGACATCGTCTGTGCGGTCATTGGTAATGATATACACGCCTCTGATTCTATCATAAAGCGATTCACGAGACATTCGATTCAGTTGTACCCCATTTCTTGTCCGGGTATAGGATCGAAAATCCTCGTAGACATATTTATATGTTCTCCATGGTCTGGTAATCTTTACGCCACCACCATCTATGAAGTAATGTGTTGCAAAGAAAAAGCGATGCAGCGACAGCAGGAATATCCCAAGATACAGCAAAAACCATCCGGCACTGCCGGTCAGAAGTGCTAAACTGTATGCAACACCGATTATAATTATTCCAACCATTGTCGTTCGCAAATAATTATCCTTCATGGGATGGATATTCCATTCCACTGCTTGTTCTTCCATCGTTTGCAATGTGATGTTTAGTCACGAAGCCGCGGGTCGAACGCATCTCGCAGCGCATCGCCCACGATATTGAATGAGACCACCGTAATCACGATAGCGAATCCCGGAAAGGTGGCGATCCACCAGGCGTCAATCAGGTTCTTGCGTCCGAGATCTACAATATTTCCCCAACTTGGTGTTGGCGGTTGTACACCCAGACCGAGAAAACTCAATCCGGCCTCTACCAGGATGACAATCCCGATGTTCAATGTAGCGTAGACAATTATAGGAGCCATCGCGTTCGGAATCAAATGCCGGAACAGGATTTTGAATGTCCGGACACCGAGCGCCTTTGTCGCTAGAATGAATTCCTGCTCTTTGAGTGAAAGCACCTGACCACGGACCAGCCGTGCAACACCCATCCACCCGGTAAGGCCCAGCACAGCAATTATCCAGAAAATTGACGGCCCCACAAATGCAATGACTATCAATATCAGAAAGAGCCTCGGAAACCCGAGCATTAAATCGACAAGTCGCATTAGCATGCTGTCGATCCAGCCACCGAAATAGCCCCCGACAACGCCAATAATAGACCCGATGCCCACCGAGAGTGTCATGGAAACAAACCCAATGAATAAAGATATGCGTGACCCGTAAATGATCCGGCTCAGGAGATCTCTGCCAAACCCATCGGTTCCAAGTAAATACCCGGACGTAAGCGACGGAGATAAAAACCGCACCTGAAGCACATTTTCCTGGGAGATCGGATCATACGGTGAAATTAGCGGGGCGAGCAATGCAACACTGTAAAGAAAGCCGAGAATCACTAACCCGAACATCCCCCGGTTGTTCTTTTTGAAGCGTCGCATACCGACCTGCCACTCGCTGATACCTTCTTTTACATCGGGGGTTACATGATCCTGTAAAAGATTAACATTCAACCAGTATGAAGCGAGAAAAAGGAGGAAAAGATAAATACTGGCAAGATAGATATCCCACGCAGCGCCTGTAAATACGCTAAACACGGTTGCGGGCTGCCAGATAAATAAGACCACCGGGATAAAAAACATAACGAAGATCAGCGAACCCAGGCTCTTCCTGCCACGGACAAGCAGGCTGACGCCTGGCAACAGATATTCCCAGAGAGAAAACCGCATATCGGATTGCGGATACGTGAGATCCTGGCTATTCACTGGCGCCTCCGCTGTCATAGCGCACCCGCGGATCGACGGCAGCGTACATGATATCCGCAATCAGGTTCCCCATCGTTACCATGATGTAAATAATTGCCACCACCGCGATCGCCACTGGATAATCCCGCTGAAAAATGGAGGTGAGCATCACACGTCCCATGCCCGGCCAGGCAAAAACAATCTCTGTTATGATGCTGCCGCTGAAGATGAACGGAATAGAAAGTCCGAACAATGTGACAACCGGGAGAATCGCATTCCGGGTCGCGTGTTTAAAATTCACCATCCGCTCACTCACCCCTTTAGCACGTGCTGTGCGGATAAAATCCTGCCGGATAATTTCGAGCATGCTGCCGCGCATGTATCGCATCGTACTTGCTGCCGAGGCTAATCCAAGGACAAAAACCGGCATAATTAAATGCGCCACCCGATCCCAGAATTGCTGCCAGTTATTCATGTATTCGTAGTTGACCGAAAGCATCCCGCCAGTGGGCAGCCAGCCCAGCAGATACGAAAAGATCAGGATCAACATCAGGCCGAGCCAAAAGCTCGGCATGGAGTAGAAAAACAGCGAGGTGACGGTCATCACATCATCGAAACGGGAGTACTGTTTAATCGCTGACAAAATGCCAAGAATCACGCCGGTGAGCAATGATATTACAAGTGCCAGACCATTCAGAAGCAACGTATTATAGATCGCATCGTTAATCACATCAGCAACGGGTCTCGAGCGGTCGAATGAGATGCCAAAATCCCCCTGCACAAAGGAGGTCAGCCATTTCCAGTACTGGATGTGCAGGGGCTTATCCAGCCCGAACTTTTTCATCATGAGTTGTTTGACTTCGGGATCGAAGTCCGGATTGATATACTGTGTCGTGGGATCCCCCGGCGCCAGCCGCATAATGAAAAAGGTGAGCGTCAGGCCAAGCCAAATCAATGGAATGGCGACGCCGATCCGCCTGATTACATACGTCAACATTGTCTACGAATCTACCGATCGCTGATAATTAATATTTACGCTCGTCTGCCGGAACCCACCAATCTCTGAGATTGACGTATGTGCCGCGTTGGTCCATAATCGCGTCCTTAAAGCGCTTATGCAGACCATGCCCGGATTTTGTATAGAACAACCAGGTGTACGGCTGATCTTCAATCAGGATGCGTTGTGCCCTGCTCCAGAGTTCCTTCGCCTTTTCCCGATCCATCTCAAACTTCGCCGCATCATTAATTTTATCGAATTCGGGATTGCGATAGGATGGAAAATTATATTTATCCATCACGGATTTCGAATGAAACGTTGTGGTCATGTCGACTTTCAGACCGACACTCCAGCCGGCAAGCGCCGCCTCAAACTTTTTCCCGTCCAGATTATCAAAAAAGGTGACCCCTTCTTCCAGCCGGATTTCCATTTTCACACCAACTTTACTGAGCATATCCTGAATGAGAGTACAGGCCTGTTCGCGTCGCTCATTCCCCGTATTGGTCTTCATGATAAAGCGAAACTTGCGCCCGTTTTTCTCGCGAATTCCGTCACCGTCGGTGTCCACCCAGCCTGCATCAGTTAGCAACTGCCGGGATTCCTCCGGGTCAAACGGGATTTTGGGCAGATCTTCATCATACGCCCACAGAATCGGGGCGATGGGTCCCCGCATTTCTATCAGTAAACCATACCCGATAGCTTCCCGGATTAATTCCCGGTCAATGGCCATGGTCATAGCCCGTCGGACATTCGGATCGGCAAAGTATGGATTCGGTATCTCGTCAAAGGATTCCAGCGTGGTATGCGTATTGGGTTCATACTTTTCCGGATCAATGGTATTCCAGGCTATGTAATCATACGTCCGTCCCATAAATTCGTACGGCTTAATGTCAGTTTTCCCGGCATCATAGTCTTTTTTCAATTGTTGAAATTCCTTCATCGGGACGTTTTCCAGCATGTCCACTTCCCCGGTTTTCATCTGGGTCAGCAACGCCGTACGGTCCGGGACGATTTTAAATACAATCCGCTGAAGATGAGGTTTTCCGTGTTCATAATAATCGGGATTGGCTTCCACCTCGATTTGCTGCTGCTGGCGCCAGCTCTTTAATTTAAACGGACCGTTGCCTACAGGATTCAAGTTAAAATCGGAAGTGGAAATGTTCTCCGGTTTGATTTCGCCCAGGATATGTTCCGGCACAATCGGTCCGACTGTCGCATCCATCATTTGGTAGGGGTACACTTTATTGAATGTAAAACGAACCGTTGAATCATCGATGGCTTCGACTTTTTCGATATAATCCTTCCACCGAATGGCGCTCCATGCGACTCGCGGATCGATGGAAATTTCATGTGAGAAAACGACGTCTTCCGCGGTGGTTTTTTCCCCGTCCGTCCAGTACACGTCGGTCCGGAGATTGAAAGTGAGTTCTTTTCGATCATCGGAGAATTCCCAGGATTTCGCCAGGCGCGGTGTGTAGGTCGCTAGGTCTTTGTTAATGTCGGCCAGAGTCATGAACAATAAACTCTCAATATTACTCGCCTGCACGGAGGTTGAAATATACGGATTCAGTGCCTTTACATCACTGATCAGACCAACAATGAGCGTTCCCCCCTGCGGAATTTTGGTGCCGTCCGGCATTGTAACGTAGGAAATATCCTTCGATGTTTTCCCACCATTTCCCCCGCCGCAGGCCATTAACAGAACCCCTGCCGCTGCAATAATAAAGAACATTCTTTTCAACATGTAATCCTCCGATTCCTTAAATCAAGTGCGTTTCAATCGATAAATATATCAATGGTGCCACAATCATCAGCGAGTCGAACCGATCCAAAATCCCACCGTGACCGGGTATCAGGGAAGATGAATCTTTAATACTCACTGCTCTTTTCAGCCAGGATTCCACCAGGTCTCCGATCTGGCCGAAGACTCCGATAACAAGAGACAAGATAATAATCATCTTAAGAGTCATCTCTGGCAGTAACGGTGAATAAAAGATACCCACGAACAGTATCACTGTTCCGATAAATCCTGCAACCGCTCCCTCAATAGATTTTTTAGGACTCACCTTCTCGAACAGCCGGTGTTTTCCGAATTTGGTCCCCCAGAAATATGCCACTGTATCACAGATCCATACTCCGGCAAAAATCAAAATAACAAACTGGCCGAGTACCTGGTAATCTGAGAAGAGCGCACTTTCACGAATACCAATAAGCGTCCCCGGAAAAATACCAATATAAATGATCCCGAAGAGGGTTATGGCCGTATTCTCCAAAGGTGCTTCCGTTGTTCTGAACATTTCCAGCATCAGCACCACTATACCCGTTAATATCAGGATGCCCACAATGACGTGGCTATTCCCGGTAAAAATGCCCCACATCACTCCTATGGTGGCAATCATGCTAATGAAAATTCGCGGGGAAAGGTCTTTTGCCGAAGCCATTTTATTCAGCTCGAGCAAACCAAGAAGGGCTATGAGCGTAATCAATCCGGCAAAATACAAACGCCCGAACCAAATAGACGCTAAAATCAGTGGAATTCCAATAATTGACACTGCAATACGTTGAATTGCTTCGCTCAAACATGCTCCAATTTAAAATTACAGCCAGAAAAGCCAGATTGGGATTCGCAGAATGGCCGAACATTACTGACTTTGCAGCGTTTTTGTAAGGCGTTAATTAGAGGCGAATTTTAAAGAAAAACCCCGTTGTTTTCAAGAAATATCCGGTCGTCTGCTCACCGGGCGTACTCGTTATCCCCCAATTCGACAATCTCGATTCGAACCTTCGCAGTCCCCGGTGCGAGGATTCCCAATTTCTTGGCAGCCCCATAGGATAAATCCAACATCCTGCCCGGGATAAATGGTCCGCGGTCGTTAATCCGGACGAGTATGGATTTATCATTATCCAGGTTAGTAACGCGGACGATGGTATTAAAGGGCAGGGTCTTATGCGCCGCCGTGATCCCATACATATCAAAAGTCTCGCCGTTTGCCGTCAATTTCCCATGGAAGTCGTGTGCGTAATAGGACGCGATGCCAACATAGGTTTGCCCCACACGCACGTTTGCACTCATTTTCGGCGGGGTGCTTCTCCTGGATTTCTTGCTGCTGCTTGTTTTCTTCGTTGAAGATGGGGTTGATGTAAACCTGGGCGACGGCGCACACTCGTACAACAGAACACCAAGCAGGATCATGGCTGTAAACTTTAAAACGCTATTCATGCGCTATCCCGATGATTTCATTCACTGCTGAAAACCCGTGTTTTTCGAGCCAGGTGTCAATCGCTGGTACCAGTTTTGGTCCAATCCCCGGATCCCGATAATTCATTGTACCGATTTCAACTGCCGAAGCGCCCGCCATTAAAAATTCGATAACATCCTCTGCGCAGCCAATACCGCCGATCCCGATGATCGGGACATCGATTGCTTCAAAGACTTTGAAAACTTGTGCGACTGCTACGGGTTTAATCGCTGGCCCGGAGAGCCCGCCGAAAACGGTACTCAACACCGGGCGCCGTTTTTCAATATCGATTCGCGATCCCACCAACGTATTAATGAGTGAAACCATATCCGTCCCCGCATCCACTGCAGCCTGTGCCATGGTTTGAATGGATGTGACATTTGGAGACAATTTAGTAATGATCGGTCTGTCTGTGATGTCGCGTAATTCACTAATTAATTTCTTCAGGTGCTTTTCAGAAACACCGAACTCCATGCCTCCTTCCTTCACGTTGGGACAGGAGACATTAATCTCATAGCCATCGATACCTGACTCATCTTCCAGGAGTTCCATTACCCGACAATACTCTTCCATTTTACTGCCGGCGATATTCACAATTAGTACTGTATCCTGATTGCGTACTTTCGGCAACTTTGCTTCAATAAATTCCTCCACCCCGATATTCGCCAGGCCGATGGAATTTAACATACCGCTTGATGTCTCGACGATCCTGGGAGGGGCATTACCCTCACGCGGTTTCCCGGTGAGAGACTTGGTCACGATACCCCCGAATTCACTGATGCGCACATAATCGGGTAAGTCATCGCCGTATCCGAACGTACCGCTGGCGGTCATTATCGGATTGTTCAGTGTCAATGTGCCAAGTTTTGTGCTGAGGTCAGCCATAAGTCAATCGGTAAATTTCAAGTGTGATGCGTTGAATATCGGACCGTCCTTACAAACTAACGCATACTTTTTATGCGGCGGGTGTTGTTCAATAGAACACCCCTGGCACAACCCGATGCCACAAGCCATCTCCCTTTCGATGGAGAGCTCCAGCGGAATACCGAAATCCCGGCAAATATGAGCGACGGCTTTCATCATTGGTTCCGGGCCACAACTATAGGCAAAAAACTCCGACTTGCCATTCTGGTCAGCCAGGTACTGCTCCAATTGCTCAGTAACCAACCCGTGGAAACCGAGTGTCCCGTCATCCGTGGTTAGAAATAATTCGGCGTCAGTATCTTCCTTATAATAATGCTCGCGAGCACTCAATGCCCCCATAAATAAAACCGGATGTTTGTCATATTGCACGAAAAAGTCGCGGAGTATTACCAGCGGGGCCAATCCCAGTCCACCGCCTATCAGAAGAGGGATTCTGTCCCCGATTTCCACGGTGAACGCATTCCCCAGCGGTCCAATAATATTTGCATTACCACCGGGGCGCAAAGCCGCCATTTGGGTCGTGCCTTTTCCTATCACTTTATAAATAATTTCGATGGTATCACCCGAAATCCTCGCAACACTGAACGGGCGCCTCCAGAGCGGCTCACCATCCGGATTGGTAAGTATGTTTACAAACTGACCTGGCTTGTTTTCCCTGGCAATTTCGGGTGCCTTCAACTTCTGCCAAAAAACCCGGTGGGCCACTTCCTCGTTGGAGACTACCGGTGCATCTGTTAAAAATATTTTACTCATCAGGGGTTGGCAACTCGGACTCTGGTGCACTCTCAACAGGTATGTCTATAGTCTGCTTCGATGTATCCGGTGACACCGGATTGGCGGATCGGGCGACCGAATCAGATTCCTCCGGTTTTGCGGTTAAGACCGTCTGGATAGCACGTAAACTCTGTAGACGCTCCGAGACTTTCTCAGCCATTTTGTGGTCAGCATACCGCGATTGAAATTCCGCATATTTGGCAATGGCTGAGTCCAGCTCCATTAATTCATTTTCATAAATCCACCCAATGGCATATAAAGATCTGGGGCCAAATTCGGAGCGTGGTTCCTCCTGGTAAATACTCCGGAAGACATCCTGTGCCACGCCAATTGCGTCTACTGATAATAAGGAGTCGGCCTTGTGATATCGCTGAGCCAGCTTTGTATATTCAGGAGACGGTGGAGATTCTGTAGTCTGCTGGTGTTGCTGATCCTTGATATCATAAAGATGCAGTGCTTCGCTTTCCGGGTAGTTTTCGCGCACTTTCGCAATAAGGTCTGCCGCCTGCGACGGATTTCCTAGAAAATTCTGGTACGTATAGGCCTGCAATAACATCGTCTGTGCCTTGAGCTCGGCCGAAGTCGTTACGGTCAAAACACTGTCGGCTAAGATAAGTCCGTGGTCAAAACGCTTGATATCCATAATAAATAATTCCGACAGATTATAGAGTGCCTGCGCATAGTTTTCCCTGGTTTGAAGCGAATCCTGTTCCAGGACCCATGAATAAATTTCCCGGAACGTAATTTCCGGAGCGGTTGTCGTGTCCTTTTCAGATGCTCTATCCTTTAAAAGGGTCTCCTTCAGTTGCTCCTTGGCCAGGGCTTCCTGCGCTGAGTCTGCGGAAAACGTATCCGATTCAACGGTGGCCGTGGAATCGGTAAGCAGGGTGTCAGGTGCCTGGGCTTTATTATAAGCCTCAATCAGGGATTGTTGCAGTCGTTCGCGGGTGGTTCTGTAGTTTTGGAGAGTACCAATAATTCCCGCCTTGTTATTTGCGGCTGCTACAAATTCGGATTTTGAAGAAGCCTTTGAGACATTCTCATAGTGGGATTGTGCCTCGCGATAATCCATCCGCTGATACGCCAGATTTCCGAGATAAAAATACCCGGAGGCGGCTGCGTTTGTTTTCGAGTATTCGGAGGTGACATATCTGTATGTATCGGCCGCCTTGCTCGTATCTCCCTGCGCTTCATAAATAAGACCACGCTGGATTTCCAGTTCGGCATATTGATCGTTGAATTCCTCTTCAGCTAACATGGCCTGAATTTTGTCATTTGCCAGATCATATTGTTCCTGCAACCGGAGAACCCGTGCCAGTTGAACCTGAATTTGTCGGTCAAACTGCGGCTTGCGCGTAAACCGGCCTGCCTGGTGGAAAAAACGCTCTGCCTCCGCATACTGCTCGTGGTCCAGCGCCCATTGTCCGGTTCGCCAGGCGGCATCGGCTTTCACTTCATTATCATCCGCGATTTCAATTGCTGATTGCACATTTTCCAGCATTTCTGCAGAGTTCCCGTCGGATTTTTCCAGATCGGCGAGTGCCAGGTAAGCCTGTGCCCGCAGCGAATTCTCCCCGCTATTATTAATGAGGTACTCAAACTCATGACGCGCCAGCGGCTTTTCCTCTAACTGGAGATAGGATCGCCCCAGATACAGGCGGGCTTCTTCCCGAAACGGGCTGTTGGGATAGTTACTAATGAGATCACTCAGGTAGTTCTGGGCTAACCCGGCCTGATCAAGATATAAATATGATTTGCCTATGAGCAGATAGGCATCATCAACGTATTTGGAATCCCCGTATTCCGCGAGGATTTTTTTTCCCTTTTCGACCGCACGACGGAATTGGTCTTTGGTCTGATTTGTGATATCTCTCCCCTGGCGCTCATCCTCCCGGTACGACGTGACGCCAGAATCGTATGCTGTTTTTGCATTATAGACGGTATTAAAGTATACACATCCCGAAAGGAGAGCTGTAACCAGCAGAAACGGTAAAAATTTATTCACGTATTTTCCAACTGCGATATTGATTTAATAATTCAGGTAATGCCTTTCCGGATTGCATTCGAATTGTTTCATCAGCAATGAGCGAAATATCGGTATGTTCCGGATTGATTTCAACCAGATAAGCATCATGGTTTTTCGCTACCCGGGGCAAGCCGGCTGCCGGGTACACAATTCCAGAGGTTCCAACAGAAAACATCACATCGGCGGCGGCAGCATGATGTTCAGCCTCATTAACGGCAGCAATGGGCAACGATTCGCCGAACCACACCACATCCGGCCGGATATAGCCGTTGCATTCATCGCAAACCGGGACACCCGAGGAACGACTCAGGCTTCCATAATCGTATCGTTTACCACAGTCGATACAATAGTTCCGATAAATATTACCATGCAATTCGATCACATTGTTGCTGCCAGCGCGTTGATGCAGGCCGTCAACATTTTGGGTAATAATGGTGACATACTCGAATTCTTCTTGCATTATTGCCAGGGCTTCGTGTCCCGGATTCGGTTCGACATGATCGATAATATCCCGGCGATGCGCATACCATTCGGATACCCGATCCGGGTTGTTTAAAAAGGCGTCGAAGTTCGCCAGCTCCTCGGGACGCATTTTTTTCCATAATCCCTCTTCGCCCCGGAAGGTCGGGATCCCGCTTTCTGCTGAGATCCCGGCTCCCGTCAACACCACAATATGCGAGGCCTGACCTAACCGTTCAAACAAATAGGGATCGACATTCAATTCAGTGGCTTCCATATCTTCATTTCCCCGTAATTTATCGAGTAACCGACGCCACATCGAGCTTATCTCCTGGGTTCGTTGACGATTTGACCGTTGATCATCACGATATCAGGCAAAGATAAGATCTCAAGCGGCGGTTCACTAAATATATTCAGGTCGGCGTCCTTTCCCACCTCGATTGTCCCAAGCCGATCATCCACACCGAGGAGCTTCGCGGGAACAGCGGTGATGGTTTTGAGTGCTTCCGTTTGTGATAACCCTGCCTGTTGAAGTATAGCAGCCTGATGCATAATATTTCTGACTTCTCCTTGTCCCTTCATACCAAACTGGTCAACTTGACATTGGAACCGAAAGTTCCGCTGTAATAAGGAATCGACCAGTGTCAGGGTAATTGGCTTCAACCACCCACCAGTGGAGAAGACATCCAGAGAACCGGTCAAAAGATCCGGCTGCCAGGAAATGAACCGATCCCAGAGCTTGTCAATATCTGACATCCCGACGAACACCGCCTGCAGATCATAATCCTCGAATAACGATATACCACGCTCAATTTCCGTTGGCGAATTCGCATAGATGAACACCGGAATCTCTTTGTTTATGGCACGGAGTAACATCAACGTATGCCCGTCGATATCAAAATCCGAATATCCGATTTGAATATCTTCACGGGCTGCCTGGATTCTCGATGCCTCGCGAAACCAATTCCTGATCAAGATGATCGCTTCAACTTCCGACGCCAAACTTCGGTCCCGGGTATTTTCAGTAACCCGGGCTACCTGAATCAGGTTAATGCCGAGTGCAGAGACCTTGTTCACCACCTGGTCCTCATAATGTCGTCCCAGGGTCTTCATCACCGTCCCAACTCCCGGAATGGGACGCCGTGATACCGGCATGATATTTATACTGGTGACCCCGTGACTTGCCGCTTCCGCAAATTCCGGATCGTTCAAATTAATCGTATCATAGATTTGAAAACCCGGTGTTACCGGATTCAACCCGGGTTGTCCGGCTTCGGGTTGCGTACCAATTGCAGAATGCGCAAGTATAAAACCAGGTGTGATATATTTATCGACCGCTTCCAGGACGATTGCATCCTTGGGAATTGTTATCCGGCGGCCGACATACGTAATTTTTCCTTCTTCAAGGCGCAAAATTCCATCCTCAATCACTTCTCCCGCCATGGTGAAAATCGTCCCGCCCTGTATGTACATGGGTTCGGGTTGCGCCCACAGGATTCCTGTGACTCCAACGATGCAAATAGCGACTATATACAGTCTTACTTTTGCTGCCATACCCTGAGTCCTTTTACATATGTCATCCGCAGCTGACTCGTCATGTGCATTGGATTGTCTGTGAAGACGAGGAAAGTGGCTTTGGCGCCCTTTTGCAGGCTTCCCAGCTGAGTTGACATCTTTACATATCTCGCCGGGGTTGCGGTTATGGAAGAAAGAGCTTTTTGCCCTGTCACACCATATTGCAGCAATTGGCGGGTTTGGGTTATTAATGCCCTGGGTCGGTTTATCGGCGCAAAGGAAGCCAGTGTAAAGTCCAGCCCGTATTCGACCAGTTCGGACGGCATACTATAATACCGCAGATTGGCTTCATCGTAACCGTAACTTGAGGGACCGAAAATAATTCCCGGCAATTGCTTCAGTCGGTCAGATGTCAGGTATTGGATATATTCGATTAACTCCCGCCCTTCTCCAAAATAATACGGGATTTGATGTTGGGATAACAGCTCATTAACGATATGGAAATGCCACTTGTCATCGGTGAGAAAATAAAGCGGAATTCCCTTCTGGACGGCTTTGACTATGGTCTCGTTTGCGTCAAGAGGCGTAAAATCAATTCCCGCATACGCCGGATTATCCAATTGGCGGAGCGCTTCGCGCAGACGGAACAGATTTTCCATATCATCGTACGGTTCGCTTTTCACTGGCCCTGGAATTTCCCAATCACTGCTCAGCAGTGAAATCTGATAATCCAGCGAATCCTTGAGGACTACCGGACCGCCAAACGAATCGGGGAGAACCTCGACGAGCGAAGAAAATCCCCCGAAGAGCGAATCTTCCGGGGGGCGAAGCGCAACGGCAACAATGCCAGCCCCCAGTAAGTCCTCCACCTGGGATTCCGAGAATTGAACGTGTCGCGAGGCGACAGCATTATACGATTGCTGGATATCGTCCCAATTGGCTCCGAGGGTCGAATGGAGATCGATAAAGCCCGGCGTGATGACCTGTCCCTGTAAATCGATTACCCGTGCCAGGGAATCATACGACGTTTTTGCCGGTCCAACGTATTCAATAACGCTGTCGATTATTCCGATTGCCCCACTGTCAATGATGCCTGCTTCGGACATAGTATAAATTGTACAATTTTGAAAATAGACAGGAACGGTCTGACCTAAAACAGCACTCCCCAACTGGAAAACTGCTATTGAGCAGCAGATAGAAAGCACAATTGTCAGATACCGAATTCTCAAGGAAGTATAGCTTTGCTAGTAATTAAAGATACGACCAAAAATTTTTGCATTACCTTATTCAAATTTATCCCGGTCTCCCAATGCAAGTAAATATGCTCCAGCACCGAATCCGATCATGGGAGTCGATCCCCTGTAATCTGTCGTGTATTCGTCATATAACTCAGCAATCATGTGATAGTTTAATTCGGACTGCCGGGTGACCCATTGTATCAATTCATTTCCTCTGTATTTCTCGCCAAGTTTAAACCAGGCGCTCGCTATCCGAAGATCCAATACAACCCACTCCTGGCGGTCGTACCAATCTCCCGTCGGTATCCGCTTATACCCGCGCTTGGTTTTCTCCATCTTCAGATAGGTATTAAAGAGGTGCATTGTATTTCTTGACCGGACGTTGTCGTCCTCAATTATCCAGTTGACGGCCTCAACAGCAGCACCATCCACATAATTTTCGGGAGTGGCTGCATCCAGGTTTCCCTTGACTGCGTTTTTCTTTGAATCGATGAGGTACAATCTGAAGCCCTGCGAAATTTGATTTGCTGCGGCCAGGTATCTCCCGGCGTTCTCGTTGTCATTAACGGCCAATGCCAAATTGGCTGCCGCATCCATACCCCGGATTGCCGCAACTGAGGTATACGTGAAATGCTTTCCTGGAAGGTGCCGCTCCCACGGTCCACTGTCCTGTCGAATTATGCCATAGCCATCGATATTGGCAACTAACGGGTCAGCAATACGTTGAGATATCAACTCCCAATACTCCCTGATAAATGGCACATCTTCGGAAGCATTCATGTAGGATTCCAGCGTCCTTAAGAATAATCCGAACCCGTCTAATTCAATATTCGGGCCATCCTGGTTATGGTCGGACCATTCGGTTCCGTTGCCATAGTATCGACAGACTGAAATTTGATAGGGATGCTGAACACCAAAGTCTTTCCCCTGCCAGAGGAAATGTTTGTAATCTCCGGCATCGGCACGGAGTTGGAATGCCAGGGCGTCCCTGGCTTCCTGATAATGGCCGGTGCGGATAAACGCCTCTACCGCGTATGCCATATCCCGGACCCAAGCAATATTCCAGTTGCCCGGTGGGAGCGAGGCGAGAATCTGGCCGTATCCTTTGCCCTGTTCCCGGACCTGCGCCATCTTCATCATGGCAGTGGATTGCAGGGCCAGATTTCGTTCATCGGCACTTAATTTGTCCGGCAGGGTTTCACCGGCATGCCAGTCATTCCAGTATTCCCGTTCATTATAAAGGCTTGTCATACCAGGGAAATCCACCAGGAATTGTTGCATCTTTTGCATAATTGCATTTTTACCCCTGGGGTGCCATCCGGTGAGATTCACCTGCACAGAACGATCATCGCTGTAATCATAGGTTTGACTTAAATGAATTACCGATGGGTCCATCTGTTTAACGTGGAACTCGAGAGAGGCGTCTTTCACACCGGCGCCGGTCAGCTCTGCAATACTGACAATAACCCGTTCATTGGATGCGAATGGCGCAAACTGGTAAGTCTTTAATGTCAGGACAGGATCAAGATCGAACGATGTTCGAATTATCCCTGTACCGACCTCGTATTCTGTGATATCCTCCGCAAACGCTGCTAGATTATACTGAGTCGTATCGAGCCGGACCTTGTATGCAGCATTTTCCAGCAAATTCACGCTCGCAGTGTTTTCATCGTACTGTGCATAAATATGGTTCAGTACCTGGGTAATCGCGTGCTCTCTGGTATCATACACTGCGGCAATCAGACCGTTACTTGACGGTAATTGATAAAATGAACGGTGCGGAGTGGAAGTCACTTGGTATAAATTCTCTATCTCTTTCTCGGTATACAGACCAACCGGTCCTCGGTAAATCCCGCCGGGTCCGCCATCATCATATACTCGTATAGCCAACACGTTCTTTTTACGCAGAGATTCCGGCGGAATTTTATATTTGCGGAGCGCGCTGTATTCCGTGGTGTATTCCGGAGGAAATTTACCTGTCTGTCCCATGAGGGCTCCATTCAGAAATACCTGATCGACATCATCGATAAATCCGGCGACCAGATACCGGGGGGTGTCCGACCGGAGCAGCTGATCAGAGACAATAAAGGTAATCCGGTACCAGGCAAATCCATCGTACCCCGTAAATCCCTGGGATTCCCAGTTGGCCGGCACCTTGACAGAAGTCCAGGTTGTATCCGCGCTATAGGCGGGCGAAGCCCACGCTGCATCATCTCCGGTATGGACCAGCCAATTTCCCTCGATGGGCAATTGCGCCAACAGAGAAGCAGAGAAAAAACCGCTGAGTAAAACCCCGTAGATCCAGTTCTTCATTCATACCGCCTTTGATTCGATTTTTGGATAATCAACAACCTGATTGCGTCCATGTTCTTTGGCATAGTACAGTGCCTTGTCCCCCCGCTCCACAAGTTCTTCTGCCGAAATCTCCACCGAATCCACCACATGGCTGAGACCGATACTGATGGTGATTGATATCTCTGGATTCTTCTTCGCTACCTCGCCAGTTAACGGAAAAGCGTGCCCCTCAACCCGTCTCCTGAGTCTCTCTGCGATGACCTTTGCCCCGTCTAAATGAGTTTCAGGCAATAAAATAACAAATTCTTCTCCTCCGTATCGTATCGGGATATCAATATTTCGCGAGGAATCCAAAATAATCTGTGCGATCTCTTTTAATATTTTATCCCCATTCAGATGGCCATATGTGTCGTTGACGTTCTTAAATTTGTCAATGTCCAGTATAAGAAAAGCCAGGTCATTGTCATAACGCCGGGACCGTTCCAGCTCTATGCGGAGCTGTTCCTCGAAATACCGCCGATTATACAAGCCGGTCAGGCTATCTTTAATTGCCATCTCTTTCACCTGTTTGAAAATAGTCAGGTTGTTAATTACGTGGAGCACGAGTGCAACCCGCGCCCCGAAGGTGGCAAAAAGCCTGACTTCTTCACTCGTATAACTCGCGGTGCTGCAGGAACCGATATATAATACGCCCAATAGTTCCCCTTCCGGTGCCTTCAACGGAATACTCATGTTTGCCCTGAGTGAATCCGGCAGTTGCGGACTTTCTTCTGAGAGTTCATCCCCCTGCCAACCATAAATCTGGAAATCCAGGCGGTCTTCAGTTAAATCAGTTCCGGTTTCATTTTTATATTGTCGGAATAATTCTCCGACTATTGATTGACGAGAATCTTGATCCAGTTGGTATTCGGACAAGATGATTACCGAATTTTTATTCTCCTGAAAGGTGGCTAAAAATCCAAGGTCACAACTGATAATTTCCCTGAGATCAGAAAAAATCGACTGCACGAATTTATCAAAATCCTGTGTTGTTGCAACTTTTTTACTCATCTCATACAGGAACTTTAATCCCCTGTCCTTCAATTCAGCGGAATCCTCAAGGTCCCGTATATAATTGTATAACGTCATTTCAGCATCGGATAAAGGATATTCCGGTGACAACAGCAGCAAAACTTCATCGACATTCCCGGCGTCAGTATCTATTGGCATACCGGTAATATTGTATAATTTTTTTTCTCCCTGTATTGTGAGTGGGATCTGAGTATAACATACACCGTATTCACGAATCGATTTTTTTACTTTCCTCGTGAACCCCTCAAAGCCATCATCCGGAAAAAGCTGAGAAAATCCTGCCTGGATTACTTCTGCCTCGGATTGACCAGCCAGACGAACCGCCGAATCATTTGCCGACAAAACACTCCCATCTGCGATTTTGACTCTAAACAGGGCCAGCTTGGATACAATAGTTTTTTGATCCTCTTCATCTGCAGTCAATTCATTCCCTAACTGGCCAATTAAAAGGCGCCGGGCCTGATTCCTTTTGTATTCATTAATGGCATCGGTTAAAATGTCCCGCAGCTGCTCCAGCTCAAAAGGTTTCCGGAAAAAACGAAATGCCATCCCCTGGTTAATCGCATCTATTACTTCCTGTAATTCCGCGTGGGCAGTCATCATAACCCGGACGATTTGCGGTTCTGTTTCCCGCAATTTATTGAGCAGGTCCACCCCACTCATCCCCGACATCCGCTGATCAACCACAGTCACCTGGACTTCCTCCTTCGTTACGATCGCCAGGGCTTCCTGGCCGGAGTTAGCAACCAGTGTTTCGAAATTCCAGTCCTCTGCGACATCTTTGAGAAACTCTAAAAGGTTCTCATCATCATCTACGAATAATACAGTCTGAGCCATAGATTTAAGCCCGGTTTTTCGGGACGGCCTATCCCGGTTCTGAAACGGCAAACAACTCTTTGTGATCTGTGATGGTTTTCACAACCTGTGAGGCAACGGTCGAACTTTGCATTATATAGAAATGCAGGGAAGGCACACCTGCTTCCAGTAACTCCATACTTTGCTGAACAGTCCACTCAACTCCGATATCTTTCACAGTATCGTCCGGCGCTTCCTCCACAGCCTTTGATAACTCTTCCGGGAGATCGATATGAAAATACCTTGGCAGGAAGTTTATGTGGCGGCGTGATGTTAAAATTTTAAGCCCGGGAATAATCGGGACTGTAATCCCGGCTTCGCGGCATTTTTCAACATAGTCAAAAAACTTCTGGTTTTTAAAGAACATCTGGGTGACGATATAATCGGCACCGGCCTCCACCTTTTCTTTTGTCCGCTGGATATCCCAGTCCAGGTTGGGTGCTTCAAAGTGCTTTTCCGGATAGCCGGCCACACCGATACAGAAGTTGGTCGGAGTCGCATCCATCAGTTCTTCCAGGTAATTTCCGTTGTTCATATCACCGATCTGCCGGACCAGATCTATCGCATATTCGTTCCGGGTGCGACCATTCATAAGTTCTTTCTGATACCCCGTATCATCACCACGGATGGCCAAAACGTTATCCATGCCGAGATAGTTCAGTTCGATGAGGGCATCTTCTGTTTCCTGTCGCGTAAAACCATGGCACAGAAGATGCGGTACCGCATCAATATTATAGTGATGAGTAATCGCCGCACACAATCCAATTGTCCCCGGCCGTTTGCGCTTGACCCGCCGGCGGAACACGCCACCGGACTGCTCTTCCAGTTCCACTTCCGCGGCATGGCTTGTCACATCAATAAAAGGAGGATTAAACGGCAGAACACTATCTATCGTTTCAAAAACTCCTTCAATACTTCCGCCACGTTTCGGGGGGATAATTTCGTAACTGATTAACGGCTCAGTCGCCCGATCCAGGTGTTCTGTAACTTTCATGAAAAACCCTGCTTTTCAATTTTTACACTGCTTGTCGGTCAGGTTTTTTAAATTAGATCCCTTTAACCTGAGTACATATAAAAAATATAGATTTTTACACAGGTAGAATCAACTTTAATTAAGTTGAACTAAAACCAGAAATGACTTTGGATTATCAATTCTGAACGTGAATAATCCGGGTCGGCTGCTGTCGTGATGATTCGGTATTGGGGTTTTAGCTCAACATAGGATACAGGAATAATATCCATCCCCAGGATAAACCGCTTCAAATCGACTCCTGTTAATTCGACGTCGGGATCGTACATACTATAGGAGGCAACCAGGTCCAGGCCCTGTAGAATCCGTGCCGAAAACTCAGAATAGAAGGCATAGCCAGTTGCGCCCTGTTGTGAATAATCACTGGTAAAATCCATTTCACCGAGATAGGTAAATCTGCCGAAATTTATGCCAGTGTATACACCGTAGTAGCTATATCTTCGTCCGAGTCCTGCTAAATCTCCGGTAAAGTAACTTCCTCCGGCCAGGAAGTTGAGGTCTCCTATCCAGAATGCATGTGCCAAATTCAACACCGCTGTATATTCTGTCCCGTTGCGCGGTTTACCTATGCTCCCGGTGAGCTGTAAGCCAAATGGCTTGACCATGGCCTCAAGACCGACAGTCTGGCTCGATGGCTTCCAGTGCAGTCCCTGCCGGCCGACCGGAATACCGGCTATGGAATCCGCCACGGTGATACCCCCGACATTACCGCCACGAATAAATGCAGTATGGTCGTCCAGGCGAAGCCCGTACGCCGGAAGAAACTGTCCGAAACGCAGGTATCCCCCATCACCGGAATAACTAAACTGCGCCCATACATCAGTGGCCGCAATACTCCGAAATAGCGATTGCTCTAAAAAGAACTCCAGCTGTTCTGATGGCGCAATATGCAGATAGGCATCCGCCTGCATCGGGAAAAAGGCGGATTGTGTCGTACGCTCATCCACATACCGGTAATATTGCACCCGAACATCGCCACCAAACCGTATAAATTTGTTAAATTGTGTGGTGTATTCATCACTACCGAATTCTTCCCACTCCGACATTGGCAGCACTTTTTGAGAGTAAAACTCTGCGCCGTAACTGTTGCGTAACGCGCCTCCCTGGTCATTGACATGACACTGACCACAAGATACGCCCTCCTGTGCTGCAAATCTGGGGAGGGCCATCAGGACATTGGAAAGAATGATTATAAGACCAATTAAATATATCGGATAAATGAATTTCCTCACTGCGCCTCTTTGGTTTTGTTGGGAAAAGCGAATTAATATCTACACAGAAATTATAAGTAACGACAGATATATTATCTATGAAATAATTGAGTATGGTGTTATAAGATAGGGAAAACCTGTTGGGTGAAATGGCATTCCAAAATAATTTCGTTCGTGAAAGGATCTCCTTTACAAGGCTCATGAGCGTGGAGTCAGGAGATTCTTCGTTTCACTCAGAATGACAGGTTTTTTAAATATGAGGAGAGCAATCGCTGTCATCCTGAACGAAGTGAAGGATCTCCTTTGCAAGGCTCATGCACAGTGAGTATGGAGATTCTGCGCCCGGCTGTAGCCGGACACAGAATGACGACGTTGTTTTGTGACCCTTTCAGGGGTCGGCGATCCTGAAAGGGTCATTACTGCTCCCCGCGTTACCAAATCCTTCCTCGACTGCCACCGATCCCGAGACGTTATCGGGGCGATCGACGGCGGGATTCTGACACCGCCTTGCAATGAGATTGCAAGGCTCTATCGGGAGACTTACTCGAAATGACTGACCACAACTAGCCAACCAAAACCCCTGTCATCCTGAACGAAGTGAAGGATCTCCTTTGCAAGGCTCATGCGCAGTGAGTATGGAGGTTCTTCGACTCCGCTGACGCTCCGCTCAGAATGACAGGGAGGACGATTTTTTTATCAGGCGAACTATTATAATTTCAATCTGAATAATTTTTCTATACCTTATGAACACAAATGAACCTCATTCTTCATCGTTGCCAAAAGTGTGATCTTCAACACAGGTGGATGAAGGGTTGCTTTCTCACCGCTTGGAATAAGAAATTATACATAATACATTTAAACCTATGTTACTAACCCTACAATTACCGGAAGAATGACGCAGGATACCCTACAAGAAAATGTCAGAGTATTGGTGGTTGACGATGATGCTAATATCATCTCAATTATCAGCGAACATTTATCTAATATCGGTTATGAACTCGTAACCGCACAAAACGCTGAAGATGCACGAAAAAAGTTTTCCGCTGAATCCGTCGATGCCGTCCTGCTGGATATCAACCTGCCGACCGCCAGCGGTCTGGATCTGCTCAGGGAATTCAAATCAGAGCGCCCGGAAATAGTCGTCATCATGATTAGTGCGATTTCAGACATTAATACCGTCGTCAAATCCATTCATGAAGGCGCGTATGATTACCTGGTGAAACCGATTATCGATCTGAACCAGGTGAACCTCCGCATCGAAAAAGCCTTTTCCGAGCAGGAGCTCAAATCTGAAAACGAAGCCCTCCGAAACGAACTATCCCGGCAGTCCGAGATCCCCGAATTGCAGAGCCGGTCTCCGGCAATGGCAAAAATCAAAGATATGATCAAAACTGTTGCCAATTATGATTCCACTGTTCTGATCACCGGCGAATCCGGAACGGGAAAGGAAGTTGCGGCGCGCAATATCCATAAATACAGTGAGCGGAGTGAAAAACCGTTCATCGCCGTCAACTGTGGCGGGATCCCCTCTACTTTATTAGAAAGCACCTTGTTCGGGTATGAGAAAGGGGCCTTTACCGGTGCTGCAAAACGCACGCGGGGGCTCTTTGAAGAATCTAACCACGGCAGTATTTTTCTGGATGAGGTGACCGAAACCAACCCGGACTTCCAGATTAAACTGCTGCGGGTATTGGAAGACAGTAAGATCAGGCGGGTCGGCGGAACTGATGAAATTAAACTCAACCTGCGGGTCATAGCCGCAACCAACAAGGACCTGAAAAAGATGGTTGAGGAAGGTCATTTTCGCGAGGACCTGTATTACCGACTCAACGTCGTAAACATTTCTTTACCCCCTCTCAGGGATCGGACAGAGGATATTCCCCTCATTGTCGAGTACCAGCTGAATCGCCTCTCCGACCGACTGGGTCGGGAACCATTCAATATTGATGCTGAGGTGATGGAACAGTTTCAGGAGTATCACTGGCCCGGCAACATTCGGGAACTGATCAATGTGCTCGAAAACGCGATTATCATGTCCGAATCGGACACCATCACATATGAGGATCTCCCGGGACACTTTACAACGGAATTAAAGAGTCAATCATTCGCGCCATCCAACGGCAACGATTACCAGTCCGCAAAGACAGAATTCGAGATTGCCTATTTTACCTCTCTGCTCGACCAAACCGACCACAACATCACCCGGGCAGCCGAAATTGCCGGAATCACCCGGCAGCACCTGTATCACAAGTTAAAAGAGCTGAAAATCCGCGATTAATCCTCGTTAACTCCTCGTTTGTTAAGATTATCTTACAGAACCGGTGTCCTGTAACATATATCTTACGTATCAGAGTACTTCCCCCCTTTTCCCATTACGTATAGTTCCGCACTAAGTTTTTGTTTATAAATTAGTTAATAATCCATTTTATCATTCTGGCACAGCGTTTGAAATAGGAATAGTGAATGAAAAATGATTCACTAACCAAACAAAAGGAGAATTAAAATGGGGCAGCAACAATTACTGCTTTTAGTGTTGGCAGCAATCATTGTCGGTATTTCAGTGGTTGTCGGAATGAACATGTTTAGTGAAAGCTCAGATCAGGCTAATATCGACGCGATTCGTCAAGATTTAATTACAGTCAGTAGCCAAGCACAAGCCTGGTATAAAAGGCCTTCAATGATGGGTGGCGGTGGAAATCAGTTTACTGGATTAGATTTTACTAAAATGTCGTTCCCAAGTGACTCAACAACGAATAGCGACAAGACTGCTCATAATGTCAACGGCTCATATGAGTTGACGTCAGTGCAATCAGATAGCGTGACTATAGTCGCTACACCGGCAATTGCAGAAAATATTGAACTTACTGCAGAGGTAGGAAAGGGCGGCGTAAAAATTACTAGTGGAACTCCGTAAATAGTTCACAACTCTAATCAAATTAAAAAGGCTCCGATATCGGAGCCTTTTTAATTATTAACAAAAGCACAAAGATATCAAATGACTGATTTTCGGATTAGCGGGATTACAAGAAAAGGTAAACGTTTTCAAAGCGAGATAGAAGCCGATTCCAAGCAATCTGCCCAGGAAAAAGTGAAAATCCTGGAGCAGAAAAAAGGTCTGCGGCAGACTGAACTCGAGGAAAAGAAAACCTTTATTTATAAGGTAAAGCAGAACGGCAGCAAACCCCTTACCGGCGAGCAACAAGCCTATTCTAAAGAGGAACTTGAACAAGCGTTTTCTAATCTTGGCTACGAAGTAGTCAAGGTCCAAAAGAAACTCTTTGATTTCAAGGGTTCCGTACCTACCGATGAGGTCGTGTCATTTATCCGGTTATCCGCCGATTTATTACAACAGGGACTCCGCTTCGATGAAATTCTCCGGTTAATAGGGGAAGACGTCACTAACAAGCGGATGAAGAATACCATTAAGCAGATAGAAAAGGACCTGAAAGACGGAAAAGAAGGACGTGAAGTCTACGGGAAGCACGAAAATGTGTTCGGCAAATTCGCTACCTATATGCTGAGTGTCGCCTCCACCAGCGGAAATATGTCACAGGTTTTTGAGAGTACGGCAAAATTCCTGGAGCGCGACTCGGAATTTAAAAAGAACCTTAGAAAATCTTTACTCATGCCAATGATTACCCTGGTTGCAGTCTTTGGTGTTGTGGTTGCATATGTTACCTACATATTTCCAAAGACGGCCAGTCTCTTCCTGAAATTCGATATCGAACTCCCTCCTATGACCGCAGGTACACTGGCACTTGCTGATTTTCTCCAGATATATTGGTTACCCCTGACGCTGGCATTTGCCATACCATCTGCGGCATTTTTTATTATCCTACAGACAAAAAAGGGACGTCGAAAATTCGACCAAATTCTGTTACAAATCCCGGTCATTGGTAACCTGCTCCATAAGACCAGTATCGAAATTTTCGCCCGGGTGTTTTACACCCTGTACAGCGGTTCCGGTGAAAATGTTGAGGTGATTCGGGTAGCCGCGGAAGCCTGCCGGAATTCCTACATGGAGCACCGAATCAAAACCGTTGCACTTCCCATGATGTTGCGGGAAGGGAAAGGACTGGTCGAATCCCTCCATGCAACCGGTGTCTTCCCAAAAACCGCGATAAGCCGTTTCCGGCTGGGATCGGAATCAGGAGCCCTGCGCAGCAATGCCAAGCAACTGGCAGATTACTATGAATCACAAACCGGCTACAAAATGGAATCGGTAATCGCGACAATTAACGTGACTATTAGCATGTTTATCATGATTGTCATGGTGGCAATTACGATTATCTCCTCAGAAACTGCAGTTATTAAACCAAACTCACCTATATAAAATTTATGAACTTCAAATCCCAAAAAAATACAGACGTCAATACCGCTTCAAACGTCCACTCTGGCTCCCCGTCAGGCAATGGACATAAACGGGCAGCCTCCGATACCAGGGAGAACAGAAAATTTCTTGGAAAAATCCTCGTTGAGCGCGGCATTATCACCGAGGAGCAATCCAACACCGCTCTGGCTATCCAAAAACGGGAAACCGGCAGATCGCGGAGAAGTCTCGGGAAAATCCTGCACGAGGAACTCGGGGTCGACCGGCACCTAGTCATGCAGGAAATCGCCAGTATTTATGCCTTCCGTGTTGTTGGGAGACGACGCGAATCTTTCCCTCCGGAGCAGATAGATTTCATCAAGAGTATTGTGGAAGATTGTCCCGAGTCAGTTTTTTCGCAGATGGTAGAGCATACGGTCCTCCCCTATGAAATGAACCGGAACGCAATCGTGTTTGCTGCTGCCGATCCCACCGATCCTGTTATCACCAGAATTATTTCGGAACTGAATTTCAAGCAGTATGAAATCGCCTATTGCCAGCTTGAGGTTTTGAACAAGTTAATTGAACAGGTTTACGAGCAGAAAAACGAATACCTGGATCTATTAGACGAGATAGATTTCAGCGAAACCGATATCACCGAGCAGGTGAATGAAATCGACGAGGAGGAGCTGGATGCGGAAATAAACCGCAGCATGCTCAACTCGTTGATCGAGGGCATGCTCCTGGAATCGGTCCGCCAGGGTGTCAGCGATATTCACGTGTTACCCCAGCAGGGCAATATCACCGAAATTCATTTTCGCGTGGACGGGAAACTTCAGATGTGGCACCGTCAGGAAGGCGTAAAACCGGAAGCGATATCCGCTGTTATCAAAGATAAAACCCGCAACGTAGACCGTTTTGAGCGGGATTCATCTCAGGACGGCTTTATTCAGCGTATCGTCGACAATCACCAGATCAGGTACCGTGTGTCTATCCTCCCCATCGTGGGACAGGAATTTGCCCGGAAGTTCGAATCCGTTGTCATCCGGGTACTCGATGATCGCAAGGTTATAACCGATTTAAACAAACTCGGACTGCAAAAACAGGCACTCGAAGACTTTACCAAGGCGATTACCAAACCGTCCGGCATTGTTATTATCACGGGGCCCACCGGGAGCGGAAAATCGACAACGCTGGTGGCGGCCTTATCCCATATCATCGATCCATCGATCAATGTTCTGACCGTTGAGGAACCGGTCGAATACCTCATCCATGGTGCCCGGCAGCTGAAACTGAGTCATCACATGACTTTCGAGCAATCGCTCCGGGGTATCCTGCGCCATGATCCGGACGTCGTCCTGGTTGGTGAAATCCGGGATCTGACCACGGCTGAACTGGCCATTAAACTGGCAAATACCGGCCACCTGACCTTTTCCACGCTTCATACCAACGATGCACCAAGCGCTGTCTCCCGCTTATATAAAATGGGTATCGAGCCCTTCCTTATCGCAAACGCGGTCAACCTGGTTATGGCACAGCGGCTCGTCCGAAAACTCTGCGAACATTGTAAAAAGCCGATGACCGATTTACACCCGGAAGTTCCGCGTAATCTCGGCTTTACAGAACAGGAAATCGAGGAAACCACCTTCTTTTCCCCCACCGGCTGCGATAAATGCCACAATGGGTATAAAGGGCGAACGGCTATTATGGAAGCACTCTCCTTCTCCAAGGAAATCCGCAATTCCATCCTCAGTGCCGGTGAGCAGATAGATGAAGAGGCTATCAAAACGATGGCGGTGAATGACGGAATGCTCACCCTGCGCGCATCCGGACGTGAACGGATCAAGGAAGGCATTACTTCATTGGAAGAAGTCGCAGCAATAACTGTGGAGGATTGACCAATGAGTGGTACAAGCGAATTATTACTGTTACTCGGATCCCTGGTTATTTTTTCCCTCGTCTCACTCAATATCAATACCATGCTTGCCAATAATTCTGACCTGATGGTGTCCCAGGAATACGAATACCAGGCCGTAGCCGTAGGACAGAGTTATATCGAATCCATGCGAGCATTGGCTTTTGACGAATCGACGTTAGGAGGCACAATTCCGACGACCGTTCCGAACGATTTTTCAAATGCCGCAAATTTCGGTGGCAACGGCGAGGGCGAATCGGTTGCCGATTTCGATGATTTCGATGATTACGACGAGTATGTAGTGTCAGACACAACTGTTCACGGTGTCTTTGACGTATATATCAACGTTATATACGTAACGGAGGATAACCCGAATGTCAACGCCGGCATAAAAACCACCCACAAGCGGATGGATATCACTGTTTCGAACCAGGTGTTGGAGCATGACGTTACCCTGAGTTACATTCGAAGTTTCACGGGGACTTTATAACATGAATATCAACTTAGTCGGCAGTTATATCATTGGCGGACTGATCCTGCTCTCGATACTGGGTATGAACGGCACCCTTATTGACAATTCCATTGAAAGCATTGGCGATTACCAGGTAAAAACGCATACCTCGACGATTGCAGAAGTCCTCGCCAACGATATCCGGAAAATCGGCTACCAATATACAGAGAGCAATCCCCTTGATTCCATCCAAACCCATGCCGTTCAATTCAACGGGGATGTTACCGGGGATAACGATGCGGATGTCATCCAATGGATCTTTGCCCAGTCCGCCCCGGACCTGCATACCGCAAATCCGTCGGACACTTCCCTGTTCAGAATCGTCAACGGGGATACCACGGACTTCTCCGGCGGTGTAATTACTTTTGCATTTACCTATTATGACAGTCTCGGGAATACGACTCTGGACACTGCAGCCACCAAATCCATTCATGTCCAATTAGTGTGTGAAAGCACGGAAAAGATAGGAAATCGGTACTTAAAATCGGCCTGGAGTCAGCGATTCCGGCCAATAAACCTTAGCGGGATATAAACTATTATGGGACGCGCATTACTTATCATCGTCAGTGGTTTGATGCTGTCAGCCAGTATTGCCCAGATCTCCCTGCAGGATCGGCAACAGACCCTGTTCGACCGGACCAATACGTTCATCCGGGATGCCGAGACCAGAAATATGGCAAACTCGGGTCTGGAAATCGCGCTAAAAAAACTGGATACGGATAATACTTGGCGCGATGGTATCTCAAATCTTTCTCTGGGCGGCGGTCTTTTGAATGTGCTTGTTGAGGACGCAACAACGAATTCCTCGCTCGAAGCCAATCAGATTAAGGTCACGTCTACAGGGACTATCCAGGATACCAGCAGTGAAGTCACCGGAATCCTCGCGTATCAGGGCGGACTGCCAGAGACTCCCTCTCCACTCGGTATTTATAGTAATAACCTGAACCTGAATATGAGTGGAAACTCCGTACTTATCAATGGAAATGATAAAAATACTAACGGTACAAGCGGCCCGAAGAAAGCTTTACCCGGTTTGACAGTTGGCGGTCCTGACGCTTATAACAACGTGCATAACAACCTCACCAGTGACCAGTTAAATAACATCACCGGCGCGGGGAGTACCCCCAGTGTTGAACAGGCAGATATCGAGGGCGCCGACTTACAACCGTTTATTGATAAATATACGGCAGATCCGGACATAGTCGTTTCCTCCGACTTGAACAGCGCAGAAATCGGCACCCCAGATAATCCACAAATAACCGTCATAAACGGGGATATTCATATATCAGGAGTCACTGGTGCAGGTATCCTGGTCGTGGAATCGGGTAACTCCATCAGCATAACGGGAAACTTCGACTTTAAGGGGCTCATCATTCTGCAGGGGAATACGAATTTTGAAGCAGATATTTACGGAAATACACATATAAACGGTGCCCTCTTATGTTCTTCCAGTGATCCGAGTGCAAACTTTGATATCGACCTCCGTGGGAATGTGACTATGAATTACGGCAGCCAATCTTTGGTAGCGCTCGAAAAGAAATTGTCTGACAAGGTTGATAGTCAACTTCAACAGGTTACCCGTTATGAATAAAGTTAAGGTAAAGACCGGAACCCGTATGTCGAATGCAGAACTCTCACTGCTGACCGCTCCCCTGGTCGATTCAATACCGATGGACGCCGGGTATGTGGAACGCCATAAACAGCTGGGGCAAATATTAGATGAACAATCGGAAGATATTCGTCTCCATCTTCGTAACTATATGCATTCCCATCTCAAACTGATGCTGCAGGAAGGGGCTTCCGACATGGATTTGGGCGGGCAGGGCTGTGCCGGTAAAATCTGGTTCCGGACTCAGGGACATAAAGGTCCGCTGGAGGCAGATGGTCCCCTTTCCCTTGAGGCGACTGACTTCCTCTGTCATAACATGCTAATGCCTGAACAACGAAAAATTCTTCTTAAGGAAAAGAACCTGGACTTTTCCTATTCGCTGGAAACGAATAACGGGAACCGGCCTCAACGCTATCGCGCAGACATGTACTTTGATTTAGACCATCTGGCGCTCAATGTCCGCTTAATCAATCCGGAAATCCGGTCTTTTAAAGAATTGGGTTTACACCCTACTGTGGCACAATCGCTAAGTGTGCAATATCAAAAATCCGGACTGGTGTTGATCACCGGGATTTCCGGGGCAGGAAAATCCTCGACACTGGATACCATTATCGATGCGAACAACAAAACAGCTGCTGCACACATTGTGATTATTGCCTCCCCGGTGGAACTCATTCACACTCCCCAAAAATCCATCGTACGGCACCGGGAAGTGGGCCGCGATGTCCGATCATTCAAGGACGGCGCAATCGAAGCATTACGGCAGGACCCTGACATTATCGTACTGGGTGAACTTCGCGATCCCGAAACGGTCGTGACCGCACTCGAAGTGGCTGATTCCGGACATAAAACTTTCAGCACCCTTCACACAGCCTCTGCCATAGAGAGTATTGATCGCATTGTGGGAGAGATGCCAACAGATGAACAAAACCGGGTCAGGAATCGCCTGGCAGATGTCTTAACTGCTGTTATCAGTCAAAAACTGGTCCGCACAAAAGAGGGCCGATTACATCTGTGTAAAGAAGTCCTGTTAAACACCCCGTCTGTGAAAGCGGCCATTCGCAATAACAATACCGGAGATATTTACCAAATTCTTCAGGAAAGCGGTGATTCCGGCATGCATACACTGGAACAGGACCTGAAGCGCGCCGTCGATAAGGGAATTATCACGCAAAAAGAAGCACTGAATCAAGCGAATAACAAGAAGCGCCTGAGTCAACTCATCAACTATATAGAATAACCTTGTAATACGGATATATCATGGGGACAAAACAAATTATCGGCTTATCGCTGGACGGGCCATTACTCCGGATGGCCATCCTGGAAGAGGGAAAAGACTCTCTCCGTTTAGCCGCGTTGCAAACCGTGGAATTCGAACACCCCATTATGGCTCAGGCATTTCAGGAAAAAGTATCCAGCGAGGTACGGACTCCAGCGTTTGTAGAGGAGCAAGAAGGAACCGGTGATGACTCCGAATCCTCAAACGGATCTTACGGTACAGAGGATGAAATCCCGGATGATCTCTTTAGTCTGACGGACGCTTATGAACATGAAGATCAGGGGGACGAAAATGATATAGAAAAAGTGATCGAACTCTTCAACTCGTTGCGTATGAAAAAAATGGAAATAGGGCTCGGTCTCCCGCTGGGGTCCACGATATTTCATCCGGTTGAAGAAAAAAATTACTCTTCGACCAAAAAGAAAGAGATCAAAGAAATAGTGGAAAACCGGATCAGGGCAGTATACGAACCATCTGATTCCGAGGTCCACTACGCCTATGAAATTCAGGAAAACGGACGAATGCTCCTTGTTTCCCGGGAAGGTGATATCCCGATTTTACAGTCGTTGGAAACGGCCGGAGAACTGAGTAATACCAAACTGACATACCGGGAAATCATGCCGGATGAGACCGCTGTGATTGGATTAATACGATCGAACTACGAGCTGGAATCCGGACAAGTAACGGCAATCATTCAGACGGGGTTTGACTCGAGCCGGATCATCATCCTCGAGGAACACCACATTTTTGCAGTCCTCCCGTTAATTCATCGGGGCCACCGGGCAGATGATGCAGTTCAGACCTGTCTCAGCAAATTAATTCTGGAGCTGGACCAGGGGAACATCCCGGAATTACATCAAATTATTGCCATAAACAGCACTTTAGGGGATAATCATTATACCTTCGTATTGGAGCATCTGCCGGGAGTGCATATCGAATCATTTCAATTCAATGAAGCACTAATGGAAATCGACCCGGAGTTCGAGGAGAATCTCCACCAGTTCATCCCGGCGATCGGTTCAGCATGGATTATCACCAAAAAGGCACAGGGAGACCTCCCTGTCCTTTCACTTCTTCCCCGGTATATAAAAGATCGGCAAAAGGTTTTTAAACTGAAGTGGCATGGAATTCTTTTGATTTTTCTGATAGCCCTGACTCCCATCGGATTCAACAAAATGTACCAGGATAAAATGGCCGAATACGATGGTATTGCACGGCAAACCATTAATACCTGGCAACAGGTCGAAGTTGCCAAACCGTTTGTGGGAGAGGTAGAAGAACTCGCACAGTCCATTTCAGCCATACACTCTGATCTGGAACTGCTTGACACACTGAGTCATGGCAGCCTCCGCTGGAGCGCGAACCTAGTGTTTATCAGCAATGTCTTTGATGAGGTCAACAGTTGCTGGATAGATAAAATGGTGACGCTGAGTGACCGGATAGTGATCGAAGGATATGCCCGGTATCGAAACAGAGTGCCCCGGTTAGCCGCCAAATTCAGAGAAGTCGAGATCAAGGAAGTTACGGAGGTTACCCTGCGTGACGTTCAGGTCTACAAATTTTTAATGCACGTCACAAAGGTCGTCGATGACCCTGCCGTGTACAATCCTGCAGGTGAAAGTAACTCATGAAACATTCTATCCGAAATTCGCTCGTTTTAATCGGGATACTTTTCCTGCTTGTGGCCGGCGCATGGGCATTCCTGCACTACAGGGTGAACCCGAAAATCGCCGATGCCAAAGATTCATTGAATAAACGCAAACAGGAATTAGCCGAAATAAATGCTACGATCAACCAATACCAGGCGCTGCAGGAACGATATACGGAGGTCACCGAATCCCTGTCACAGCACCCAAAAGATCTGTTCCCTTCTGATGCGCAAAGTATCGTATATGGTTTCATAAACGCACTCAGTACCGGTAAATCCTATATTGATTACAACCTGAAATACGTTCGTACGGAGGAGTTCGATCACTACGGTGTGGTCAGAACCAGCCTTATTGGTACCGGGTACTTCACTTATTTGTACCGGTTTATTTCGGCAATCGAGCACAGCGCCCCATTAACCAAAATTACTGCACTTCAGATCACTTCGCTCGACGAAGCGGAATCACTGGGGAAAGTGGACGTACGGATGGAAATAGAATGTTACTTCTATCGTCCAAACACAGATTCATTAACCCGGCGTAGATGGGTTGCGTATGATATTGGCACTCTCCGGAAATCTCCCAAACCTGAAAGCAGGGTGACTGACCTGATAAAACTCGGCCATCCGGTGACTGTACTGGAAAAATCTAACGACTGGTCACACGTGTCTGCCGACGGAGGAACCGGGTGGATTCGGAATGCTGCCCTGGTCTCCGATCCGAATAGTGTTGATCTAATGGCGTCTTCCCGGGCAGAGCAAATTACCCATAACCCGTTCTATCCGCACATTCATTCCATACCGACAAACCGACAGAACCTGGTGGATGTTTCAAAGAGCCGGATCATTGGCCTCACCAGCAACCAGGTGTATCTGATTGACCAATCCGGTGAGATGCAAACATTATCCCGCGGATCGAATGTGTACCTCGGAACTCTGACAAGGATCAACCAAAAACAACAATACGCGGTTTTCCAGCTCAATCGAGGCGGAGTACGTGAACAAGTGACACTACATGTGGAAAAAAATAATTAATTGATGTTGACTGGGGCATAATCATGAAAAAGATTTTAGTCGGATCAATTCTGCTACTGATGATTCAGACAGTCTGGGCACAACCGGGGAATTTACCTGTACAGCCGACCCGGAATCCTGATGAAATAGTGACTCTGAGCCGTGAAACCACGTTTGAGCAGGCTATCCAAATCCTAAACAGTTTCGCCAGGGAATATGAACAACGAATTATTATAAACCGGTCTTCATTCGAAGGTCCTATCGGTGTGAATATCCCGGCGATGCCATGGCAGCAGGCGCTGCAATATATCGCCGCGGCCAATGGGTTAGTGCTGCAGGAAAAACCGGACTATTATGAGGTGCTGGAAGAGGCGCCCGCACAACAGGCAGCCAAACCTGCACGTCGAAAAACCGGCCCATATTCCCTGGATACCCGGGAAGTCAAAATTTCGGCTACCTTTTTTGAGGGACAAAAACGCCTGCTTCGTGAAATCGGTGTGGATTGGTCAACCCTGAAAAATGGCAAAGTGGCAATAAACAGTGTCGGGGCTCAGAATGTGTCCAATTCCCTGTTCGAAGTAGCTCTGCCATCATTTAACGAATCAGACCTATTACAGCTCGCAAGTACAGGCTGGGATATCAGAGCCCTGTTTAGCACATTCGAGGCTGCGAATAAGGGAGAAATTCTTTCTGCGCCAACAATTAAAGTAATGGACGGAGAAACCGGACGGATTCAGGTCGGACAGGACTTTTCAATTAACCAGGTAGACTTTGCCGGCAACACAGTAACAAAATTTTTCAGCACAGGTACCATACTCGATGTGACCCCGGAAGTAGTGCAAATTCATGATACGACGTTCATCCATATGTCTATAACAGCTGAGAAAAGTTCTGCACAGCCAGACCCGGTCAGTACGATTATCAATAAACAACAAGCGAATACCCAAATACTGTTACTCAGCGGTGAAGAGACGTTGATTGCCGGATTATATCGAAACGAAGAAGCTGTAGTCCGACGGGGTATTCCATATTTGAAAAACCTGCCCTGGTGGTTTTTCGGGCTCCGGTTCCTCTTCGGTTATGACTCAAAAGATGTACAGGAACAGGAGCTGGTTATTCTGATAAAGGCGGAATTAGTGCCAAGTGTTGCTGACAGGTACAGTCAGCAGGCAAAGGGGTCATAATGGTTTCGTATCGATTTTAATATACTGTTATTCTGCCTTGTATACTGCAAAGTCTGTTTTAACGTATTCTCAATCGTCAGTGCAAATATGTGGGAACAATATATTGCACGAGTATATCATATTGAAGTGTAGGCAATCGAATGGCATCGGCCAATATATTAGTTATTGATGAAGACGAACATATTCTGGACCTGTTCAGGAATATTTTTAACGAATTTAATACACCGGTCGAAACTGCCAAGGAATGCAGTTCAGGGGTATCAAAACTTGCCGATCGTAAATTTGAATTAGTCTTTCTGGATGCAAATCTCGGCAGAATAACCGGTTATGAAATACTTAAACTCATTAAAGGACTTCACAAGGATACCAAGGTTATAATTATGTCCGCCCATATCGAGAAAATAGTCATCGAATCCCACGCGGAAGTCCATGCAGATGCTTATCTCGAGAAACCCCTGTCTCTCATTGATATATTAAGCTACACCAACCGGTACGTGGATATTCCCGGGTTAAGTAAAAAACTTGCACAGAAACAGAACTCCAATCACAGTTGATCACCCTAGTCTTTTCTGATTTCCCCTCCTGGTTATGTGCCACTATTATCATATCATTGTTTTTATATTATCAGCATTACGTATCCATAGTTGGAATCAGCACTGAAAAATTAAGGTGTTTATCTCACCCGAATTATTTTTACATTAATTGGTTTCGAAATTTGGATATGAAACAGCAAATGGAAGCTAAAACCCGCGCACATTCAAATATAGCGCTGATCAAATATTGGGGTAAACGTGACAGGAAACTCAACCTGCCTGCAGTGGGCTCGGTTTCTCTGACATTAGATGCGCTATATACGGAGACCTCTGTGAAATTTGGTCCTGACCACACCAGGGATACAATTATCCTTGACGGCAAAGAAGCATCCCCCCGGGTACAGAAACGCACCAGCCACTTTCTCGACATTATCAGGAAAATAACCGATACTAATCAACGGGCGTTTATCCGCTCTTCCAATAATTTTCCCACGGCAGCCGGGCTTGCATCCTCTGCTTCCGGTTTTGCGGCATTAACACACGCATCGTTAACGGCTCTCGGAGCAACCGTAACTCCCAGAGAGATGTCCGGGATAGCACGACAGGGATCTGGTTCCGCTGCCCGTTCCATCTTTGGCGGATTTGTCGAGATGCATAAAGGCTCCAAGCCAGACGGCGCAGACAGTGTCGCCGTGCAGTTATACGCCGAAAATCACCTGGATATCAGGCTACTCATTGTGGTAATTTCCGAAGAAAAAAAAGCGACTGGTTCAACCATGGGCATGATAGAAACGGAGCAGACTTCCCCCTTCTATCCTGCATGGGTTAACACGGCCGACACCGATATTCAGGAGATGAAATCCGCCCTGGCTGCCAAAGATTTTGCCAGGATCGGCGTGCTAAGCGAACATAGTTGCCTGAAAATGCACGCCACTGCCCTTGCTGCCCGTCCTGGTATCCTGTACTGGAACAAGGGAACGATTTCTGTCATGCACGCCGTTCGCGATATCAGAAAAGCAGGAACACCAGTATATTTTACCATAGATGCAGGACCGCAGGTAAAGGTGCTCTGTCTTCCGGAGTATGTTGAACAAGTGATAGACGAATTAAACACCATTCCCGAAGTCCGGCGGATAATTACGTCCGCCCCCGGCCCCGGAGTTCACCTGATACAGGAGCCAGAATTATGAGCCACGCAAGTGCTCCGGGAAAAATGATATTGCTGGGTGAATATGCTGTGCTGGAGCGCGCACCAGCAATAGTATCGGCCGTAAATAAATTTGCCAGGGTCACTATTGAAAAACGCTCAGGGAGTAAATCCGCAATTATCCCGGTGAACCTGAATATCCAACCGGCGACCTTCGTTTTCAAGGGAAATAAGGTATTATTGGATTCGGAAGCCCCCGCCCGGCAACGGAATCAATTCAGATATGTGGAAGCCGTGTTAAACGTTCTGGTTACTCAAATCGATGAAATTTGCGATACTGCAATGGAAATTACCATAGATACCGATGCGTTTTATCATTCAAACGGAAAAAAGTATGGCTTCGGCGGAAGTGCTGCCCTTACCACTGCCCTGATAAAAGGTTTATTCAAATCATTTACGGATTCAATCCCCGATAAAAAACGCGTGTTCGATCTTGCACTGTCAGCCCATCTCAGCGCCCAGGAGAAGCATGGCAGTGGTGTCGATGTCGCGGCTAGTGTCTATGGCGGTACTATCCGGTACGTACGAGATCAAGAGGCTCCTGATGCCGTTCGATTACCAATGGATCTCCACATACAACCAGTGTGGACCGGTAAATCCGCATCGACATCAACAATTCTACAGCAACTCGAACAGCGGAAAGAAGAAGATCTTAGTGGATACCAGTCAATTATCTATGAAATGGGTGTTGTATCAGAAGCGGGATATCAATCACTGGTCTCGGGAAATACGAGTGAATTCCTGACTACCATTTCCGAATACTATCATTTAATGGCAAAACTGAGTGAATATCTTGGTATTCCGGTGATCTCAGAAGAGCATGAATCCATAAATACAATCGCGCTGGATACCGGCGTTGCCTATAAACCATCCGGTGCTGGTAACGGTGATATTGGTATTGTATTTTCCGATTCTTATAAAAATATTTCTGCAGCCTCTGATGCGCTTTTGCAGCTCGGTTTTACTCCGCTACCATGTATAATAGTCGAAGCAGAGGAATTAAATTACAGCAACAGGCGAGGATCAGCATGACTAAATCCCGCATACCAAAATTCTATCGTCGTTCTATCGAAGAACGATTGGAAATATTGTATGAAAACGAAATTCTCCCTGAAGAGGATTTTATTGCCCTGCGCAACAACCTGAATATCCTCAAGCCCGAGGAAGCCGATCGGATGATCGAGAACGTCATAGGTATTTTCGGGCTCCCTTTGGGGCTGGGGTTGAATTTCCTCGTTAATGGCAGGCCATACGTCATACCGATGGTAGTGGAGGAGCCTTCGATCGTTGCGGCAGTCAGTGCAGCCGCCAAAACGGTTTTGGGCGCCGGCGGCTTTCACAGCAAAGCCACCGAACCGATTTTAATCGGACAGGTCCAGGTAGTGGAGATGGAAAACCCCTCCAGAGCAAAACAGGCTATACTCCAAAACAAAGAGGAAATCCTGAACCTCGCCAACAGTCTGCACCCCAATATGGTGGCGCGGGGTGGTGGCGCCACCGATGTTGAGGTATCGATTCATCCGAACACCTCAAACGGTGAGGACATGGTCGTCACTCACCTGCTGGTTGATACCAGAGATGCTATGGGTGCCAACTTGGTGAACAGTATGTGCGAAGGTATCGCCCCCCTCATAGAAAAAATTACAGACGGCAAGGTTTTTCTCAGAATACTGTCAAACCTGACTGATAGATCCATTGTGAAGGCCAAGTGTCGTATTCCTATGGAACTGCTTGATTTTAACGGGACACCGGGACAGGAGGTGCGTGACGGTGTGATCCTGGCCAATGAATTTGCATCAGTGGACCCCTATCGTGCGGCAACCCATAATAAGGGGATTATGAACGGTATTGATCCGGTTGCTATTGCCACCGGCAACGACTGGCGGGCACTGGAAGCCGCTGCACATGCGTATGCCTCCCGCGGAAGCGCCTACACGGCACTCACGTCATGGGAGGAAGGCGATGATGGCGACCTGGTCGGATCAATTGAGATTCCCATCAAGGTTGGAATCGTCGGCGGTTCACTCAAAGCCAATCCCAGTGTCGAGATGTCCCTGCGGCTGCTCGGCGTTGAATCGGCGACAGAACTGGCCGAAGTTATGGGAGCGGTCGGGCTGGCACAAAACTTCTCGGCGCTAAGAGCACTGGTCACGGAAGGTATTCAGCGGGGACATATGACGCTGCATGCCCGCAGCGTCGCCAATGCGGCTAGTGCCTATCCCGAGATATTCGAACGCGTCGTCGAGTTACTCATAGAAAGTGGCGAGATCAAGGTCTGGAAAGCCAAGGAAATCATCGATGACATCGAGAAGAGGAAAGAGGTCCGCTTTACCAAAGAGTTGGTCGCAGAGGAACGTGAAAAACTCCCGGCGGGACATGGGAAAGTGATTCTCCTTGGAGAGCATTCTGTAGTATATGGGTCCCATGCAGTCGCAGCCCCTATTCAACTGGCGATGCAGGCCAAAGTATGGGATAGCAAAAACGGGATTCACCTTCTGATACCCCGTTGGGGTGTCGAGGAAAAAATTCAGAAAGGCGCCAATCACCGCTATTCCATTTACCAGTCACTGGATTTGATTCTCGAGACACTTGCACTCAACGATGAGAGCATGAAAATCGAAGTCTTCCCCAACGTTCCAAGGGCGATGGGACTTGGAGGGTCGGCAGCGCTGGCCGTCGCTATAATCCGGGCACTCGATGAGCATTTTAAATTGCATCTCGGCGAACAGGAAGTCTATGAACTCTCCTATAAATCCGAGAAGATCGCACACGGCAATCCGTCCGGTATAGATAATACGCTGGCGACTTATGGCGAATTTATCCTGTTTAAACGGGGTAAACCGCCCTTTATGAAGGAACTCAATGTTCCTGAACCCATAAAAATTGTTATTGGGCTGACCGGAGTGGAAAGTCTGACAGCCAAGATGGTTGCAAAAGTTCGGAATGCGTGGGAAAACAACCGGAATCATTACGAGAAAATATTCGACCAGATCAATGACCTGGCAATAGAGTCCGTCAAGGCCATAGAAAACCATGAGCTGGAACAACTGGGTGAATTGATGAACATCAACCAGGGGTTATTGAACGCCTTGCAGGTTTCGAGCCGGGAGATCGAGGAATTAATTGAAATTGCACGGCGAAACGGCGCCCTTGGCGCTAAATTAACCGGTGGCGGAGGCGGTGGAGCCATTATCGCACTCTGTCCGGACAATGCGGAGGCCGTGGCATTTGCGATGCGGAAGTCAGGGTATGAGGCGTTAGTCAGCGAAATCGGTGGCAATAACCGTATATTTGAACCAAATAATAACTCTTAACCAGGGAACGTTTCTTTTATGAATAATCAGGTGGTTTCTTTTGACGACGAACTGCTCATTTGTGTTGATGAAAATGATAATGTCACTGAATACAAAACCAAGGAAGAATGCCACGACGGTGACGCTATTCTTCACCGGGCATTCTCCGTGTTTCTCTTTAATTCCGACAACGATTTGCTCATTCAACGCCGAAGCGAGGATAAGCGGCTCTGGCCCCTTTTTTGGTCCAACAGCTGTTGCAGTCATCCCAGGAAGGGTGAATCTATGGAGTTCGCAACCAGCCGGCGGGTACAGGAGGAACTTGGTATTTCAGCCGATCTGACGTTCCTGTATAAATTCCAGTATTTTGCGCCGTTTGGCGATCGCGGATCCGAACGGGAAGTCTGTTCCGTATTTATCGGCAGGAGTGACGAGTCAGTATCAGCCAATGAACACGAAATTGCCGAATGGGAGTATGTGGCCCCCGAGAAGATGGATGATGAGCTCATCAACCATCCGGATGAATACACTCCGTGGTTTAAGATGGAGTGGGACAGGATCCGAAATGAATACTGGGAGCAGGTGGAATGGCTGTAACCCGGATAAGTCACGATTATCCTAGACTGAATTATTTAACCTGAATAATTCTTAAATTTATCTTTCACAATAATTTGGGAAATTCCTCAAATTGGCTATACAAAGAGTTTGCCACCCTTCGCCAAACTCAGAGTGACTGGAGAGCTTAGATTAGGTAAACCTTTACCCTTCCTGTCATATTGAGCTTGTCGAAATGCGGCAGGAAAAGGTCGGGGTTTCGTATCATCACCTGATGCGTTGGCCACCCTTCGCCAAGCTCAGGGTGACTGGTGGGCTAGGTTTTCACAAATCATTACACTTTGCGTCATGCCTCATCAGAGACTCCTACCGGAGCTGACCAATTTTTTCTAACTCATGAATAATTCAGGCTAGAAAAAACCAAAATCTATCGAATTGGCGTTTTCAGCGTAATTGCCAGAAGCAGCTGTGCGGATATTTTACGCTTCAATCCCCTTGTCAGCCCGGAATAAGTGCACGTCCTGCTGTGGATACGGAAATTCAATCCCTTCATTATCAAACCGCAATTTGATCTGTTCGGTCAGGGCGAATTTCAGGGGGTAATAATCCGAATAATCCACATACGGGCGCACACTGAGATTCACACTGCTATCGCCGAGTTCCTTCACTATTATCGATGGTGCAGGTTCCGACAATATCCTCTCATCTTTGGATAGAATGTCTTCCAGAACCGACTTGGCTTTCTTAATGTCATCATCATACCCGATTCCCACGTTAAGATCCAGCCGACGCACCTTGTTTGCAGCATGGTTCACAATGACATCATTCATCACCTGGGAGTTGGGAATGAAAACCTTCTTATAATCAAACGTCCGTATGATGGTTTTAAATATTTGTATTTCTTCCACGATCCCCTCAGCGCCCCCCGCCTCAATATGGTCATCTACTTTGAACGGTTTAAACAGGATAATAAGCACCCCGGACGCAAAATTGGAAAGTGAACCCTGGAGAGCAAAGCCAATAGCCAATCCAGCCGCACCGAGTACCGCGATGAAAGAAGCCGTTTCAATCCCCAGGTTGGACAATGCTGCCACGATGACAAAGGCAAACAGCCCGTAATAGGTAATATTCTTTAAAAACTTACTCAGCGTTTTCTCAACAGCGGATCGACGTAAAATGCGATGTAAAAACTTACTCAATAGTCCGGCAGCCCATTTCCCGACGATAAATATGACCACCGCACCCAGTATCCTGACTCCATACACTGTAATTAATTCTACCAGACGTTCATAGACAGCAAAATCTTCCACGGTTACCTCCTTTTTCCCGATTCTCTGTTGTGATATTCCAAACTAACAATTGAATCCGATAATTGCATTTACCACCATTTACAGTCCGGATTCGTGAAGGAATCACCATACTGTTTTTTTATCCCCTAACCGGAAAACGACATTTAGGGAAAGGCGCTTGAACGGTTTTCCAGGCCCGATTGCTCCCTGGCTCCCCCATAGATGTTGTGCATGTAATTATTTTATCTGTAAAACCAAGGTAATTAATAGCGGGAAAATTTACGAAGACACTAATAATAGGGGTGAAAAATAGTCAATATTCTAGTTGTCCGTAAAAGCGATACTTACTGAAAATATGAGTCTTACAGGTAGAACCTAAGAAGTTAGATTAATTAAGTGATGTGGCTAGAAAGAGGATTTCAACACGCCTGTTCAACGCCTGATTCTCAGGAATTGCAGTGCCATTTGCATCGACATTTGGCTTTAACGGTATTGTACTAGCCCGTCCTACAGCGCGGAGTTTATGCGGCTGGACCTTATGAACAAGAAAAAACCGGACAACGCTGGATGCCCGTGCAGCACTCAATTCCCAGTTTGATGGGAATTGCGGTGTTACAATAGGTCGATTATCTGTGTGTCCCTCCACAGCAATTCGATATGGCTTTTCCCTGATTTCCTTTGATAATTTTATTAATACAGGCTTTGCTTGGGTTTGTATGGTTGCCGAACCACTCTGGAAGAGCATATTGCCCTTAAAACGCATAGACACGCCCACCGGCGTATAATTCACTTCCGCGCGCCCGGTCAGCCCCCCTTCTTCAATTATTTTCGTGAGGTTTGTATAAATTTCCCTGAGGGAATATTCAAGGGTGGTTTCCCCTTTTTTACCAACAGAGGAGGCCATGGATTGGGAAACACGTTCCAACTTAACGGGGTCCACTCGGGAAATGGCAACTATCACAACGAAGAACGCAAAAAGCAGCGTAACCATATCCGAATAGGTTATCAGCCAATCATCACCTTCTTCCCCGTTTCCATTGCGAAAAAAGAGAAAAGATTTTTTCTTTGAATTCCTCATGCTTACCCGGCGGCTTCAACAGGTTCTATTACGTTAGTCTCTCTCTCAAACAATTCCTTGCGATCCGGAATAGATCGCTCACCGGGTTTCAGAAAAGAATTCAAGTAGTCTTTCACCTTGATAGGATGCCACTGTTCGGCAATCATGATGACACTCTCCTTTACCATTCGCATCATGATGGTTTGCTCTTTTGTCCTGCGTTCAAGTTTTACAGCGAACGGCTTAAAAATAAGATTGGAGAACAATACCCCATAGAACGTTGTCACGAGAGCCACTGCCATACCCGTACCCAGCGAATCCAGCCCATCTGCTCCCATATGTACCATCAGCAGAATCAGACCAATGAGGGTGCCTATCATACCAAAAGCCGGTGAGAACTTGGCCATGGTACGAAATACTTCGGCTTCGCTGAACTCCCGTTCCTGTTTGTACAGAATGCGTTCATCCAGAATTTCCGCGATTTCCTGGACGGCATATCCGTCAGCCAGCATCTGAACCGCATCCCGGAGAAAAAGATTTGAGATGCTGGGTAACTCTTGTTCGAGACCCAGATTTCCCTTCCGGCGGGCCACTCTCACGAGATGCAAAATTTGCCCGAGGTATTTCTGTAACTTCGGCGGCTCCCGTTTCAATACGATATACCCAATCCGGAATACATCAATAACATCATTGATGGGAAAACTCACAAATGTGGCTGCGGCCGTTCCCCCGACCACTATGACCAATCCGGACATATTGATAAAGTAAATGAATGTGCCGGCTTCATGGTAGATAGCTCCGGAGACCAATCCCATTCCCATAACTATTCCGATGATCGTTGCAACGTTCATAGCATTTGGCTTTCCCGTTTAATCTTCCAGCAAATTATATTGCACTCGTCGTGATTTGTATCTCCGACGGTTCATTTGCAAGGTTATATACTTCTCCCCGATATTTTTGAGGTCCTGTAATGCGTACAATAGGTCTGTCCGGTTTTTCAGGTGAATTAGTGAGGACAACTGCAACAAAGCCATTTTTAAGTCGAACCAGAGAGCCTGTTGGATAGGGGTAAACTTTATCATTCAGAATTCCAACGAGTTCCGGATCGAAACAAATTCCGCTTTTACTGTTGATGTATTCGAGTACCTCACAGTTTGACCGAGCCCTGTGATATAGACGATCCGAGGTCATGGCATCGAATACATCAATAACGGCTACAATTCGGCCATACAGATGAATCTGCTCTCCCCGCATGCCGTTTGGATAACCAGTCCCGTCCCATCGCTCATGATGCAGATAGCTCCCGATACCGATGATTGGCGATATGTTTAGCTGATTCATTAGCAACTTAAAGCCATTTTCGGGATGTTTTCGGATTTCCACCATCTCCTGATCGGTTAGTGATGCCGGTTTGTTCAGTATACTATTCTCCACAAATGTCTTCCCGATATCGTGATAAATACCGGCTTTAATGACGTCCCGAACCTGTTTCATGTTCAGTCCGGCATGCAAGCCAACGTATCCTGACATAACACCGACATTAATTGAGTGCTCCAGTGTGTATTCATTGACACATTTCAGATTGATCAGATCAGCCTTAAGTGTTTCACTGTGTTCCAGATCGGTTAAGATTTGCTGGGCTAATTGATCCATTCTTTGGATAGAATCAGCCCAGGTGTGCGGTGGTTTTTCCTCGGCTATGTTGTCAAATGTCCTGCGAAGCAAGGTAACTGCATTATTTCTCACACGAGAGGAAACGATATCCGAGATTTCCACCTCATCTTCCAGGTTTTCGAAAACGTACAAACTCCGGTAACCACGCGTAGCGAGTTTGCTTATAAACGACTCATTTAGTTGCACACCCTTCCGGAGCAGCACATTCCCGGTTTCCCCATATAAAGTGTGTCCCAGATACTGCCCGGGACGGACTGAATCTATTGCTAAATACGGCATCTCCCCGCCTGCTTTTTACCATGATAGTTGAATTACCGCCCTTTTTTTGCTCGCTCTTTCATTTTAATAATTTCATCAACCGTCTGTTGCCGGTGATTTCTGCCCTCAGTTGTAGCATCAGGGTCAAAGTGCCGGGATGAATGCTCCGAGAATTGGAAACTGTCCCCTGTTAATTTCAGCAGCGTTAATAATTTTTCTTCAATTTCTTCCAGGATGCTGTTTGCATGGTTAATTTGCTGAGAGGTGATATCCTGGAATTGCATGGCCTCCATTAGCATGAAACTGTCATTTTGTGATTGATCGGCATTCTTGATGATCTTCTCCACCGCCATTTTGGTCTCGGTTTCATCGGCATCAAGCGATGCCAGAACTTCATTCGCTTTTTCATGTGTGTCCGCTTCGCGTTCCATAATACCTTCGATAAGGTCGAGCATCTGATGCGTCGCTTTTTCTGTCTCCGCCGTGACCTTATCCAGTTGTTTCGTGGCCACCGGAACCGAATTGGAGGATTCAATAATGGGGGTTCGAATTGACTTGAACTTTGCGATCATTGCGTTCACTGCTTGTACCATCTGAATCACTTCATCAACGACTTCCGGCGGAAACGATTTGAGGTCTTTATCGCTCATCAGTAACTCCCTACTTCAGAATACTATCCATTTTTTCTTTAAGGACATCCGGCGTAAACGGCTTTACAATGTAACTTGCCGCCCCGGCTTCAAAGGCTTCCAACACATCCTGCTCCACGCTCCGGGTAGTAACCATGAGAATAGGCACATGTTTGTACTCCTGATTCGACTTCACACGCTTAATGAAATCTAGTCCGCTCATCTTTGGCATGTTCCAGTCCGTGACAATGAAATCAATTGGGGTGTTCCCGAGCGTTGCAAGGGCCTGCACCCCATCTTCTGCCTCCTCTACTTCGTCGTACCCGATTCGTTTCAGCGTATTTTTGATAATTCGACGCATTGTAGGAGAATCTTCAACTACGAGTATTTTCATGCTCACACCTTTTATTTTTTTGAGTTTGCCTAATAACTCAGCTTTCACCCTGGATTTTGTTCACGTATGCCAGTGTATTCGGAAAATGACAGAGTTCCAGGTCATGCTCAAGATTATGCAGGGTCTCCATCTGTCCCAAGAATAAAATTCCATTCAAGCGCAAAGCATTTTCCAGCTGCCGTATCAATGTCTGCTTCAAACTGTATCCGAGTGACATGAGTCGATTACGGCAAAAAATCACGTCGAACCGCCCATAATAGCCGAGGTCTTCCGGTCCTGCACAGTGCTGGAATGAAACCAGCGAACGGATTTCGTTATTGAGTTGAAAACCAGCACCAACCTTATCAAAGTATCGCAAAATATGTTTCCTGGATGCATTGCGGATGGCATACGACTCATATTCCCCTTTTTCTGCCATGGCTAGCCGTTCTGATTCCTGAAAAAACCCAACGATCTGAATTTTCCACTGCTTACGGTGCCCGCCGAAAAAATCATGGAGCGCTATGGCTAGCGAATACGCCTCCTCTCCCTGGTCAGCTGAAAAGCTGCCGATCCGTAAATGTTTCTCGGATTTCTTCTCCTCTAATTCCGGGATAACCCATTCGGTCAACGCTTTTAATTGAGAGGTATTCTGGAAGAAATACGATTCGCTCTTTGCGATATCCTTAAAAATATTTATTAACTCGGAATCTTCGGACTGACTGCTTCGAATATAGCTGATATATTCGTTGAATGAAGTCATGTTGAGGTGGCTCAACCGTTTCAGCAGTCGTCCTTCCAGGAGATACTTCTTGTAGTTGGCATAATACAGACCGGATTCCTCGTAGAGATAATCCCGTACATATTGAAACAGATCTTTGGAAAGTTGCATATCTTTATTCTCGCCTTGTGCCATAACTCACGGTTGTTTGCTGTTTTTCCACAAACTTTCCTGGGATAGACTGACAAACTCGACCGATTTTTGGACATCAGTTCCCAATTCCAGCGTAAACCGTTCCCAGTCAATCGAATCCAGCCCGATTGTATTCTCCAATAACATTTGCAGTGCCGGGTGTTCCCGAATAAACAGAGCCTGCATCGACGTATCAGTATTCACTCCGGCAGCATGGGTTAATGCGCTGGCCAGACTTACGACCCCCACTAACTGGTGATGTTCCTCGGTATCTGTGGGATTATTATGATACACAATTGCAGCAATCAGTTTCTTCGGTAAATGCCATTTTTTTCCCAGCCAGCCTCCAACATGGCCATGATGAAACCCAAAGGTCTCCAATTCTGCTTCATGGAGTTGGATTTTTTCTGCCTTTACTCTGTGCAGCACTTCTGTATATTCATTTCTAAGCACCTTGAATAACACAATTTTACCGATATCATGGATTAATCCGCCGACAAACTCTTCCCCGGCAAACTGGAGGTTAAGTTTATTGGACAGAGACCTGGCGATCTGCCCCGCAGTGGCGGAATGATGCCAAAATTCCTTAATATTAAAATCCGCGGTAACCGTACCACGCGAAAAAAGACGAAAGACAGAGAGGGACAACACTAAATTTTTAATCTCTGTAATACCCAAAATTACCAGGGCAAGTCGAAGCGCACTAATTTCCTGGGCCATACCGTAAAATGAAGAATTCACCACCTTTAACACAGTGGAAGACAAAACCGGATCTACGGCAATTACCGATTCGATTTGTCGCATAGAAGAGTTGGGGTCATTCACTAATTCCGTGATTTTTAAAACGACATCCGGCAGCGTGGGTAGAGATCCAATGGCTCCAACTTTGTCTTCAATCAGTTTGTGCTGAGTTTCAGGTATCACAGATAAATCCCCGGTTTACATATTCCGTATGAATCCACACCATAATCATAGTGTCTCTTAAGCCGTATTCTGGTTTTCTGTATCCGCCGATCCATCTGACGTTTGCTTAAATAACTCCAACAATTTCTCACGATAGAACCGCCACTGTCCACCGATTTTTACTGCGGGAATTTCTCCCTGCTTTGCGAGTTTATACATCGTCCGTTTTTTAATACTAAGGAATTCTGCAGCTGCATCGATATCGAAGATTTCATGATCCATGTCAGTACCTCTTGTTGGAGGGTTATACTCTATTATCGGCAACTACAGGGAAATACTTAGCTAACTATGTCAAATCTTGCAGGTTTATGTTAAATAAGGCCAAGCGGAAAGATGCGAACGAATGCAGGTAAGAGGCAGGAGTGAATTTACAGCATAATTTGCTATTCTTCGGATGAGTTCAGTTGTCCTAAAAATTGATAAATTTTATCGGCAACGGTCTCAATAACATCGCGATCCTGATATAATCCCTTTTCAAGATTGTCGCGGATTGCGGCCAGATCCTGCCTGGTCAAATCTGCATTTTCGGGGGAAATATTTGCAATGATATCCGTCGCCAGGTCAGATGAAGACACCGGGCTTTCTGCTACCAAGTGTTCACTGATAATACCGGCGATTCTGTCCAGCACTTCCGGGGAACTATAAAATCCGGAGGCCACTCTGGATTGGGCCTGAGCAACCGCATCTTCCCGGATATCCGGCATCGCTTTCAGTGCTTCGACTGATTCAGTGATGAGCTGGGCGGCCTGTTGTAGCTCCCTAGCCTCTGAAGAAATTACCGTCGAATCAGACTTATCGATGCTACCGGTAGCACCTGAATCAACAGGCTCGTTTCCGCCTGTCTTCTCCGTTCTCCCAGCTTTTTCCGGTGTCCGATTTGCTCTGTGAAAGTTTCCGGTCAAAATATCTTTGATTCGCATTGTCTCGATCTCCGTTAGTGAGCTTTGTCTAAATACCGGGCATTTTCTATTGGTTTACCCAGATAGCTTTTCAGCAATTTGTTCCCCTGGTTCACCTGCCTTAAATCATTCTGGATGACTAATTTTTGTTTCTGGGCAATCTGTTTATTGTTCTCTTCATAGTCAATAATATTCTGGAGTAATTCAATTACCAGCTGAATAGTGCCGGTCATCTCAACTTTTTGTTCTTCGTTCATCTGCTTCACAAATTGCGGATAACGCGATTCAAGCCGGTGAATTTGATGATCAGTCTGATTTATCTTTTGCTGCAGTTTACTCTTATCCTTAAGGATTCTGGCAAGAGCTGCGGTGTTTTCACATTTTAGTGCATCTCGCTCTTCTATAGATAAATCGTAAAACTTTTGAAAATTCAATAGCTTATCCTGCAAAAGATCTAAAAATATTTCGCTGATAGTCCAGTTATCCGTGCGTTGTCTTCTCATTGTCCTCATCCGGTCTTCAGGTTTTCGGTGCCGTGATTGTTGTGCACTATTTCAGCGAATGCTTCCCGAATTTCACTGAGGATTTCCCTTACTTCTCGTATTGCAATCTTATCTTTATTTAAATCCGCGTCAATCAGCCTGCGCAACGCATAAGAGTACAGCGACTCTAGCCGCGCGGCAATATCGCCGCCTTGCTTATTATTGAGTGCATTCATCAATTCCAGGATGATATCCTGGACTTTAACCAATGCTGTCGACTTCTGCTTGTAATCCTTGTTTTCGTAAGCCTTTTCCGCGGTATTCAGGTTTTTTATTGCGCCATCAAAGAGCATGACCACAATTTTTCCGGGGCTGGCGGTCTGGATTTCCTGCCGTTTATAGTGGGAAGCATGCTGTCGATACATATGTGGTTATCCTCCTGTTGGTCCGGTTATAAATATTGCGTCAGCAGACCGTTTAACTGGCTTTGCAACCAGGAGCTTTGTGCATTTAAGCCACTGATTGTCGATTCCATGGAAAGGAACTTTCTGAGCAATTGATTGCGTTTGATTGCGATTTGCCCCTCCTTGTCTTCGATGTCATCATCAAATCTCCTGACAGAATTTTCCAGTGAATCGATCTTTTGACTAACATATCCATCATATATATCGGCAATATTGTACAATTCTTGATGCATTATTTCTGCAATACCAAAGCTCACGGTCATATCGCCCACTACGCCGGTGTCGGCACCGGTATATTCAATTGACAGGCCATCGATATTGTCTTCTCCATCATCGCCGCTCAGAACCTGGCCCTCACCTGTGGCACTCTCACCATTGATAGTACCGGCGACATCCAACCCATTGTATGTGCCGTCGGTGATTCCAAATTCAGCATCAGCATTTACTGTAAAACTCTGGCTGCCATATGTATCGTGTGAAATCACCAGTTCATTACCAGATGATTTTGAGGCTTCCAGGTCCATACGATACCGGCCGATTGTGGTTGTATCCATGGAGTCAAAAGCCAGTGATCCGCTGCCACTGTATGCCAGTATAACGGATAACTGGCTTGGTCCTGTGGAATCATCCTCGACGATGAACTTTCCGTTGGAATCCACTGAGGCAATCACCGTTCCGTTATATACATCTTCGATTGCAGTGAGCACATCACCAACCGTCTGAGATGTAATGTCAGTAAATTCCAGCGATCCTGAGATCGTATCTCCATTTCGGTCAGTACCAGTAATGGTGATTTTTTCACCATCTGTGAGATCATTGGTACTGGTCCCCGTCGTGTCAATTTGATCTAAAGTAGTACTTGATGTAATTGCGCTTCCACTCACATTTGTATGGCCAGTAGCCTCAGTGAGAGTTTCGTTATAATCGGTATCGAATTCCGAATTCAGCGTTGCGACAATTGCATCGATAACTGTGCCCGCGTCAAAAGTCAAGGCCACTGTGGAAGTTCCCTGCTCCAGGGTAATCGTCTGTTGGCTTGTGAGTCCCCCGCTCAAATCAGCCATACCCTGGACCTCGGCTTTCGTAGCGGCCTGCGTAATGTTGACCTCATAGACGCCGGCATCTGTATCCCTGGTATGATTAATATAGCGCAACTGACTATTGGCAGAGGTTCCGTCAGCAATAAATAACCGCTGGACGTCAGAGAAATTGTTTTGTAACGCCGCAGTAAATTCTGCGTCATCCAGGCTTGATTGCCCCTCGTTATCCAGACTGATTCCCACCATGGCCAACGTGCTGAAATCTCCCGCGACATTCTCTATTTGCTGAACAATAACATTCCGGACATCGGACTGCACCGATCGGAGGGTTCCATCGCCGAATAAGAGCCCGCCAGCACCTTCTTCTTCGGTGTACTCAAACTGCTGGCTGATGGTACCCATGATTTTATTGTACCCGGAGATGAACTTGTTCACTTCTTTTTTGATCGCCTCTGTATCTCTGCCAATGGACAGGTTCAGCGACGTACCTGAGTCAGCACTCAAAAGATCCAAAGTGACACCTTCGATAACATCGGTGATAGTGTTGCTTGAACGTGTAATGTTCACCCCATCAACAACCAACGATGCATCTGAGCCAGCCTGAAGCTGCATGGCGCGGCCTTCTGTGTCAACGCTAACGGTTCCAAAATCCAGCGAGCCGCCGCCTTCATTATTTGACGTTATGTTGACGCTCAGCTGACTGTCTCCGCTCACCTGGTCTTCAACGACCAGCGTACCGGAGGCAAATCCATCTGTGCCATCGCTGATATATGCATTAACAGCACCACTGCCTCCGAACGTATTTTCGATTTCCGTTAAAAAGTTATCGATAGTAGTTGTCGAAATATCTGTTATGGTGAATGTACCAGAGATGGCATTCCCGCTATGATCCGTACCTGAAATAGTGATTGTATCGCCATTGGTGACATCATTGGCATCGCCGCCGGTGTTGATTTCGTCAAATGTCGTTGTGCCGGTTATTGCACCGCCACCTGCTGCACTCGTTGACTGTAATGCCGAGTCACTGCTGTGTACTTCGGCAATATCTGAAAAACCGTGCTCAACAAACCCAAGGGTCTGTAAAATATTATTTGAATCCGAAAATGTCGTTGAACCGGAGACATCGATACGATAAACAGTGTCACCATCATCGTTCTCTTCGGAAACCACTGAGGCACTCAATCCGGTAGCGCTGTCTATAGCATTGGCAATATCTACCAGGGAATCGGTGGCAAGATCAATGGCGATTGATTGTCCCCCTATTGTAACATTGCCGCTCTGTGCATTTGAAAGTCCCAAAAGAGATCCAACAGCGCTGTTGGCGCTGGAGAATCCATCCGATTTGGCGCCATCACTGGTTTGGGACCGTAATGATGTTGTACTGTCAACCAGGCCTAAATCCTGGAGTAATGTATTCCCATCAGCAGAGAGCAAATCGAATCCGTCGGCACCTGCTGTATCACTGGTGAGTACCAACCGGTAATCGTTGTCCGCAGTCTCGAGAATCGTAGCGGTCACATCTGATGCATTTTCACCTGAATTAGCGGCATTAATTTTCGTACGAATGTTTTGCAGCGTATCAGTCGTATTGACGGTGACAACGTTTCCATTTATGAGGACTTCACCAGATAAATTCAGCGCGGAATCCTTTTCGTTAAAACTTTGCGATGAGATTTTCTGCTCATGTGCAATTTGGTTGATAGTCAGATCATACGTTCCGACTGATGCATCTGACGAAGTGGAAACCGCAAGTAAATCTTCCGCATCAGTGGACGATGAGGAACTCAGGCTTTCGGTAAACTTTTGAAAAGCGTCCTCAGTCCGGAGCGAATCTGCGGCTGACTGAAGAGATGATAACTGGCTGTTGATATCCTGCCAGAGTTTGATTTTTGCGTTATATTCTGATTGTTTCTGCTGGATTCTCCGTATTGGCGCCCGTTCAATCTCTATGAGCTGGTCAACGATGTTTGCCCAATCGAATCCTGATGCTAATCCACTGACACTGGTGACACCCTCAGCCATGATTAGCCCTCCGTATCCAGTAATGTACCGATTGACTCACGAATCTTACCCAAGCTATCCAACAGTTTCTCCGGTGGAACGGATTTGATGACTTCCCCAGTTTTCATATCCTGGACTTCTACTACCAGTTGACCACTGGTTTCATGAACCCGGAAATGCAAACTTTTTTGAACGATGGAGATAGAGCTGTTCATATTTTCAATGAGCCCCTGGATTTGCGTTAACTGCTTCAGCGGCTCAGAGGGATTATTCTGATGTCTCTCTTTTTCAGGATGCGCTGACCTATCTGCTCTCCGGATGGCCAATGCTTCCTGGGGTGTGTACTGTTGCCCATTATAATTCGAGTGACCACTCACGTTTCCAACGATGTTTGATGCACTCATAATATTCCCCTCTTCTCAGATAGCAGAATAGGGAGAGAGCCTGAACGCCCCCTCCCTTATCCTGACATCCCTGCTACCGGGATGTATTATCGATTGTATCCTGCTTAACCCAGGAGCGAAAGGGCTGCCTGCGGCAACGCATTCGCCTGTGCTAACATTGCAGTACCAGCCTGCTGCAGGATCTGCGCCTTGGTGAACTGTGTCATCTCGGCAGCGACATCAGCATCACGTACAACTGATTCAGCGGCCGTTGCGTTTTCAATCGAGGTGGCCAGGTTCGCAGAGGCATAGCTCAACCGGTTCTGGTACGCACCGATGTTTGCACGCGCTGTACTAACAGTATCGATTGCACTATCAATCGTTGTCATTGCGCTCTGTGCACCACTGAGAGATGTCAGGTCAACACCAGTAAGACTGAGGTCCGCCTTTGTCACACCGTCGATAGTAAACGATAACTGGTTGTTTGTATCATCCTTGGCGCCAAGCTGGAAGGTTCCGCCAGTACCGGAAGTGGTAACTTGGATGGCGTTCGCTGCAATAGAAGCGCCAATGGCGTCAGCCGAAGCGGCAGCAGTCGTCTTGAAGCTGATATCGAACTGCGAGAACGTGACCGTGCTGTCAGCAGCGATTGTCTGACTTTCGGACACGCCGCCGGAGGCCAATGTCAACGTATTGGCTGTGGCATTATAACTAATAGACGCAGCAGCGATAGTTCCAGCTTCAGCCGTCGAGACATCGACATCGTAGATATCACTATAGGACAGATCACTAGTTGTACCTTCTGCGCCATAACCGTCGAGCAGCGAAACACCGGAGTATTCCGTAGAGTTTGCGATACGGTCGATTTCATTTATCAGCTGTGAGGCTTCCGAGTTAATGTCGGTACGATTACCCTCCACGTTGTCAGAAGCGGCCTGCGTTGCCAGTTCTTTCAGACGGGTGAGCATGTTGTGAATCTGATCCATACCACCTTCAGCAGTCTGCAATACAGCCACAGCCTGTGAAGCATTTTTCGAGGACTGTTTAAATGAAGCAATATCTGCCCGGAAGCTCTGAGAGATAGACAGACCGGCAGCATCATCTGCTGCCTTGTTAATCCGAAAACCGGATGACAGCCGTTCCAGCGATGACTGCAACATACTCTGACTACTGTTTAAGTTTCTCTGAGCATTCAGCGCAGAGACATTATTTGCGATTCGAAGTGCCATGTGTCATTCCTCCTTGAATGATTGTTGTTATGTAAGCATCCTTGCTTAAGTTATTGGCCAATAACTTCTTCTACTCTACTATCGACTTCTCAGGATGAAACTTTAGCCGTATTTTCAAAAAAATTCCCGATTTTTAATTTTTTTATGAATTTTTTCTGAAGGTAAATTTTGTTTTTACTTACGAAGTAAATTGCTGCAAAAGGTTGCTACATTTTTCAGCTGCATCGGAATCACCAATCTGATTAAAAGCGTATTGCAGGCTCTTTAACGTCGATTGCGGCTTGTAATTCTGCTGGAGTAAGCGGTTAAAATACCGGATACTTCCCTGGTAGTTACCCAAGTCGAGAAATAGCCGTGCCAGGGCGTCCAGATGCTGAAAATCATTACTCAACAGAAAGGCGAGTTCGAAACAGAGCTGGGCACAGAACATTTCGGCTTGCTCACTGTAGGAATGTCCGATCTTCGAGAAAAACATCGCAAAATCCTCCAGCGATGTGATAGTCAGCGTGTCCTGCATGTTTTTACGTTCATACAAAATCTGTGCGATTTGTACTAGCGTATCCAGCTGACCCGATTCTGGTACTTTGAGAGCTAAAGCCAGCAAACCCACTTCATTAAGTTCTTCAAAGTGTTGCACCTGCCCCGCTAATCCGGTAACAGCCTGCTCCAATAACTGCGGCCGATCAAGTGCATAAGCAGTTTTAATGATATCCTCCAGTAAATCTTGATCCGTTTCCCCTTCCTTCAAAATATCCGCAACGAGATTCATGGCCTCTTCAGTCAGATTTAAAGCGTTATATACAGCTAGCATCTCCCGAGTGAATTTGACATTTGATGCTTCACGCTTAATCCCTTTCAACAAGGACATGGCCTTTGAGGCTTTATCGTTCTTTCGTAACCATTGGGAAAGATAACACAGGTAATCGATCCCTTTCTCCCCCGCCTGAAGGGCCACAATCGTCTTTTCATGTAAAGACGAATTCTCCGGTTTTGCGATTGATGCAGCCAGTGGATTCAACAGGGTGAATTCTTCCGGAGTGTGTTGTAATATCTCAACAGTCTTTTCCAACAGTAATTCGCTTTTATTTGCTGCAGCGATATTTGTGAGCACCTGAAGTTTCCATTCGTCATCGGAATAAATACGGTCACAGATAGAATCCCATAGTTCGTGAAAACCGTCCATATCATCCAGGATGAGTTTTACAGTCAATAAACGATACTCCACCACCTGCTTACTTCGCTCATCAGTGTGGAAAGTGAACTGGCCTCCGACAATAACAGGATCATTTTTGACTATATCATACGATTCGAGATACTTCACCGCATGAGTATGCGAAATCTCGAACTCTTCTAACTGCATGCCGAGCTGCGTCAGAATAAACAACAAACCCAAATCGTACTCGTTTCTTTCTAATCCCTGTAGCGCCCAGTCTTTGGCCTGTTCGATGTCGCCCAATTTGTAATATCCACTGGCGATGGCAAAATAGGCGGAATAATAGATACGCGGATCGGGTAAATCGTCCGGCATCAGATCAATGGACTGCTGCGCATATTTAATGGATTCTTCGAACATGCCCTCGGAACCGTAAGAATTCGCGAGGTAAAAATACGCTTCAAAATCGCCCGGATTCTCATTGATGCGCTGTTTGAGTAAAGAGGTCGTCCGCTTAAATTTCGCCTGCATCTTCTCTTTATCCAGATCATATCCGTAATGGAAAATATGGAGATCAGAGTTGACAGCCTGCCCGGTATACGTCGGCTTGTTGTGGACAGTCCCAGCGTAATGGACCCCGGCATTATTCCGAAAGAACCGGGCGCTTTTGAAGCGAACGTTTTCGGTACCACTGCGTTTATAATCAACCACAGTGGCCAGGACAGCGTTTTTCTTCGGCGACACATTCGCCAGGGCCGTCCGTATTTTTTCCACGGATAAATTGTCCCGCTTCACCTTCTCGTCCGCATCGATGATCAGAAACCAATCGCCCGTTGCATATGAAATAGACTGATTCCGGTGTTTACTGAAGTTATTCTCCCAGGGATGATGGTAGACCTTTGCGCCGTAAGATTTTGCAATTTCCACTGTGCGGTCCTCTGAGCCGGTATCTACAACGATAATTTCGTCTACCAGATCGTGGATACTCTCCAGACACTGCGGTAGGAGTTCCTCCTCGTTTTTCACCATCAGACAGGCTGAAATCTTTATCTGCTCCTTTGTGGACATATCAATTCTCTCCGACATTAATTTTTTCTGGCTGCACTTCTTCGAGCCAGGAATCATCTCTGGCATAACCGAGTTTCCGTAATAATTCACCGGCCAGTTCTTCAAAGGTTTGCGCGTCTTCTGGTGTAAATTCCGTAACCCACCGCTGTACACGCTTTGTATTGATTCGCTTAGTTGCTTCTACGTTTTGCGGGAATTTGAGCACATTCCTGGATGCCTTTTTCTCTTGATAGAAATCCAAAACATTCGCGTCCCACGGTTCCCCGAGAAATTCCAGTAGTTCGCGGAATGTTGGTTCCGGATTGTAAACCAGGTCTTCGTATCGCACCTCATAATATCCGCGATACTTCCGGCCGGTTAATCCCTGCTGCGTATCATTGAGCCACCGCCCGATGCAGGGTTCCAGCGGTCGAAAAATATTCGTCGGGACCCGCTCCCCGTCAACAACTCGATATCGGGGATGCGTACGCAGTGAATTAACCACATCTCTCCCATCTCTGATAACATGGATAAACTTCGCATCTGAAAATTGGTCGAAGATGAAATCGAGAGCGTAAACGTTACGCGGTGTTTTTTCCGCCCATCGGGATTTCCCACGTTCCATGGCATAAAGTGAAAAGAATTGATTGATGAATTCGACCTTGTTCGCGCTCTGGTTGGCCAGCAGCTGAATGATTCCGATGGGAAGATCAAACTTGAAACCCAAGTCAGCCGAACCGAAATCGTTGGTGATGAGCAATGCACTTTCCGGACCGCATGCAATGTTTTTGTGGCTGTCCAACATCACCCGCAGTAGGGTCGTCCCCGAACGACCACACCCGCCGATGAAGATTGGATCTTTCAGTTGTTCGACTTGAGAAATTCGGACCTTCGATTTTCTGGCATATACCCACTTATTTGCAATAAATATTTCATAACCCTGAGCGCTCAGATACACAGATAAGGGTTCCGTAGCCGGTTTGCCATCAATTGTGTAATTGGCTGCGATGGCGAAATTATGTATCCGACGTTTTGTGAGGTCCAGCCCTTCGAGGGCATCCAGTTCATTCCCGTTGAGTTGCAGAATGAGCAGATCGACTTCGTCGATATCTTGCTTGGATAAAATCGTATCGATGGTCGCCACCGGAATAGTAACGGTATCGATATCGGTGGTAAACTCTTCGATCACATCTTTCCGGAAACCGTTGAGCTGGTTACCGCCGGTGAAGACATCTTTGGTGCCATCATTATTCCAGACGCCGACGTGTTCCGCTTCAGCAGTAGCCGGGAAATTTTCTGCGAGGTTTTTCCTCAACACTTGGTACTGTTCCGGCATGCATTCCACGGCGAGCACTTTGCCGGACTCGCCCACCTGCTTTGCAGTAAAAAGCGAATAGTACCCGAGATAGGCTCCGAGTTCCACGACGGTATCACCCGGTTTATAGCGGTAGAAGAAATGCTGCTTTTGCTTGTAATAGCGTTCCAGAATATCGATAACTATTGCAATGGCGTAGGCAGGAATATGGTTCAGCATGCCTGTCGGTATCTGTTTTCGAACTATCGGCGACAAGCCTGCATTTTTCAATCCGTACAGGACTGTTTTGCCATCCCATTCCAAGTAAGGATATCCTTCAGTGTCCACCCCATATTTGGTTATAGATATTGTTTTTCTGCCATCCTGAGTAATGAAATTAAAAGATGAACTACCTGTGATCTTAAATGAGCCGAGTGTTGGTATTTCAAATTCGTTCTGATGAGCATTTTTCAGATTTAAATCTGTTTTCAATCCTCCATTAAAAAATGTCTCATAACCAAAAATACTTATGGACGTCGAACAGATATGCTCAAGCGAGGAATACATCTCATCACCCCACTCCTCAACCCTCGGAAAATCCCCCACTCTCTGCTTATTCATCGGTGTATCGAGGAGATTTTGCACCTGTGATGGGTCAAATCCCTCTAATCCGAGAAACTCAAAGATTTCCTGCGTTTCTTCCGGACCTTTGACCAACTCCTCAAACTTAACGACTTTATACCGGTCTTCCGGGACATCCTGCAGGTAAGTATTGATTCGTAAGTACGTCTCATTCCACAACCAACAGACCTTTTCGAATTGGGACATGGATTGCCACCGCTCGAAATACTTATGCGTTGGCTCCGGACGCAGGCGCCCGGAATCCCAGGGATGGCCGTTATAATAATTCCTCCGCATGCCTGACCGGACAAAATCCCAGGGATTACGGACCAGTACTAGAAATTTTGATTGTGGAATTTCCTCGGCTATGACGGGGGCAAACGGCGTCATATTGTGATCCAGTTCGCCGAAAACCTGTCCCTTTTGCCAGGCTGCATGGATCACCGACCGTCTGGCGCTCCAGAACGTATCAAGTGTATCAATATTGTTATGATATGCCTGTAACGTTTGGTTTATCAGATATGGGCGAGGATGATGATACACCTCAGCATTCGTGGCAGTATTCAGAATATGAGACAGCGTTTTGGTACCGCACCGTCCGGAGGACAGCGTAAAAAATGCCGGGGATTTTTCCAGGAGTTTGGAGAATTGTTGTGCGTCTGCTCTTTCAGAAATTGTTCTTTTTTGTAAATCTTTTGTCGTTTGGATCAGATGTTTTTCGATAGTTGTATCAAACGGCGCAGGATGATTGTAGACATATTTTGCTGAATCTGCTTCATATCCTCCCTCTTCAACCTGTTTAGCCGAAGGAAGGTATGCTTTCAGACCATTGGTATACCCCAGGAAAAACTGAATGCCAGGAAGGTTTGTTTTACTGAGAATTGCTTCCGCAAGTTCACCTACTGGTTCTCCCGGAAACGTCAGCAGTTGAACCGATTCCCCAATGGAGACAGCCTGTAGTTCCATTGAAAATTTGTCATCCGAAGCCGCACCATTCATCGCTTCAATCGCATCTGCCCACTGGGTTTGCAGCGATGGACTATTTCCCGTTTCCCGAACCTGTGCAATTTCTTCCATGACATCGACATCCTGATACGGAATATGTGCGGCCTCAATTCCTGCAGTAAATGTCCCTGAGACCTTCTGCAGCGAATCTTCTACAACCGATATAACATGGTCAGCCAGGACTTTTCCATTCTGTGCTACCTCTTCAGGCTTTTGGGTAAAACGAACATCCCGCGCATTCAGATTTGCTTCTTTTACGTCCCCCGCTGCTCCCTGTAAAAACATTACTTCCGCGATATCCGGCTGCTTTTTCAGGAATTCCCTGACATAAATTGGATAATCAGCGAACAACACATTCGCTGCGCCCAGACCAGTGGGATGACAGCCATGATTCACCAGTACCACATCTTTTTCATCGTTGACTAGACTTACCATGAGAACAGGTGTCCTCTCCGGATAAAACCCCTCCGGATTCGGACCAAATTCAACAGTGCCATTCTGTGGAATTCGTCTGTTAACACCAATCTGCGCAGTTGTACTCCCTGCATAAATATGGCAGGGTTGTAAATCCTCATACAGCGGTTCCAGTTGCTGTGCTATTGCCTGAACAATCAGGCTGGCGAATTTTTCATAATACGGGCCTAACAACTCAGGCAAACCGTCGACTGTACCTGGCGCATAGTGCGTGTGCGATGCATTTAGAATGATGGACTCCGCGGGAATACCCCACGGTTCGAGTATTTCACGAATTTTCGCCACCATTGCATCGTCAAAACCAAATAAATCAGCCGTGACAATTAATAATTTCTCAAAATGCTCATCTTCCAGCATAAGTAACTGCATTGAAAGTGGTGAAAGTGCCTGAGTAGCCCGACGTGGACCTGTAGCATATCCCTGGAGCAAAAGTGGTTTTTCTTCCGATACTTCCGGCGTGATATTCAAATTCCTGATTGACGCTCGATATGGAGTTTTTGCCTGCAGGATTTTTGTCAGAAATCGAATGAATTTTCTTTTTTCTTTTCCCGGTGATGGTTCTGCAGCGTACTTTTCCAAAGATGCATACAGGATTGGCTTACATTCATCAACTTGGACCAGATCAAGAAAATTTTGACGACTGCCAGCATCTCCACCAGATATGATAAAGGCTTCGGTCAAATATGAGAAAGCCTGTTGATATTTTTCTTCATTTGCAGCAAGTACTCCAAGGTCATTCAGGATTTCCGGTGTGCCGGGATGTTCGTCATTCAGCGCTTCAAATGATTGCTTCGCACCGTTCAAATCGCCGTCCTGAAATAATTGCGCAGCCGATTCTATCTTTACCTGTAGTTCGTCCTCAACCTTGGCATTCCCATTCATCCCCAGCACTGCCACATACTTCTGTTTTAATTCAGAATCGGGGATATGCTTTGAATACGCTTTAAACGCCCTTTGGACGGATGGTAAATCGTCTTTATTTGTATAATTGTCCACCAAATTAAAAAACGCATCCTCATTGGACGGCTGTAACTCCAGCACACGTTGAAATTTTTCAATAGCTCTATCAGTCTTTCCCAGTTGGGAGTAGACCACGCCCGCATCATTCAGCGCCTCGACATTGTCCGGGTCTTCCTGCAGCACCGATTCAAACAACTCCAACGCCTTCTCGTAGTCGCCGGACTGAAAATCTTGTTCACCTTCAATAATTCTGGATTTATATGCGTTGGATTGGTCGGTCATTGAAAGCCTGTTTTGAGTGTGAGTGTGTTCAAGTGTTCAAGCTGGAGCCTTCCATTAGGCACCAGCATAATTTCTAGCCCCGTTCTTTAGGGCGTGGATACCATATGTCAGGAAGATTCTCCACACCAAATTCCTAATCTTAATCATAATCTTCCTGTAAGGATCCTGCAGATTTATCATCATCTGTTGATTTGGACCTCTTTGGGATTTTCCTTCCTATAAATCCTATCTCCCATATTCATTGAAATTGCTACTAACTCTCACATTCCTTACCCTATAACCTATACTGCCTTCCATCACAGCATCTGCGTCAGGTTCATCTTCGAAATCGTTTTCGCACTGGAGAGTGCTGCCTGGAACGCATTCTGTGCCGTCTCAAGTCCGATGACTGCTTCGACAATATCGACTTCCTCGACTTGACCGAGTTCATCTTTATGCCGGATTTCGTTTTCTTCAGCGATATTGCCAATATTCTCGACCTGGTTTTGGATCGCCCCGACACTGGAGAGTGACCGGTTCATACTGTCGAACGTCAGATCGAGTTCGTCAATCTTTGCCTGAATCTCTGCCTGATCATTTCCTTCGAGTGCCGTGACAAATTCGGAAAGGGATTCAAAGACCGTTTTACCGGAACCGGCAGCAAACACGTCATCACCTAACTTATTGACCTGTATAGAAATACCATCATTGATATTAAGTAAAATCTCACCATCATCCCCGGCATACTGGCCATTATTTAAAAAGGCCTGTCCATTCGTTTGATGGCCCGCAAATACTGACCGGTTTCCTACTTTTGTATTCGCCAGTGATAACAGTTGATCGCGGATGGTCTGGACCTCCTCTGCAGCAATCTCTCTTGTTTCCGCATTAGAGTTTCCGCTTGCCTGGGCAATAGCAATTTCCTTGAGACGCACCATCAGATCGCTGCTTTGGGTTAAGACTGACTCCGTCATGCTCAGCCAGGACTTCGCATAGGTTTGATTTCGCGAATACTGGTCGATCTTATTCAACTTGGTATACAATTGCTGTGACCGCATAGAACCAAGGGGATCATCTGAGGGGCGATTAATCCGTTTCCCGGAGGTGATCTGCTCTTGGTATTTATTCACATCGGAAGAAGACCGCTGGATATTTCGTTTGACGGTCCGGTATAATATGGAGTTCGTCACCCGCACTATCGGTTTTTCTCCTCAGATTTCTTTCGCAACTCCAGCGCCAAGCCATTGAGTGATTCCGGTTTCAGGTGCATAACTGCCCTGTTTTCTTCTTTCACCTCTTCATAGAGTTCTGTCCGTATAATCGGAACTGACCGCGGCGCTTCAATACCAATTCTTACGGTATCTCCCTGAACTTCCAGTACCTTTACGGTAATTTCCTGTCCGATCGTTATCGATTCATCGAGTCTCCGTGATAGCACCAGCATTATTCTGTACTGACTCCATTCTCCTGCTTCGTCCAGTCATATCTGATGGGCAATCTGTCATCATCAAGGATGACCTGGAGTGCAATTCGCTTTTGTGTGTTGATAACTACCGGACTCCGCAGATTGACTGTCGGTGGCTCATTTTCCCTGGGATGCGCGACACACATTAATGCTAACTCTTCCATTGAATCCGGTGCGAGTTCCTCAACTGCTTCTTCAGGGAGAGTCGTATCATAATTGTCCACAACCAAAAATGGATCCAATAATGGTAATGCCACACCAAAATCGCGCTCGATGATTAGCCATTTTATTGGATCGTACTCTTCTGCTGATACCCAGATGGCGTATTGTGCATCTTCAAACCCGGGAATTCCCCTGGGAAGTGTAATTCGGTCCTCCTGGTTGTATTCTATTTCACCAATGGAGGTTTGTATGGTTTGTGTCATTACTTTTTATCCCAACAAGTTTACTAAGGTGTCCATCATTTTGTTTGCCACGTTTATTAATTGCGCCGCTGCCACATAACTGTGTTGAAACTTCATAATATCTGCCATCTCCTCATCAATGGAGACGCTCACAGCAGAATCGCGGTAATTTTTTAACTGGTCAGTCAACAGTTGGTGATTTTCCTGGTTTTGCATTGCATCGATTGTATCAAATCCCACATCGGAATAGAGTGTGTTGTAATAACTTTCAAAAGTCGAGGTGCGATCAGAGAGCACCTTGATATTTCGGAGCCCTGCTATCTGTCTGGCGATAGTGTTATCCCCGGAACCATTTGAAGTGTGGACATCATTGACCCAATCATGCTCTCCGGCAGCGGTTGCAATTTTATCAGGGGTTTCAAGGATAGCGGTACTCAGTTCAATATCAGACGCTGCAACCCGGGTAGACGTAAAAAATTCCTGCCCGGTACTGCCATCCAGTCCAAATCCTTTTTCGTGTTCCCGGTTAATATTGGTGACTATTGCATTGGCCAGGGTATCAAGTTTAGACTGATAGTCTGTGAGTGTGCTGTCCCGGACTTGTAACAATCCACCCAATTCTCCACCCTGAACATTCAATTCTCGTTCACCGGCATAGACCCGGGTAGTGCTTAATCCGCCTTCAGAAACTGTTTGCGTGGTCAATTCTATAAGATTACTGCGATCCAGTAACATAATACCGCCGGAGGAGATCTGAATTCCCCCCTGATTTGTGGTCTGTACTTCCACATTAATGAGCTGAGAAACCTCTTTAATCAGCAGATTTCGTTGATCGCGGAGGTCATTTGCAGCGTTCCCTGTAGACTCTGCTTCTTCAATTGTCCGGTTCAGATCCCAGATTTTTCTGAAGGTCCGGTTGATGTCGGTTATTGCGCCATCGACTTCTGCATTTAAATTGCTGCGAATTTCTGTGAAGCCCTCTGACATCTCATGGAATTTATCTGTCAGCGCTTTTCCCTGCTGGACCACCTGTCCACGAAATTCCAAGCTTTCGGGGTTGCTGCTCAAATCCTCCCAGGCGTTGAAAAAATTATTCATTGCCACATTCAAATCGGACTCACCAACACCGGCAAATATGGTTTCAATCTGTTCCAATACCCGCCGGCTGGTCTCCCACTTGCCAAGATTGGTTAATTCACTCTGAATCCGTTTATCAATAAAAGTAGCCTGCCGCTGTCGTACTTCTGTGGCATCCACGCCCTGACCTATGGTATAGGCAGAATTCTTAATACCCGGGCGGCTAGCAAGAGTCAGTTCCTGCTTGGAGTAACCCTCGGTATTGGCATTGGCAATGTTGTGGCTAACAACATTCATTCCGGCTTGCTGGGCCAGGATAGCCGATTTCGCGATGTTGAGAAGTCCAGAAACGCCGCTCATAGTCAGTCCTTATATGGCCCCATCCACCAGATGACGCTCTATGTTCCCTTTAATAGTTCCTGCCGAATTATAGGTACTGGCGAGTTTATCCGATTGTGCATAGATATTCAGATTCGCGTTCACAATTTCCAGAGAACGCTTGAGCAGGACCTGGTTTTTATAATTCGTGGTCGTTACTTCCTTCACCATGACAGTCAGATCTTCGTGCAGTTCATGCAGAATCTGTTTTTCTTCCGGTCCAACCATGGCAATAATATCGGACAGTTTCACCATGTTCTGCCCATCATCAGTTGTAAGTCCCATCTTTTGTAGGTCCTGGGAGATGGATTTTAGGAAATCCTTCCGCTTTTTTTCAAGCCGAGTCACCTGTTCCAGCTGCAGATCCTTCTTCTCAACAATCTTCTGTAAATCTTTAATACGCCAGTTGACAAGGGTATCCTGTTCCTCATTTAAAATTGCCAACAATTTATCGTAGGCACTGAGTTCAATATTTAAAATATTTACCAGTCGACTCGTTATTTGACTCATTGGTCACCGTCCTCTTCCATTCTGATCGAACGTTGTTTAAGCACTTCCGCAGCGCTTTGCTCCAGCGGAAAAAATTTGTCACTTATATTGTTGGAATCCTCTGTTGATATCCCAGATAATTGTGTAGTTGGCGATACTCCCTTAAATTGCATATACCGGCTAATTATCTCTGCCAGCCCTATCCCTCCGGTTTCCGAAATCTGGTCCGCGATTTTTTGTGTAAACATACCCTGGAATATTTTACCCTGGTTACTGCTGCCGAACATTCCTTCGCCCAGCATCGCCTTATTCATTTGTTCCAGCATCTGATGGAGGAAAATGCCTTCCATCATCTCCCCGAATGCCTCTGGTCCTTTCGCCTCCATCTTTCGGCGGATATGGTCATACTGATCCGGTGACTGTTGCTGTATTTGGGCGGGGTTGGTTTTCACAGTTCCTCCTCTACATGATCACAAGTTCTGCCTGGAGTGCTCCGGCGGTCTTCAATGCCTGAAAAATGGCAATTAAATCCCGCGGTTTTACGCCCAGAGCATTCAATGCGGTTGCAACTTCGCCGACGGTCGCGCTCTCCTCTAACACTTTCAATGAGGGTTCGTCGTCTTCCTGTTCCTCTTCCACCTGAATAGCTGCGTCCGGAACAACCGCGGTTTGCCCTTGGGGACTAAATGGCATTGGCTGCGAGATCAAGGGGCGCTGCTGAATTTCTATAGTAATTGCGCCATGGGAAATTGCGGCCGCACTTAACTTCACGTTAGTACCGACGACAATAGTGCCAGTCCGCTCATTAATGACCACTCTGGCTGGTGCGTCAACATTGACTTGCAGGGTCTCCAATACAGCGACAAATGAGACCGCATTCGTGGCACCTGTTTCCGGAAACTGCACCGAAATGGTGGCCTGATCAAGCGGCTCTGCAATCTCCTGTCCAAAATACCCGTTAATTCTGTCGCTGATATTGAGTGCCGTGGAAAAATCAGGATCATTGATAGCCAGAGCGACCGAGTTATCCTGGACATAATTTACACGCCGGGATCGGGCCATAGTCGCACCACCGACCACTCTGCCAACCTGGGTATGGTTTTTCTTAATGCGGTCTCCCATACCCGATTCTGCTGAAAAACCTCCAACAGTTACGACTCCCTGAGCCTGGCAATAGACATTGCCATCAGGGGCAGTGAGTAACGTCATAAGTAACATACCCCCTTCAAGGCTTGTTGCATCACCGAGACTCGATACCGTTGCATCGATTTTCGTTCCCGCCTGAATAAATGGTGGCACCTTGGCCGTGACCATTACTGAGGCAACATTTCGCAGTCGAAGCTGCTCCGGAGAGATGGTCAAGCCGAATCGCTCCAGCATATTAGTCACCGATTGGGATGCCATACGCGCGGTTTGCAAATTCCTGTCACCCGTACCATCAAGCCCGATGACCAGCCCGTACCCAATCACCTGCATGTCGGATAACCCAACCACCTTCGCAACATCTTTAATCCGAGACGGGGCCCCGAAACCCTGTAATCCGAGTAATACCAAAGCCAGAGCAACAATGATTTGTTTCTTATTCATCAGAAAATCCAATCTAGTATTCGACGAATAATCCCGGGTTTATTGCCAGCGGCAACAACTCCTTTTCCCTCATAGGTGATCTGGGCATCAGCCACAAGGTACGAATACACGGTATTATCGGATTGAATATCCCGAGGTCGAACTAATCCTTCCAGTTTCATAATCTGCTTCTCGGAATTCACATCAATCACTCGTTGTCCACTAATCCAATAGGAACCGCCCGGCATAATTGAATCGATTTTTACGGTAATTTTACCTGTCAGGGATCCTGTGCGTGAATTGGACCCAGAGCCGGTAAACGAATTATTGATACTTCCACCAACGTTCGCCTCAGGTATAAAACCAAGGAATCCGGTGCCTTGGTCCAGACTCCCCGACATAGCGTCTTCGGATTGTGTTTCAGTCTGGGCCTGGTTTTCCGCCTCGGCGAACTCCATGACCAGAACGGTTAAGAGATCACCCGGCTGTCGGGCTTTATGGTCCGCATAGAAAGAATTGAGTGATTGACCCGACACGCTGGTGGAGATCACACATACACTCAGCAGGATAAATAAATAGGTTTTCATAGGTTTTGCAGTGGTTCGATTTGGATAGTTTGATGGTCCAATATAGTTCCCTTCAGGATCTTCCCACTTTCCTGATCCCGCACCCGTATCTGTTCTGCCAGGGCACCCGATTCAATTGCCTTACCGTAACTCTGAACCTTGATACTTCCGTAGTACACCAAAAGTCGCACCGTTTTCCCCGAATGAACGATATCTTGCTTTTTAACCATCGTAGACAGAAGAACCGTTCCCTTTCGGATGTCTCTTCTTGCCACTGTATTTCCACCGGATGGAAGATGCTCTACAGCATACTGGCTCTCACGAACGTCTAAAGCCCTGATCTCCTTCCGTACATTTTGGAGAGTTAACAGTTCGCCTCGCTGGATATCGCTTTTTGTTATAAAGACCGCTTGTGTGATTTTCACATCGAGGAGTAATGTGATGGACTTTTGATATGCCCCATTTGTCAAAATGCCCTGTAAGGCGCACCGACCCGGCCGGACTTTATTCCGGTTTGAAAATTCTATGGAATACGGATCGCCTGGAAAAACATGAATTTCTGGTTGGCGGATAAAGTTCCAGCGAATACCCCGTACTTCTGCCTGTGTCATTATCCGCTGGAAATGATCATCAATTATTCCTTGTAACTCTCGAGTGCTCAATAGTCTTGACTCCGTTTTAACTATCAAGGGGTACTCTCCCAGTATCTCCACTTGGTCACCATATCCCGCCTGCCTGAGTTTCGATTGTACCTGATATTCCTGTACTTGTTGTTGCCCACCTGGATTATTCAACTCAATGACCGGAATACGCCGAATTTGTGCAATCAGAGCACTGTTTGATGATAAAAGAGTATACAGATCTCCAATAGATGCCATTGATTTATCGGCGATAATCTCGGCACTGTTTTTGGGGCTGATGGTAATAGTTTGAGCTCGCACAAAGCTGTCAGCTATTACCATCAGCAGGAGAACTGTTCCCAAAATTATGTATCGGAATATTCGCATCTGTGCCTGCGGGCTTACCGTTTCAGATTATTAATGGTCGCGAGCATTTGTTCGGCGGTAGTAATCACTTTCGAATTGATTTCATAGGCCCGCTGCGCCATAATCATTTCAACCATTTCGTTGACGACATCCACGTTTGCGGCTTCGAGATATCCCTGCAGCAACACACCGGTATTATTTTCTCCCGGCGGAAGGACTTCTGGCTGTCCGGACGCGGCCGTCTCCTTATAGATGTTGCCGCCCATATTTTCCAGTCCGGCTGGATTCATGAAGGTTGCAAGATTTATCTGCCCCAATTCAATCGGTGCCGGATCTCCCGGGACAAGCACACTGACCGTCCCGGTTTTACCAATACTAATATTTGTGGCTTCCTTCGGAACTACGATATTCGGCTCCATCTTGTAACCTTCGGATGTGACAATAGTGCCATCGGCTGAAAGTTTGAGGCTCCCGTCACGGGTGTATCCATACGCCCCATCGGCCAGAGACACCTGAATAAATCCGCGTCCCTGAATTGCCACATCCAGAGGATTATCGGTTTGGCGCATTTCCCCCTGGGCAAAACTTTTCTGTGTGGCGATGGGGCGTGTTCCGTATCCTACCTGCAATTGTGTCGGCGTATACCGCTGCAAATCGTCTGCGACACCTGTCGTCCTGAGTGTTTCATAAAGCAGGTCCTGAAATTCGATTGAGGCCCGTTTGTATCCTGTGGTATTCACATTCGCCAGGTTATTGGCAATGACGTCGATGTAATTTTTCTGAGCAGACATCCCAGTAGATGCGGTTTTGAGTGCTCTAATCATTGGTTATTCTCCTGCAACTCTTGTTATATGCGGCCAATATCATTGGCAGACACTTTGTTTATTTCGTCAAACGATTGGACCATCTTCTGGTTGGAATCAAAGTCACGCTGCAGCGCGACCAGCTTTACGATCGCGGAGATTGGGTTCACATTGCTCTGCTCGAGGAACCCCTGTACGATTGTCCCACCACCATCTTCCGGTGTGGTTGAATTCGCCTCGAACTGGTATTCACTGTTTCCGAGTTTAATGATTTTGGTGTCCTCGACCGGCTTCATCAATTTGAGCTGGTCGACGAGCTCCCCGTCCACGGTAATATTTCCGTCATTGGAAATCCGGACTTCGCCCCCGTGCAGAAATACTTCTCCGCCCTGTGCCATTACTTTTTTCCCGTAATTCGTTATCAGGTATCCTTCATCATTAATCTGAAAATTGCCGTTTCGGGTATACTTTTCCCCTTCTTCCTCATCCTGGATAACAAAAAACCCTTCTCCATTTATGGCAACATCTAGTGGATTGCCGGTCTTGTGTAACGAGCCCTGAGCGAGGTCCACAATATTTCGCTCAATCATCTTCAGCCCCGTTCTATCCTTGGCTGTTGCCTGATTTCCATTTTCTTGCTGGGCATTTTGTAAAATATTCGCGAAGTATTGATCCCGCTTGTACCCGGGCGTATTCACGTTGGAAATGTTATTCGCAGTGATCTCTAACTCGCGGACCCGCGCTAACATATTTGATGTGGCTGCCAATACTTGTTTCATACCGGTGTATTCCTTCCGGATCTATCATGCCTGATTTGTAAGTCACTTACTTTAATTCAAAGACAATGCCAAAAGGATGACTTTAAATCAGAAATTTATAACTCACTGATATAAAGAGACTTAAATGGTCTCTACCGATGAATAAAATAGTAAAACACACAAATAAAGGAGGAAATTATTTCAAGTACATCGTATCAGACAGGAGGAATTTTCCGTTCTCACTTCATAAATTCCCTTGCTTCTTCCATCTGATGGAAAACTTTCACACTAGCAGTCTCCTGAAATGACTGCAATGTTTCACTTACTTTTTCTGAACTGGTGACAAAACAAAGTTTTACGCCGATCCGGGTTTGGTAATTCGTTACACGCCCGAGATACTGAAGTTCTTCAAACGCAATTCTATCCACTGATGTTAAATCTATAATAAATTTTGAGAAATCGTCTTTTCGTCTATTGACAATCCTGTGAATTACTTCCCTGCCCGCGAGCACATTTTTCACCGGTTTTCTCTTCAGAATAACAATCGGATCTTCTACTCCTTCTTCGATCAAATTCACACCGAATATTTCATCGAGATAGCCAATAACATCTCCTTGGTCTTCTTCCACAACGACAAGATCTTCAAATCCCATCTGACGGACCTGTTTTTTGGAAGCATCGTTCTGTTCTTTTCGGGAGAACATGTAAAATGGAATGGTGAATCCCCGTAATGTCTCGGAATACCGTTTTAATATGCCTTTTGCATCTTTTTGATAATCCTCATAATGTAACAACACAAAATCCGGCTCCCAACTAAGCAGGTCACCAATCAGATCGGTGCTGTTATCGACAATCTGCAGTTTATACCCTTCTTCAACCTGAGACTTCATCCAGGAAATAAACGAACTGTCTTCTGCCATGGCGAGAATGCGATAATTCGAAATTTGTTTGGGCTCGTCACTCTGATCAGCACCAGAGGACTGAGAGTGATCCCGCCATAAACCCTGAATTGTATTCATAGTCTCGCTTTCACTTGCCGAGATACCCAGTGTGTTTCGTCCGGCTCCAGCGTCATCAACAATCGAGAGAGTCGGAATTTTCTCCCATTGCGGATTCTGTCGCACTTTTTCAATAAATTCTGGCCCTGTCAACAAACCAAGATTCTGATCTATAATTATCATATCCGGCGTACTGGAACTCAATAGTCTTAGGGCTTCGATTCCTCCATTAGCACGGATTAGCCGGATTCCTTTGTTTCGGAAGAGACGAAAAAACCGGTTCTGGACTATCGATTTGGTGGTAACCACCATGACCACACCAGGCATCTTACCGTTTTTAATGCCAAGACTTCCATTGTCCCCTGCCGATTGCACGGTGGTGGAATTTTCAAGTACTCCCCGTACTTTTTCCTGGACCGTACGAAGCCGAAACGGTTTGAGTAGATAACCATTTGCTCCCAATTGCAGCGCCTGTTTCACCTGTTTTTCTTCGGAAACAGCGGAGAACATAATCACCGGAATTGATCGCCATTCTTTATGATTTTTAATCTTTTTCAATACTTCAAACCCATTGAGAACCGGCATCATTATATCCAGGAGTATCAGTTGAGGCAAATTTTTCTCCAGGTAGTTTAAGCCTTCCAGGCCACTCGGTACCTCGATACTGGTATAATTCAGGTTCGTTATTGCTTTGTTGACCAGTTTTCTGACAATCTGGTCATCATCTATGGTTAATACGACGGGTTTCACGGTTTGCCCTCGATAAATGACTGAACTTCCGCAGCTAATGTTCTGGTATTAACCGGCTTTTCGATGAATCCATCGCATCCGGAATCATACGCCTTGGTTTTATCTTCTTCTCGTACGTTGGCAGAAATCGCCACCAACGGGATGTTTTTAAAATGTTCAAATCGCCGCACCTGGCGTGCAAAGTCGTACCCGCTAATTCCGGGTAACTGGAGGTCGAGCAGAATAATATCAGGTTGAATCCTTTTTATATTATCAAGCGCTGCTTCAGCGCTATCGAACAAAAAAACACTATAGTTTGCAGACTCGAGGACTTTTTGTGCCAGCTTAGAGTTTAACTTGTTATCCTCGATTATTATGACACTATACATCATATTCATTCTCCCGCTCATCTTCCGGACAGACTTCTTCAATCACTTCCGGAATGGTGAAGTGAAATTGTGTACCATCTCCCACTTCACTCTCCATCCAGATTTTTCCCCCGTGGAGCTCTACCAGTTTTTTAGCAATGGGCAATCCCAGTCCTGTTCCATCATATTCGCGGCTATGTGAGCCGTCAACCTGGCGAAATTCATCAAAAATCAGTTCCTGTTCCTCTTTGGGTATTCCAATCCCGTTATCTGCGACAGTAAACTGGAAGAACCCGGAATCAGGTCGGGATATCCGCTTAATAGTCAACCGAATCTGCCCTTTTGCCGGGGTAAATTTTGCAGCATTCCCCAAGAGGTTGAGCAGAACTTGCTTTAATTTCTTTTTATCAGCAGAAATGGTAGCGATATTCTCATCAAGCGATTTGATAAATTCTTGTTCTTTCCCGTGGATTACTCCCGAGAGTGTCTGGTTTACCTCATCAATCAGGGTCTGGCAATTAAAAGTATCCAGCATGAGTTCCATCTGTCCCGCCCGAATTTTGGACATATCCAGGATATCGTTGATCAGTGACAATAGGTGTTGACCGCTTCCCAGGACATTCTCCAGGAACTCCCGCTGCTCTTCATTAATTTCGCCGGCCAACCCATCAATCAATACCTCACTAAACCCGATGATAGAGTTCAAAGGTGTCCGGAGTTCATGGCTCATGTTCGCGAGGAATTCATCCTTAAACTTGTTCATTTTTGCGAGTTCTGTAAAAGATTCCTCCAGCGCACGCTTTGACTGATTCAGGTCTTCTATCTGATTAACGTGGTTAATGCCGATGGCCATCTGATTACTCAACGCTTCCATAGTCCGGAATTCCTGGTCATTTAATGCGGTACCTCCGGACTTTACACAGAGAAAAATGCCGAGTACTTTATCGTTTAGGGAAATCGGCATGGAGGCCCAGGTTCCGTTGGTCACGAATTTCCAATTGCCATTCTCCCGGTAGTCACGGAGAAATGGCTTGGGATCATCCACAATAATTGTCTGGTTCTTCATAAAGGATTCCACAAGGAAATGAGACTCGGTTTCTCCCAGTGGAATAGTCCGAAAATGATGGAGCCATTCCGGCTGAATTCCCTGTCCATACCCGTATTTCAAACTCATATTCTCTTTATCGAATAGATATAATGCACTGGCATCCACGCTTAATATCTGCAGGGCGTTCCGGATGAGGTGCTGCAATACTTTATCCAGTTCAGTCTCAGAAAGAATAATCCGGTTAATCTTGTTTTTAACTTCCAGCTCCCGGTTTGCCTGCTTGAGTGATAGTTCTAACTGACGTTTTTCTGTGATATCCTCAAGGAGTCCTTCGTAAACGGGATGCCCTAGTATCCCATCTTCCACTTTTTGCACATTGACTAACACGATAATTTCTTCGCCGTCTTTACGTATAAGCGTAAATTCTTTGTCGTTTACTACCGGTGTCTTATTCAGTTGCTTAATAAGTTTGCGATGGAGCTCGGGTTCTTTAAAAATTTCGACAGCACTATCGAGGTTATAAAGATCCTGTTCATCGGCATATCCCAATATTTCCACGAGACGGGGATTCACCGTAGTAAACTGTCCCTTCCGGTTTGTGCGGAATATCCCAATCAATGAATTGTTCACCAGGGAGCGGTATTTTTTTTCTGATTCCCGTAGATCAAATTCAAGTTTTTTTCGTTTGGTTATATCATGCAGTACATGAAAATAGCCAGCGTTTTTCTCGCCTTCTTCTGCAGACACCGGCTGACTACTGACCAGTGCTTTCACTTTTTCTGCATTCTTTGTTTCAAAAGTCAACTCATTTTGGGTGGCTTTTCCCTCTTGCAGGTAATCCACTGCGATGGTGAAATATTTTTTGCGGCTGTCTGAATCCATGTACTTGAAAATTGGCGTGTTCATCAGATCGGACGCCGAATATCCGATAAAATCGATGAGCGCCGGATTCATATCACGGGTATTATCCTTCCGATCTACAACCCAGAGCGCATCTACCATATTTTCTATGTACTGGTCACGCTTTTGCAGCTCCAGATTCAGTCGTTTCATTTCTTCATTAGCCTCTGTCAGGGCCTCGATTCTGTCCTGGAGTTTTTTAACCAGTTCTTCACTATATTGCTGAAAGTACTCAGTCCGTTTTTCGTCGGTGGTTTCCTCCACCTTGCCCGAGAGATATTCGGCAATTTGTTCCGGCAGCGCAAACAGGTCAATGGGTTTGGGAATAAACCCTTTACAACCAGCAGCCAGCGTCTTCTCACGCTCTTCAGCTGTGTTTTTGCCGGTGACCGCAATAATTGGAACATGTTTGAGTTCATCGAGAGAATGAATGCGTGTCGTTGCTTCGTACCCACTCATACTTGGTAACTGGAGATCCATGAGAATGAGATCCGGTTGAACTTCCTGGGCCTTTTTAATGCCTTCAAGTCCTGTGGATGCTACATCGATAATAAATTGTTCTTCCAGAACGCGGGTCACTAGTTCCCGAATGTTTGCGTCATCCTCAATGTGGAGAATTTTTGCTTTAGTCATAGTTGGGATCTAATACCAGCATATCAGTGCCATCCGAAGAATATTTTTCGGTCTGGATGGATTTGATATTCAGCAGTTTCTGCAGCACTCCTTTAATGCGTTCAATTTGGGTATCAATCATATGAAACTGCGCTTTAATATCGGTATCATTCCCAAAATCTTTAGAAGTGTTCACATCATTTTGGATTAAATCGAGGGTCCCGGAAATCACTGTGAGAGGATTATTTAATTCATGACTCAGGCGAACCGCCATCTGTCCCACGGTAGCCAACTTTTCTGACTCGATGAGTTGCTGCTGGGTCTTCCGGAGGTCTTCATTTACCTCTTCCAGTTCAATATTTTTTTCTATTAACTGGACAGTGGCGCGGGCATGTTCAACAATTCCACCGATTTGGCTACCAATAATCTGTAACCGTGCCAGATCATTATCATCAAAAGCATTTGCTTCAGTTTTACCACAATTTAGCACACCGATGAGTTCTTCATTTAACATTAATGGGACACTGAGAAAGCTGTGGATGGTCTGCCCATCATCGTAGGACCCGTTTCGCCGGATATCCCCCAGGATGATCGGACGTCTTACCTTGGCTGTCCAACCGGAAAGTCCTTTCCCACTGGAAAATTTGAAAAGCCCTGCCAAATCGGTTTCACCACCAATGGAAGCCACCATCTCCAGCTCGTCAGTGCGTTTATCGAACAAGTACAGAGAACTCCGGTCAAAATCAATAATCTGCCTTGTTAACCTCAGCACATTTTCGAAGATCTCCTGCGGCTCCTGGTCTACCTGGAGCAGTTTGGAAATATCAAAGAGGACCGACTGTAATATTTTGTTTGCCCTATTCATCTGCGATCTTCTGTATCGATGAGTGCTGCGGAAATCAGTTCAAGCAGTGTATTAAATACCACTTGTGCCTTCTCTCCGGCATGCTGCAACCACTCTACTTGCATTTTGTTGTGATTATTCATCGGTCAAATTCTCAGTTACTACTATGGTATTCCGGGAGTTGAATAACAAACGTTGTACCTTTTCCTGCTGTGCTGTAGACATCTATTTTTCCCTTATGCTCTTCTACTATTCGCTGACAGATATTAAGCCCAAGTCCGGTTCCATCATCTTTAGTTGTATAAAACGGGTCAAATATTTCTTGCTGCTTTTCTTCTTCAATCCCCTTGCCAGTATCCGAAATGGCGATTTGCCATACGTCTATCGATTCCATGTCAGACTGGTTCGTGAATTTTTCAATCTCACAGGTCAGCGTACCATTCTTATCCATCGCCTGGATTCCATTCTGGATAATGTTCATAAGTACCTGTTCTATCTGATTTTGATTTCCCCTGATGTACGGGATGTTTTCCGGGTAATGCGTAACCACTTCAATATTTTTAACATTAATCATCTTTCTTGTGAGGGTAAATGACTCCTCTAATGCATCAATAAGATTCAGTTTTTCATAGTCTCCAGCCGACTTTTTCGAGTAATTCCGGATACTGTTCACCAATGATTCTATCCGGCGAATTTGTTCTTTGATTTTCCGAAGGATCTCCCGGTCGTTAGGCTGTAAATACTCACATACACTCAGAATTTCAATATTCCCCTGGATTACGAAGAGCGGGTTACTGATATCGTGAGCGAGAGTACCCGCCATGAGCCCCAGTGATGCCATCTTATCGGACTGGAGTAATTGCTGATGTGTCGCCGCCAGTTTTTCATTGCGTTTCTGGAGTTCATCGATGACCAGCGAAAGCTCTTTGGTGCGCTCACTAACACGGGTCTCCAGTTCCCGGGCGTGGGACATATATTTCCGCTCCAAGTTTTTCTGTTTGCTTCGGGTCTCAAACAGCTCCATACCCTCTTGGATGGTATTTAAAAACTCATTTTGGTCCCACGGTTTCTGCAATACCCGGAAAATGTGTCCCTCATTTACAGCATTGACCAGCACTTCAACATTCGCATATCCGGTGACCATTATTCGTGCAATTTCCGGATATTGGTGCTTTACCCGATGGAGAAATTCTATACCATCCATCCCTTCCATCATAAAATCCGATATGACCACTGAGACTTGGTTTTTTTCTAGTATTTCGAGGCCTGCACTGCCGGATTCGGCCACTAAAACTTTATACGGCAAACCCTGTAGCTGCACTTCCACGATCTGCCGTATAAGAGGTTCGTCATCAACAAACAGTAGAGTATGTTCCTTAGTCATTCTATCTTTGTAATCCTAACCAGTATAAAAATTCACTGTGTGTACAGGTGGTGGTAATAATTTGCTGAGCTCTAAGTTCATTCCAGCAATGTAATTGACGCGGATATGGACATTTGTAAACCCATGGCTGTGTAATTGCTCGCGACTTACGGGGATATGGCCATTCAGCCGTTTCCTGAACCCCGGACTATTCACATCAATTACGCCAGCCAGGTCCTGCTGCCGAAACTCAATGACTGCATGCAACTTCCAGTCATTACGAAATACGGCAAGTATGGTCAGGCGCACCGGCAGTTCACTCTCATCACTTTGTTCGGGCTTCCAGAAGGAAAAACCTGCGACGCCTTTCTCTTTTCCAAAGTGGAGTGGGAACATGTCCCCTAGCCAGTGTCCGGATTCCCAAAATAAATTCCTCAGCAGCTCCCAAATGTTTACACTCCCGGCACTGTAATCATTGGCATGACCCGATTGACCGGGAAAATTCTGCAAAAACTCGAGCAAATCCCCGAAAGAATTCATATGAAATTTCGCAGGCAGAACACTCAGAAACTGTTGCATGAATTCATGAGAAAATAAATTGTCACCCGCATTGATAAACTGCCCCACCTGCTGCAATTGGCTGAATGAACTAAATACTGCATGCCAGAGCAGTCTGCGCCAAAATTTCGGTGCGCGATCAAAGGCTCCCAATATCTCTTCAACTTCTGCCTGGCCGATCTCTTCCCCAAATAGCAGGCCAAACAGTGAAGGTGATACCGGGATTTCCAGATCACTTAACTGCCGAAATAATGAGTTGGTGCGATCTTTCCCTTTGATATCACCTTTTTTTAGCGGATCAATAACCCGGAGTTTCGGCTTTGGTCGAACTGAACTGACCTGCATCAATAATGTTTCACCTACATTCACTGAAATCTGAGCACTCGCAACCAGCGTCTGCCCTTGTATTTGTGTAAGTACCCGGTTATTACCTAAAACTCTCCGTACTGTACCCGTGACATAATGGCCAACCTTGAACTGTAACGGAACGGTCGGGTTATGATTTTGTAATAGCGTCAAATTCCCGGTAGAAACATTGGGTGAAATATTCATTTGTCAGCTATCCCCTGGCCTGCCGCATCCTCATAATCTTAGCCTCTTCAACAGAGATCTGCAGATGCCGGGCTATTTCTTCGGGTGTTTTTCCGGAAATTGACTCTTCAGCCACGCGGTGCGTTTTGGTCGATAAATGATTCTCTTCCGTTACTTTTAATAATAGTTCAACTTCTCCCCGACTCAATTTCAATTCTCTGGCTATCATCTCCGTCGATAAACCTAATCTCCGCAATCTGTCCGCCTCTCTCCGCTTCCGGCCGGCCTGTTTCCCGCTTTCATTACCGGGTTTTTCCTGTGGATGCTGAGCCGAATTTACGTTTGTGTCTGGCAACTTCCCACCGGATTTTTCTTTTAATCTGATGCTTTCCTTAGTTTGAATATCATGATTATTTTCGTTGGTGTCCGGTTCCAGTGAACTCTGAAGTGCAGATAGAAAATCAGTGGAAGATTCCGTGGAAATGCCTTCCTCCCGTACAGATTCCCGGGATGAATACCATATGTACCCGCTACTTGTTACAAGGCTTAAAACGAGAAAAAGCGCCAGTGAAATTTTATTTTCTGAGATAAACGTACCAATGAGGTCCCCGCCAATCATTGTCTCCTTGTAAGACTGTCCCCGTTCAGGATGAGATGTTGGTATTGCATCCGCATACTTAACCTTCTTTGAATTTATCTGAGTTGTATAATAATCCATCCATAATTGTTCTGAGATCTTATAGATGCCATGAGTCTCAAAATACCCGGCCAGATTCTTAACCATTTCTGAAGGCAATTCTTTTGAGTCAGGGAGTTCTTCGAACAGCGATTTTACCAGGTTCAAATCATCCTGACTCATCGCCTGATTCAGTGATTCAATATGGTCATGGTCAGGCTCTATTTCACTCTTATTAAGGGTGTTAGCCCCAGTATCTTCAAGTCGAATATTAGATACTTCTGGTTTCCCAAATTGAAATCTATCGCTCTGAAAAGATAACTGAATTCCCTTGGCTACTATCGTATGGGAGAAACGGAAATTTTCCCGGTTTTCTGTCCCAATGGTAAGGTACAGATTATTGTAAAACTGTGCCAATGCGATGTTATTAAATGGCACCTGTTTCCAGAGTGGATTGTCTGACCGGGTAAAATCGTATCCGGTGGCGTCGTCTATCCTGAGTTTAAGCCGGTCATCTCTGCTGAATGCCACCTGATAGGCGGGCTCAGCGCTTGTTTTGATGAGTAAATCGACCGTATTTTTTTTAACGTGGACATCAATTCCGTCCACTGAGATAGGGGTAATTCCTGCACATAGAGTGCTTTGCAATAACACTAAGGCAGCTACGACGTAATGAATTCGCATAAAAATCCTCACACAGTTATATCCAAATTTCCCCCGACGGTTTTCTCTTCATCGTCTTCCGGAGGCGGCATTTTTTTTTGTTCTTTCTCATTGGAAATCTTCAGGCTTTGTCCCGGTTTTTCCAGAGCACCTTCCTTTTGTTTTTGCTCTTTTTCCTTACCGGATGAAAGGTCCAATTGCTCTTTAAATTTTTTTCCGTTCTGTTCTGCTTCATCCTTATTTGTCTTCCGAACCCGTTTGGATTTATCAACGTTTCCGACTTGCCGGCTGGGCTCAATCCGATTAAAGTTGATATCCATGGTTTCACCTCAGTGTACTTTCCAGGTAGAGCAACACCTTCGTATGGATTTGCGAAACTCGTGATTCTGAGACCCCAATCACCTCGCCGATTTCTCTTAAGGTCAACTCCTCATAATAATACAGCGCAATGACCATTTTCTCCTGGTCCGGGAGATTATCAATTATCCTGACCAGTCGCTCTTTTTCTTCTTCCTGTACTAAAGCATCAAGCGGCTCATCATGCTCTGTTTGTTCGAAGGATTGTTTAAACGTATAGCTATCCTCTTCTTCGTCATCATTGTAAATATAATCCAGAGAGAGCACATACCGTTTTGAGACCGACTGCAGCATCTCGTAATACTCGTCCAGTGAAATATCCATGGCATCGGCAATTTGCTCATCGGTAGGTAATGTATTAAGCTCTGCCTGCAGTTCGTCAATAGTGGACTCAAGTTTTCGATGAGCATCTCTGAGTGACCGCGGTCCCCATTCAACCCGTCGGAGCTCATCAATCATCGCGCCACGGATGCGGGTATACGCAAAGGTTTTAAATTTCACGTTCTGGGTTGGGTCATATCGATCAACGGCCTCAATCAGACCGATTACACCGCTATGAAACAGATCATCCCAGGTCATTACCGAGGGCAAATTTCCAGTGATACGCCCCGCGATGTACTTCACCAGTGGCAAATATTGTCTTACCAATTGACTCCGGATCTCCTGGGTCGGGTTAGTGGAATAATTTGTCCAGAGTTGCGCCACCTGTTCCGGAGATTTTTGCTCTACTTGTAGGTCTGTTGAATTCATTATTCTTTACCGTTCAGTTCTATTCACCTGACCCCGCTTTGGCACTTTCCGGATTTGACTGAGGCTCGGGCGCATTGTCAACCACCCAGCGGTATCCGATGACGATTATTATTACAAGGAGTATTGTCACTGCGACAAACAGTGCAGATCGCCATGCCGCGGTGAAATAAGTATATCCGAGGAGTTTATGAATTAATACTGTACCCAGATAGACCAGCAATATGATGTTTGAGAGAAAATCTTTCATGGTATTAACCTGAAATAGTTACGTATTTATGTTCCTTTGGATGCGTATGCTCAATATGAGTCAGCGGAAGCCTAAAATCCTTCCGCAGCCCAGACTCAGGAGTGCGCCGGAGAACAGGTCGCTGGTCCCGGCTGGCTGTAATCACTTCGGTCGACCATGGTATTGTGCCGTAATTGTGTATCTCTCTGTCCAAAAACCGTTCACTCAGCAGTACCAGCTGTGCGAAGATCTCAGACGGGTCATCTGATTCGAGATACTGATTTACCAGTACGCCCATCTCGCGGACTTCTCCTGTGAGATGCAGTGCTTTGAGTAACGCATACCCATCTGTACAGGCTGCTGGATCCGGCGTCACGACCAGAATAACCTGGTCCGCTGCCAGACACCATTCTAGCACCTGCGCCCCAAGTCCCGTCGCCGTATCGATAATGATATAGTCATATTCTTTTCGCCATTGTCCGAGTAAATGCAAGAGAGCCTTTGAAACAGATTTACCCTCATCTCCGAAATTTTCTAATGACGTTGGAGCAAACACATCCGTGGTATTCGAGAGTTTGATTATTCCATCCGGCCACTTTTCGTGATCCCAAATAATCTGTCCCCAACTTATATTACTGGATTCATTGGTGAAGGTAGCCAGATCCCCCATGTACAAATCACCGTCGACCACCAAAGTTTTCTTTTCACTGGCCAAGGCCATATTCAAAGCGATGGTTGTTTTGCCCACACCACCCTTTCCACTGGTCACAGTGCTTACCCGGGTGCCCTCAGAGGTGGTTTTCTCCCGTTCACGCACAACCTTCTGGAGGTTCTTCCGCCGGATGTATTCCTGCAGGGCTGTGGCCTGTTCGTTCATCCCAGGTCTCCAAAAAGGCGTTCACAGTAAACAGTAGCATTTCCAAGTGAGATATCCTCGGGCACATTTTGTCCTGTAGTGAAATAACTCACCGGCCACTCGTGTCGATGGAGCATTGTCAGCACATTTCCGACGGTTTCTGCTTCGTCAGTCTTCGAGATAATCAAATCGGTAATTTCAAAGATAGAAAAGCACCCGGCGCTCGCCTGAATCGTCGCAGAAGACGTCGTCGCGCTCAGCATCAGGTGAACTTCATCTGGCTGCGCGGCCTTCACCAGTCGGCGCATTGTGGAGAGGTTATTATCGTCGTTGTGGCTGCGTCCGGTTGTGTCGATATAGATATAATCATAGTCCGCAAATTTTTTCACGGCCTGCCGCATCTCCACCGGTGTATAGACGATTTCCAAGGGCACATCGATAAGATCGGCGAAGACTTTTAGCTGGTCTGTCGCCGCCACGCGGTAGGTATCGGCGGTAATCAGCGCCACTGACCGCCCCTCTTCAATGGTCTTTTGGGTGGCGAGTTTTGCAATAGTGGTCGTTTTCCCCACGCCGGTCGGACCGACGATGGCAATTCGCTGCTGTGTTTCCTGAAATTTGGCTGGTACCGACTGTTCAAAGATGTTGTCCACCGCACGTTCCATATAATGCCGCAATTGCTCGGATGTGGGGTTGTTTCCCAAGGATTTTCGTGCGCCACGAATCAAATCTTTGAGTAGTGGTAGATCGACCTCCTGCTGCACTAAATGCATATACCATTCGCGATATATGTCCGGTAGGGTTTGTACATCAGGATACTGGAGTTCCGTGGTCAGCCGGTCAATGCGGCTCTGCATCTGCCGCATCTCTTTCCGTATATCTTTGGAATCCTGGGAGGCATTTCTAGAAGTCCCTTGCTTCCTTTCCAAAATGGGATGATTTGGTTGAGATTCCTGCCGTGTTATTTCCTTTGTATTATCATTGTCGATACCGGCAGTTACTTCAACAGAATATTCACCTCTTCCATCGAGTTTTTTGGTGTGCAGGATTACCGTTTCCGGTCCAAATTCCATACGAATCTGTGATAATGCATCTTTCACAGAGGCTGCCTGTACTTTTTTAATTTGCATCATGATATCTCCACCATTGCTATAGCTTCTACTTCGATTTGCATTGTTAATTCTCCATAGGACAGCACCACCATTTCCGGGAATTCCGGCTCAATGAGCATCCGGAAATACGGACGCAGCGTCGGTGAGCAGATTACCAGGGGCTGGTAGCCCTGTGTGTTCATCTCTTCTTTGACTTCTGTGAGTGTTTCGTAAAGTTTCTGTACCTCATTTGGTGTCAGCCCGAGAGTTCCAAGGTTTTCCATTTGACCGTTCCGGACAGTGTCAGAGAGTTTCTGTTCCAGTGTCGGCTCGATAGTCGCACAGTAAAGTTTTCCATCAGCCGCCTTGAATTCATTGCAGATAACGTCCGCCAGGGAGCCACGTACATATTCTAACAGTGTCTGGGGATCTTTCGTTTGTGGCGCGTAATCGGCCAGCGATTCCAGGATCTGCACAATATTTTTGATTGGAATATTTTCCTTGAGCAGACTTTGCAGCACTTTTTGGATGCCACCCACCGACAACACGTTCGGCAACAGTTCATCGATGAGAGTCGGGTGATCTTCCTTGATAGCGTCAATGAGGTTTTGTACTTCTTGACGTGTCAACAGTTCGTGTGCATTCCTCTTCACAATTTCCATGAGATGGGTGGCCAGAACAGCTTCCGCTTCAACCACCGTATATCCGCGTTGTTCTGCCCGGCTGCGCTGGTTTTCAGTAATCCATACGGCCGGCATTTTAAAAGTTGGTTCCAGCGTTTCGATACCGTCAATCTGGTCGCTGACTGTTCCAGGATCTAGTGCTAGAAAGTAGCCCGGCATCAGGTCGGATTCGGCCGCAGGAGTCCCACGGACCAGCACACGATACTGATTCGAAGACAGTTGTAGATTGTCCCGAATTCGAATCGGAGGGACCATCACTCCCAATTCAGACGCAACCTGCCGACGCAAGGAAGTAATCCTTTCGAGCAGATCGCCACCCTGGGACTCATCTACCAGCGAAATCAAGCCATATCCTATTTCGATTTCCAGCGGATCCATCTGCAGATAGGCTTTAATCTCTTCCTGCCGTGGCAGTGCCTCCTGCTCTTCCTCCTCTGCTTCCGGAAGGTATTCCGGTTCTTTGGGCTGTTGGAATTTTCGCACGGCAACCACGCCAACGCCAGCGGAAATCATCAGGAACGGGAAAGTCGGGAATCCCGGAGTAAAGCCGAAAATCAGGATAATAACCGCCGCCGCAGTCAGCGCCTGTGGATTGGCCAGCAGCTGGTTGACAACCGATTGTCCCAGATTTTCATTAGAATCGGATGCTGAGCGCGTAATCACAATACCGGCCGCTGTGGAAATAATAATAGCCGGAACCTGCGTAACCAAACCATCACCCACGGTGAGTAGCGTATACGTCTGAAGTGCTTCACCAATTCCCATATTATTCTGAACAGCGCCGATTATCAGTCCACCAATGATATTGATAAGAGTGATAATCAAACCTGCAATTGCATCACCACGAACGAATTTGCTGGCACCATCCATCGCGCCGAAGAAGTCAGCTTCCCGCGAAATTTTTTCGCGTCGCATTTTGGCGTCTTTTTCGTCAATTAACCCGGCGTTGAGATCCGCATCGATGCTCATCTGTTTGCCAGGCATGGCGTCCAGTGTAAAACGGGCGGAGACCTCTGCAACGCGCTCTGCACCCTTAGTAATAACAATAAAATTAATGATGACGAGGATTAGAAAGATAATAAAACCAACGACATAGTTCCCTTTCACTACGAACTGACCGAAAGTCTCAATAATTTCTCCGGCAAAGGCTTCACCGAGAATAAGCCGGGTGGTGGCGATATTCAACGAGAGCCGGAAAAGCGTAATTAGCAGCAGAATCCCGGGAAAAACAGAGAATTGCAGTGGCTCGGTTATGTACATTGCACTAATAAGAATTAACAATGCCAGCGCGATGTTAAATGCCAGGAACAAGTCCAGCAGACTTGGGGGCATGGGGATAATCATGATTGCTAGAATCATGATGACTCCGACGATAACGATGATTCCCGGCAGGTCTTTTAAACGACTCAGCATAGTTTATTTTGCACCTTTTGCCCGATAAATTCTGGCTAAAATTTCTGCAATAGCCTGGTAAAATTTCGTCGGTATTTCGTCACCGACTTCCACGAGGTCAAACAGTGAACGTGCCAACGGTTTGTTTTCGATTACCGGGATATCATGCTGCCGGGCGACCTCCTTGATTCGCTGAGCGATCTTGCGCATCCCTTTCGCCAACACCCGCGGTGCTTCCATCCTATCCGGATCATATTTGATTGCCACAGCGTAATGGGTCGGGTTGGTGATAACCACATCCGCATCCGGAACTTCCTGCATCATTCGGTTGCGGGACATCTCCCGTTGTAGTTGCTTAACCCGGGATTTTACCAGCGGGTCACCTTCTGTCTGTTTGAATTCCTCTTTGACCTCTTGTTTCGACATCTTGAGTTGCTTTATATGTCGATATCTTTGGTAGGCATAATCGATGGCTGCCAGTACAACAATTGCCATGACGACCTTGGTCATCAATTCAAACCCGACATCTCCGATATACGCCAGCACGCCACGAATCCCCAAATCGCCAAGAAAGAAAAACTCTTGAATATGACTGGCAAGCACCCAATACGCGACGATACCGACGAAGAGCATCTTCAGCAGGTTTTTTATCAGCTCGAACGGTGCTCTGGTCACCAATTCTTTCATCCCTTTGAGAAGATTCAGTTTATCCCACTTTGGCTTGAAGGCTTCCCCGGATACCCGGATACCGACCTGTCCGAAGTTTACTGCCAGTCCGGTCAGTAACATCACGGCAAAAAACGGGAGCAGCACCTTTAGGATATAACCAGCGCCATTCCACGCCATTCCAGGAAGCGTATTCGCAGTTATTTCGAAGCCGCTGACATGCCCGAATACCTCAAGGCCAAGATCTTCAAAGGAGTTAAACATTGCCGGCCCGGTATAGAGCATCATCAATGCACCGGCAAGAAGCATAAAGGCAGTGTTGACTTCCATGCTTTTGGCAACCTGGCCCTTTTTCCGTGCTTCTTCTTTGCGCTTCGGTGTTGGTTGTTCGGTTTTTTCCTGTGCGCCTTGATCAGGCATATGTTATGGTCCAAGTAAAAGTATTATTCGTTCGATATTCAATTCCGAGGTGCTGAGCAGCGCTTGAAAAACCCGGCCGAAAATTGGCATGGAAATGGCAATCATGAGCATCCCGGCTAAAATTTTCAGAGGAAATCCAAAGATAAAGATGTTCATCTGCGGTACGAGGCGCGCGATCAAACCGAGTGCGATTTCTGTCAACAAAATTGTGATAAATATTGGAGCGGCGATTTTCAGTGCTATCAGAAAAACATCCGCAGTCAGTCCTGTCATATATTCGAAAAAACTCCCATCAAAGGATAAGCCACCCAACGGAACAGCTACAAAACTGTGCTGTAGCGCCTCGATTAAAAACCCATGCCCGTTGATGGCAAGGTAGATCAGGATTGAGACGATATAATAGAATTCACCGACAACCGGCACGTTATTTTCGGTACTCGGATTAAACAGCTGAGCTGCGGCGAATCCCATCTGCAGACTGACGAGTTGTCCGGAAAACTGCACACCCATAAATAATATATTCGCCACAAATCCTACAGTAATCCCAACGATAGCTTCCAGGATAATGGCTAACATAAATCCGACAATTGTGGTATAACCGGAGGGCTGTAAATCCATGATCGGGATAAGTAAGGCACCTATGAGTACACCGAGTCCGATCTTCAGTATCGCTGGAATCCGCTTATCCCCAAAAAGTGGCGCGACCGCAATAAGTGCGGTAATACGGATAATCACCAGCAGGACAGTTTCATATTCGTACCATGAAAAATACGGCATATTAAAACCCCTGGATGAGTGTAAAAAGTCCACGTGTATAACTGAGAATCACCTTGACATACCACGGCATGAAAATCAGGATGACTAAAGCCACCACAATAATTTTCGGTATAAAGGTTAGAGTCATTTCCTGAATCGATGTTGCCGCCTGGAAAATGCCAACTGCCAGCCCGATAATCAGGCTGAAGATCAATACCGGACCGATGAGTTTAAATCCAAGTATCATCGCTGATTGACCCAAATCCAGTGCCATTTGAACTGACAAATTTGCCTCCTAAAAAAACCCCTTTACGACTGATCCGACCAGCAGATTCCAACCATCCACGAGGATAAATAACAGGATTTTGAACGGGAGTGAAATCATCACTGGTGGTAGCATCATCATTCCCATGGACATCAGAACACCGGCGACAACCATATCGATCACCAGGAACGGTATATACAGAACAAAACCGATCTGAAATGCTGTCCGCAGCTCACTAATAATAAAACTCGGAATGAGCACACTGTTCGGTACATCCTGAATTGTGTTCGGCTTGTTCATTTGACTGATTTTCATGAATAACCCGAGATCGGTTTCAGCCGTATGTTTCACCATAAATTTCCTGAGCGGCTCCATTGCGCTTTGAAAAGCCTCCTGCTGGGAAATCTCTTCATCCATGTACGGCTGCAGTGCATTTTCATTAATGGAGTTGAGCACCGGACTCATGATAAAAAAAGTCAGAAATAACGCCAGACCAATGAGGAGTTGATTCGGCGGCATCTGGTTAGTTCCAAGTGCCTGTCGGACGAAAAAGAACACCACAATAATCCGGGTGAAACTGGTCATCAGAATAAGAATTGCAGGCGCCAGCGCCACAACGGTCATCAGGAGTAAAATCTGTAATGTGGTGGAGACATCTTCGGGGTTGTTCGCCTGATCCAAACCCAGTGTTATTTTCGGAAGCCCCTGCGCGTTTAGGATGTCCGGTAAGAACATAACCGAAGCGACAGCCAGCAATGAGGCCGCGGCGAGTAGGAAGCGGTTACGTGGGGTTCTTTTCACTTAACTCTTTTCCCTTGACTGCCCGGTGAATTTTCCTTGGAGGGAATTTCTGAACAACTGCCCAAAATTCTGGGTCACATGCGAGGGATCGGCTTTGATCTCGTCCCAACGCGTGAAATCCGCATACCGATGAATGGCAGACAGACCATCTTCCGTGCCGGCAACTACGAATAAATCATCCAGAAACCGGACTGCGTACAGCGTGTGTACCGGTGACAAATTACACTGCTGAACGACAGTAAAATTACCATTCTGACCTCCGGCCGGTCGATTTTGGGTGCGGTTCATAAGCTGCTTTAAAACCCATACAACCAAGACAATACCGCCTATCACGAGCAGAAGAGCCACAAAGGCCTGGACGACGATCCAGAAAAACGAGGGTTCTTCCGGCACAGGATCTGCCACGGAATTTTGAGCGACCGAGATGGCCGGGACTACAAATCCGACAAGTATGTTGAGTAAAAATTTCATAGATCCCTGAAAATCCTTTTCGTTCAGGGAGCATTATGCAATGGGTATGCCAAGGTTTTGATATAGATTTAAGGGTACCTGAAATGTACTGTTGGCAAAGGTTACAAGAGATTAACGGGGTTAAGTTGAAGAGACAGGTTTAATTATTAAACTGGAATAAAATTCCTTTTGTCCCGGAGAGGACTGCAATATTTTCCTGCTGAAGGCACTCCTACCGACTTCCTAAAAAAAGAGTGGTGCGGTATTTATTTGTTACTGCAATGATTTAATTTTCTCCACCGGCGATACAATTTCGGTAATACGGACTCCGAAGTTCTCATCAACTACTACCACTTCGCCTTCAGCAAATTTGCGATCGTTAATGTACACATCCACGGGATCACCGGAGAGCTTGTCCAGTTCGATGATAGATCCCTGTCCCAATTTCAAAATATTCTTGATAGTCAGTTTGGTACGACCTAGCTCTATTGTGATGGGCATTTCCAAGTCCATCAGCATGTCAAGATTTGCTCCGTTCCCGTTGGATCCAGACGAAGAAAATTGCTGAAACTGTGCATCACTCATTTCGGGTTCGGGCCCCGCATCCATGGCTCCACTGGTTCCACTTTCCATATCTGCTGCCTGATCCGCACCACTGTCTCTTTCAAGTACGGCCATGATGCCGTCAGGAACTATTTTGTACATCTGAAACTGCTGGTCTGGCCCGACTGTGACCTGATAACTGACGATAATGGACTCTTTCAAAATTTCAGAGAGCTCTTCAGAATGAACTACATTGATCTCCGAGGCGTCGACCTGCTCTCCTTCAATAGAACTGAGTTCTGACAGGTAGGGGCTCATAATCTGTGCAAATAGTTCCTGAAGGGGTTCAATCTGTTCATCAGTGTTGAATTCCATTGATGGTTCTTCACCGAGCATGGTGCTGGCCAGAACTCCGCCAAGTTCCGAGGGCAGATATAGGGTCCAGGGTACATACCCATCATTGGAGAATTCAATCGTGCCCCGGATATCATTCGGCATTAAGAGTTCCGGTATACTCTCCGAATACGCCTCAATGTGGTCAATGACAATTTGAATTTGCTGGCCTGTGATGATTTCAAGATTGTCGCAGGTGATATCTATAATTTTTTCCTCAAATTCCCGAAGCGTATCATAAGTTTCCTGTGCCATGGGATTTACTCCTTCATTTCCATTTGTTGTGTTACGTTGGATGCCTCTTCATTTCCGCCATCGGGTGCAAACCATCTGCTAATCTGGATTGCCCGGGATTTGCGCTGATTGCCCGGTCTCCCCCAAAATTTTTGATTGTTTGATACAACCACAGGTAATTCATCCCGAATGTTCGTATCAGTGCTCAGAACATCGCCAACTTCCAGGTTAATAAAATCCTCAATAGTTATGTGCGGCTTCCCCAATTCCACACGGACAGACAAATTAGTATTCTGCAGGTTCTTCTCAATCGCCGACCGGATTTTAGGGGTCTGCTGTTTTTGGGTAAGCGCGATATAACTGTGGATGTTCAATTTGCTCATCACTTTTTCCAGCGCGATGAATGGAATACACAAATTCAGCGAATAGGTACGTTCTCCAATTATGACATCGAAAAGGATCACAACCACAGTTTCGCTTGCCGGTGCGATCTGCACGAATTGCGGATTCGTTTCAAATGAGGATAGTTCCGGCTCCAACGGTGTCACATCTTCCCAGGCTTGGTCAAGGTCTTTCAATCCGCGATGGATAATTTTTTCCATGACTTTTTGTTCGATGGTTGTGACCTCGCGGTGACTATCGACTACTTTACCTGATCCACCTAATAGCCTGTCAATAAGGAAGAAAAACAGGTTGGGAGGCACTTCAAAAAGGGAACTTCCTCCCAGTTCTTTCATGTTAAAAACGAACAGACTGCTAGGGACAGAGACCGAGAGCGTATATTCGGAATATGTCACCTGGTCGATAGTATTCACCTTCACATCGACCATCGTCCGCAAGGTATTCGAAAGAAACGTACCAAAGGTTCTGGCAAACCGTTCGTGAATTGTGCGGAGGGTCCGCATCTGCTCTTTAGACACGCGGTTCGGATGCCGGAAATCGTAAACATTGACCTCTTTTTTCTGCTCTATGGACTCCGTTCCCTGTTCGCCTGCAGTACGCGTCATGAGCGCATCAATTTCGCTTTGCGACAGTAATTTGCTTGTGCTCATATCTCAGATCCCCTACTGGATCACATATTCTTTGAAGTAGATAGATTCTACTTCAAACGGTTCAATTTTCTCATTTACCGCCGCCAAAATTTCGCGTTTCAGTTTCTCGCGACGCTCCATGTCAACAAATTCCCCTAAAGGCTTGTCGGCAAGCAGGGTGTTCATGGTATCACGAATTTGAATTTCCCTGCCCCGGAGCACTTCCAGTGTTGACGCCTTGTTTACTCCCATGCCGATGGCCATGGCCACATAACGCAATCCGTTGGTTCCACGCGGATTGATAACGATATTTTCCAATAGAAAAATATTAGTGTTTAATCCTGCTTTATCTTCGATATTTCCTTCTGCCATCATCTCATCGGATTGTTTTTTAACCTCCCCCGAAGTACTAGAAAAATACTTCGGTACCACCATACGTTTATTTAAAATGTAAGATAATCCGACTTCCAGTCCGATTACCAGCAGGATTGCCCCAGTTAAGAGTAACCGTTTGGCCCAGGGGCCCCGATCTTTTTTCTCTTTATTTTCTTCTTTAGATTGTTTTTTTCGGATAGGTTCATCAGCCATTGTTCTATCCTTCACTTCTTTCTGCGAGTGACTGTGATGCTAATTTATCCGCATACGGGATAAAAACCTCGACCCGCCTGTTTTTCGCCCGTCCTTCACTGGTTATATTTGGTTCAAGCGGCCGGTATTCCCCGTAGGCTACGGATGTAAACCTTTTGGGATCTAATCCCAGGTCTACAAAATATTCTACAACTGCCACTGAACGCGCTGCTGAAAGCTCCCAGTTTGACCGGAATTGCTCATTGTTGATGGGAATATTATCGGTATGCCCCTCAATGATGATCTGAAAATTTGATGTATCCAGCAGAGCGGCCAGCTCATCCAGGACCGGAAATATTTCCGGTTTAAGGTTGGCCTTTCCTATATCAAATAACAGAGGATTGCTAATCCGCACCCTCACACCTTCATCCGATGATTCAAACGAAATATTATCTTCAATCTCCGGCATATTCATTGTCCGGAGCATCCGTTCAACCACCTCCCTCACCTTTGCACGCGGTGGTACGTATACTGTCGACTGGGTGGGGCTCATAAGTGCCACATTTGATTTCAACAACCCCAATGCTCTCTGTAATGATCCCATTGCCTTTTTAAACTCGGATTCCTGAACAGAGGAAAATGAGACGATGAGGATAAAAAATGCCAGTAATAACGACATGAGATCTCCATATGTTGTCATCCATCCCGGAGCTCCGTTTTCATCACCACCGGAATCCTTTTTTTTACGCCGCTGCCTTGACATCCTCTTTATCTCTTGCTTTATCCAGGACGCTCTTTTCCTTGCGCATCTTGGGCGGGATAAACGTATTGAGTTTCTGTTCAATCACCCGTGGATTCTCCCCGCTCTGGATACTAAGAATCCCCTCAATAACCATTTCACGCTGCGCGGTTTCCGCATTGGAAATCGTTTCCAGTTTTCCTGCAATTGGCAGGAAGATCAGGTTCGCCAAAAATGCTCCGTAAAAAGTGGTGACCAGTGCCACAGCCATCCCTGCACCGATCTGGGTAGGATCTTCCAGAGTCTGGAGCATCTTAATCAAACCAATGAGCGTACCGATCATTCCGAACGCCGGAGCGTAGGTCCCCATGCTTTTCATAATCTGCTGGCCTCGACTGTGCCGTTCTTCCTGGTTGTTGACTTCGGATTCCATAATATCCCGGATCATTTCCGGTTCAAGTCCGTCCACCGATAACAGTAATCCGCGCTTCATAAAATCATCATCCAGTTCTTCAGCCGCATTCTCAATGGCCAAAATCCCCTCCCGCCGGGCAATGAGTGACAAGTTTACAATATCTTCCACTATATGCTGATAGATCACCTCCTGATTTGCAAATGCGTTTTTGATCACGCCAAAAACGCCCAGCACATCTTTAATTTTGAAATTGATGAAGGTGGCAGATAGTGTTCCTCCCAGCACAATTAAGATGGAATTGATTTCCAGGAAGGTACTGGCTCCGCTTCCATTGAAAATGGAAAAAAAGACCAGGCCAATCCCGGCAATAATTCCGATTAATGTGGCAAGATCCATAAACCCATTGTTCTATTGCGGGGACCGGACACCCCCTCCTGCGAGAGAGTGCCGTTCCCGATTGGTTATCCGCTTATCGTTTCAGTCCTACCACTTCCTGTAGCAACTGATCGCTGACTGTCAGCACCCGGGCGTTTGCCTGGAAACCACGCTGAGCCACAATCATCTTGGTAAACTCTTCTGCGAGTTCCACATTGGACTGCTCCAGCGCTCCGCTGCTGATAGTCGACTGTACCGTTTCTCCAGGTGTGCCGACTACCGGCTGACCGGAATTACCCGAGACCTCATACATATTATCGCCACTTCTGACCAATCCATTAGGATTATTGAAGGAAGCAAGGACAATTTGCGCCAAATCCCGTGTAACACCGTTGTTAAAAAACCCGGTTACTTTCCCGGTATCATCGATGGTTAAATCACTGAGATCACCGGAAGTATAGCCATCCTGAGAATCGACAATGGCGTTGGCCGAGCCGGCAAACTGCGACAGTCCATCGATGGTATCAAATGTTCCAGGTTCTATGTTCATATCCAGGATACCCGCTCCGTTACCCGGTGCGAACTTCAGTGATTGGAAGCCACCATCGTAAGTGAATGTATCCAGGTTCCCGTCACTATCGAACGTGATAACACCTGTATTGCCACTCAAAATTGAAGCCTCTTCTGTCCCTATTGAGGCTTCCCAGGACCATTTATTGACTTCCACAGGATTCTTGGTGAATTCGAATGTCACCACATGAGAATCACCCTTGGAGTCATAGACGGTAATGGATGCATTCTGGGTGTAATCTTCTGCTTCCTGACGCTCATAATAGTTCCCGACTGTATCATCGAAAATCGCATCAAAACCTGAGACAGTGGAGCTGCCACTGTCTACGGCGGTAATATCCACATCAGAGAGTGCATTCACCGTTCCGCCGTCTCCAGTCAGTGTAAGAGAGCCGTCTTCGGCATCAATTGAAGCGCCATCACTGTTGTTTATACCAAACGCGATTTCGATGGCGTTTGCGTATTCACCGTAGGTACTCACATCAGTACCAATGACTTTCGAAACAGAGGTGATAGCATTATCACCAACAGCACCGTTTATGGTGATCGTGTCCCCGGAGGACATTCCAAGGCTTACACCCTGCACATTCCGGAGATCTGTCAGCGTATCCTCTTCCGTGGCGATATGCGAGAACTCATCGCTCTGGGCAGAGGAGCTATTATAGGTACCGTTCAGTGCGGCCAATGCACGGTCCAAATCCGAATTGGAACTGGAAAAATCAACCGTCTGATCTGTCCCATCGGATTCGGTGATTTCCAGCTGCCCGTTTCCGTTCGCATTCATCGTAATGTTAATGCCGGTCGGCAGATCGTTCTGGATTTCCGCCACCAGGTCATCCAACGAATGGAAATAATCATCATTGGTGCCGATATCCTGTTCGGTATAGGTATAGGTATACGAATCTGTACCGATCCGGAACGTCACAGTTGTGGAGTTTGGAGCCATCCCCTGTACCTGGGAATAATCACCGTTATTAGTATCACGACGGAGCAAATTATTCACATCACTCGTACCATCTTCCACACCATACAGCCCATCAGAATCCAGGATAGTGCCCTTTGCCGGCCCTGCCGCATCCAGATTCCCGGAGAAGGAAACTTCACTGGTGGCCTTTGCCGGAATTTTCGTGCCGAACGGCAATACAATATCATCGATGGGAGTACCTTCCGAGATCTGTCCAAGTGAGTTTGCCATTTTCCCCTGCAGCACAAAACCATTATTTGGGTTTACCAAACGGCCCCGTGCATCCAGCTGGAAGTTCCCGGCGCGTGTGTAATATTGCCGACTTCCATCACTGACGACAAAGAAACTATCACCCTGGATAGCCAGATCGGTGGTCTGGCCTGTATTTTCCAGGTTACCTTGTGAAAACATCGAGTCGATACTCCCGACATCCATACCCAACCCGATCTGGATCGGATTTTTTCCTCCGGTATTCTCTGTCGCGCTCTGGGCGCCCTGCAGCATTAATGCAAGCGATTCCTTAAAGGTGACCCGGCCTTTTTTAAATCCAACCGTATTCACATTGGAAATGTTGTTCCCAATGACATCCATCAAGGTTTGATGGTTCCGTAATCCTGAGACTCCTCCAAAAAGGGAGCGTATCATTTCTGACCTCCTGTTGCTTTGCCGGGTACATCATTCTGCGTCAATCGGTCGGCAGAATTTGACTTCCTCATTGAGGTCCAGTCTACTGACCCAGCAGCGTTCTGTTTTTGTTTTTATCCATTTACATCCAGACTGTGGAATCGATGTTCGTAAATACATTGTCCTGCATTTGTTCCCGGTCCACAGCCGTAATGACTGTTCGATTTGGCACACTCACGACAAACGCCCGGTTATCCATAAGAACCAGGGACTCTTGCGAACCCTTCTCTGCCGCTTTCGTTATGGCGTGAGAGAGTGGCGTCAGATCCTCCGGTCCAAACGGAATATTTCGCTGTTGAATCCGGTTTTGTGCATGGGCCGAGAATTTGATTTCATTCTCCTTTCCCGTGATGTGATCGCCCAGAATTTCCTGAAAGCTCTTCCCACCGGATGGCTCGACCGACTGCGTTGGCCCATACGGTGTGGAACGCCGAATCCGTTCGATGTTTTGTGCCTGCCGAATTACCTGTGCATGGTTGATATCCAAGAAAAAACCTCCTTATTTCCCGTTAACTTCCATCGTAAATACGATGAACATTACCTGCAGCAATTCTGAGGTCACCAAGCAAAAAATACAATTGTCCACCACTCCCATATTCCACGGCATCAATCCTGCCCTGCGTGAATGTGGTGGCGTTCACTGTATTGCCATCCCTGTCGATCGCATCAATGTCATAGGTAAAAGTTTCACCGTCACCAGCGCTTCCGAGCAGATTAAACCGCCCGTCCCACTCATAGGCCTGTTCCCCGGCATGCATGCTGCCTAAATCGACTGTTTTAACAACCTGGTTATCAGCATCCCGAATGGTCAGGGTAACATTCCGCGCTGCATTAGCCAGGTTAAAGCGAATAGTAGTATCCTCGCCTGCATGGTAACTGAGACTGTCTCCGACTGCCTGTATTTCCTTCCCAACAATCGTCGCAGCCATAGTGTTTGAAATAGACCGGCTGAGTTGAATATTGCTCTGGTACATCTGGTCGAATTTGTCATTCAAATTCGTTAGCTGCTCAACCGAACTGAACTGCGCTAACTGCGCCGCATACTCTTCCTGCTTCAGTGGGTCCATGGGATCCTGATGGCGTAACTGGGTCACTAGTAGCTCCAAAAATGCCTGCTTATCCAAGGCATTCTGCGTAAGCGAACCAGTTTCTCCCGAGTTGCCTGTGGCAGTGTTCCCATTCGTTGATCCAATTTGTGAAATTGTCATTTCATCTCCTGGTTTGCTTCTACTCGGTATATATTTAGGCAATGCGTATGCCAAAATTTCTTAAATCAAAATAATATTTTTATAATGTTGTTATTATTGGCCTTACAAACCGGGCAATTCGAACTGATTGTTCCAGTCTCTTTGGGAGTCGGAAGAATATTCCCCCTGTTCAGTGATTGCGCTGTAAAATTTTCCACATATTGATTTGTTGAAACCTATTTGTACTAACTGGGCAAACTGACTATATACTTTTCATCATCAGGCCAATGTCTATGATTCCATGATGACTATGAATGAATGACGGCAGAGATGCTTCGATTGCATACCGAAGGATTGTGACTGTGGTCTTCTGCCCTGGGAGGAGCCTCTGTGTAAGACGATGTCGATTTGAACTAATTTCGGATAAGAGAAGGAATAGGATCAGGCATAGTATTCAATTTGATTTGAGGCTACTTGTACACGACCGGTCGGCATTGTGGAAGTGATTTCTTCCGCTGCTGTACTAAAACTGACTGACTCGGATTGCCGATACGGGGTCTGGTGCTGATGCTCTGAACCTGAGTGTTCGCGTGTGAACTGGTCAGCAAATGACTGCCGCTGCTCATGGTTTATATTGGTTCGGACTTCTATTTTGATATCCTGCAGCGATATATTCTGAAGCTGGACCGCTTCACGGATCGCCGGCATCTGTCTTTCGATCGACTGTTTGGCTTCATGGGTCGATGTAATAATCGTGCCGTGCAACCTGTTTTCCTGGAATCGTAGACTAAGGAGTACCGTTCCAAGATGTGCCGGTTTGAGTGAAATCCGGGCGTTAATATTTTGCGCGTTTTGCGCGACTAGGTTTGCTTTCACTTGCTGAGTGATAGACTGGAGTTTATCAATAACCTGCTGAATCACCGACACCCGGTTATCTGCTTGGTTTGTCCCCCCGATGATCTGATTCATGCTCTGGTTTCCACTCATGCCAAGTCGGAGATCAAACACATTGTTGACATTCGTCGAATTCTCTGCCCCCTGCACATTATTAACTGTGAACTCATCGATTTGATCCAACATAAACGGCTTTCCTGATAATGAATCAGGCTTTTGGACTGTCGAGTATTGGGACGGTTTCTTATTAGTTTTTTCGGAGTACTTTTTATCGATTTCTCCCTGCAAGGTTTCTTGTGTGTTGTGTAAATCTCCCTCAAAGATGTTTCTAGGGGTTGCAGATATATCCAATGGTCTGAGTTTTTTGGAACAAGTATTAGTGTACTTTAATGGGTTAACTGAATTTTTCTCATTAATCTTACCCTGAGTAGTTCTGACTTCAAAATATTCAGCATTTGTAGTGGATTGCTTCCTTTTTATCCCCGTTTGCATCTCAGAGTATTCAGTATTGCCCATAGGTTCCGGAAACTTTTGGTACCGGTTCACGGATTTTTCTGTGGACACATCACCAGGTTTTGGAAAATCAAAGACACTATTCCTGAGAATTTCCGTTGTTTCAGTCACTCCCGTGGCTGGTGCCTGTAACCCATTCATTTTGCCGGGGGATTTACCATCAGTGGACTGATGCTGCCTTAGAGTTTGTGTGAGAGAAATTTCCTTTATCAAGATTGTTCCATTCATTTTTTGCAATAATCCGGATAGCCTGGATTTCATCGTATTGATAGCAGAGTCCCCCAACTGCTCTCCTGTAATATTTATTACCACGTAATCTCCCATTTTTACACGGGGATTATTTCGAGATAAAACAGGTTCCATTCCAACGCTATTGCCGCTAAATGCGGGAGAAGCATGAGAACCTGTAAGAGTATTTTTTGATGTTTCCTGAATAATAAATTTGCTGCGTCCATTTAATGGAATGAAGTCCATTTTTGTGGTCAGGTTTTTTCCTAATTTTCCAGATAATTCCCCACTCCATGTAGACCAGATATCTCCCCTGATACACAGGGGTTGGACTTGTTGGGTTAACTCTCTTGATATAGTATTTTTTTTCAGTCCAAAATCTTCTGTCACTATCGGTTTTTCAGGTGCCGGATATTTTACACGATTATTCTGCTTACTCCGCGATCTTACAAAATTGTCAGCAGATTCATTATTAATTTTGCCTGGTTTCCTGTGGAGATGACGGACCATATCCCGGGTAACAGGATTCTCACCGGAATCACGTGGCTGAACCGATTCACCTGAATTTTTAGCTGAGACCGGGATTTCTGTAGAAGTGTCTCTACTATAAATATTCTTCCATTTCAGTTGTTCAACGGATTCTCTCTTTGTAATACCTGATAATGAGTAATTTTTATTTTCGACTCTATGGACCGAAATTACAACCGGTACGTCTCCGTTTGTTCCGGTTACCGGGATGAGGAATAATGGTATATTTGAATTTTGCTGCTCAGCTAAGGCGAATCTCAGTCCTGAATTACTCTGGGTTTCTTGTGTTTTCCTATTTTGTTTTGCAGTTACTGGATCAATGAGGTAAGACACCGTTTTCCTGTCAGACAGTAGTGAAATATCTGGTTTTGTATCTACATCTGACGATTTATCCTTTGCGGGATTTGTAAATGAAATTACCAGGTAGTTTTGCTGTTTCAACTGTGGCTTTTTATCCTTACCACCAAAATCACTGTCAAATACCAGTGGTATAATGAGATCGCTCTTCCCTGATTTCACCCTCTGCAATAGTGTTTTGGTCGTTGTATCCGACTCCAAAAATTCCAGTATTTCATCAACTTTTTTCTCCAGAGCCTTGACTATCGATTGGAGTGCTGAAAATTTTTCGACTGACTTAACACTATCCACAGTAATAGCTTTTTCTGCTGACTTCCCTAAAATATACTTTCTTCCTATTTTATTAGATTCAAGTGGAACTTCAGGTGTTTTACTTTTACTACTATCATACAGATATTTAGCAATATCATTATTTGACGTTTTACCACCACTGAACAGCTGATATAATATCGCAGAAAATTCTCCACTGAGCGTATTTTTTTCATCAGTGATAGCTGGAGAATCACTCTGCGTAATCGGATTCTGAATGATATTTTTTAACAGGATTGGCATAATGATCAGGTGCCCAATTCGCTTAATACCCGGCTGAGCCTGGCGGCCCGGACAGAACTAAACGCCGTGAGCAGTTCCGCTGCATTTCTGTCCCGCATTTCATTTAATATTCCAACGACCATTTCATCATTCATTCGCGTGAGAATTTGTGCTGCAGCTTTGGCTTCCATTTGACTGTAAATCTTGGCCAGTTTCTTGAAATCCTGCTGGTTTTCAGGATTTTCTTTACTGGCCGGCTCATCTGTCATAATTAAATTTTGTGCGTTTGTATTTGATTGTTCCGGTGCTGCAGGTGTCTTTATAATGCTTTTCCGATTGACTTCTTCCTCCATAGCATCTTTCATCTGCTCATTTTCGCGGAGTTCTTCAATTCTAGGTAGCGAATCAGGATCATTTTTTGTCTCAGTCAACGGAGTTTTTTCTGCTACTTCTTCTGCAATCATATCTGTATCGTTGATAAGCATATCACCGGTATTTTGCATTTGCTCCTGGGGTTTTTCCACAAGAAATATCCACAGAAGCGATATGGCATATGAAAAAATAAGAGAGCCAATTGCGATTAAAACCCATTTGAGTATACCGGATTTCTTCTTTTTGTCTGGAACGGTTGGTAGATTTTGATTGTCCTGCTGTTCTGGCATTCTATATTAATCCCGGTTCTTTCTGAATGGTTCATATTGAGACAGTTCGTCTACCCGCTTTTGTTCACGGTGATGTTGTGTATGTATGTATTTTTTGTAATCTTGTTCTTTTAATTTGTCGAGCATTTCTGTTTCTTTGGTCACTTCAAGGAGTGACTCTCTCTGTTCCTCAACTTTTTCTTTTGCACTATCGACTATTTTATCCTGTTGTTCTACATATTTTTGGACCTGGCGTTGGTAAGCGGATGCATGGTGCAACTCTGTTCCACGGGACGCACCGATTCGTTTCGATCGTAATTCCCGAAGAAAGGTCTGTTCAGTTTCTCGTAACTGCCTGAGTTCCAATTCTTCTGAATCCAGCTCCTCTTGTTTTTTAACTAACTTGCGTTGCTCAACTTTCTGCTTGATTTCTTTTGCCTTCAAAACCTTCTGTAGCCGAAATCTGTGTTTGCTCATGCCGAGGCACTCCCAAGGATTGCAGACATCCGCTGGAAAGAATGCTCAAAATCCACCTGTTCTTCAATGTCTTGCTTTAAAAGTGCCCTCAGATCGTCAATCAAGGCGATCGCCCTGTCTATTCTAGGATTGCTTCCCTTCACATATGCCCCAATGTTAATCAGATCTTCGGCTTCTTCATATGTTGCCAACACCTCAATCAGTCTGTTGGCCAGTGCTCGGTGCTTCGAATCTACAACGTCAATCATAACCCGGCTGACACTCTGGAGAATATCGATGGCAGGATAGTGTCCCAGTGATGCGAGTTTTCTCGATAAAACTATATGCCCATCCAGAATTGACCGGACGGTATCTGCCACCGGGTCATTCATGTCATCCCCTTCAACAAGAACTGTGTACATCCCGGTAATACTTCCTTTGCCGGAGGCACCGGCCCGTTCCAGCAGTTTGGGAAGCATCCCAAATACCGATGAAGTGTACCCTTTGGATGCCGGTAGTTCTCCAACAGAAAGTCCGATTTCCCGCTGGGCCATGGCAACCCGGGTTACCGAGTCCATCATGAGCATGACATTTTTGCCTCCATCCCGGAAATATTCGGCGATGGTGGTAGCGATGAGACTACCTTTAATCCTGATAAGCGGCGCCTGGTCTGAGGTCACGGCTACAACGACGGAGCGTTTTAATCCCTCTTCGCCTAAATCCTTCTCAATAAAGTCCCGGACTTCCCGACCACGTTCGCCAATCAGGGCAATAACGTTGACATCAGCGGAGGTATTCCGTGCAACCATCCCAAGCAACACACTCTTTCCGACGCCACTTCCTGCGAAAATACCGACCCGCTGCCCCCGACCACAGGTCAGAAACATATCAATTGCCCTGATACCGGTAAGTAACGGTTTGGTAATCCGGGTCCGGGACAAAGGATCTGGCGGTTCGTTGTGAATCGGACGCTTGGTATACAGAGCTGTCGGTCCTTTCCCATCGATGGGTTGACCAAGGCCGTTTAATACCCGCCCCAGCAGATGATCTCCAACGGTGATTTCCATGGAATTGGAGTTGATTGTTACGGTGTCATCCGATGAGATCCCATTCACATCTGCGTATGGCACCAACAGGATCAGATCATCTTTGAACCCGACGACCTCCGCTGTAATGTTTCTACCGGTGGATTGGCTAATGATGTTACAGGTCTGCCCTACAGATGCCCTGGGCCCGGTGGCTTCAACAACCTGGCCAACGATACGTCGCACACTGCCCCGTTTTTGGATCAGCGGTGTTGAGCGAACGACATCGATGAGATGGGAATACATACTTATGCTCCATCAACCGGTATATTAGCATAAAGCTGCCGCGAAATTTGCTCCAGCTTTGTTTCAATAGTAGCATCTATGGATTCCATATTTGTCTGGACAATGCAGCCGCCCCGATCGAGGGATGTGGATTTTTTGATTTTCACATCTGGATTCAGTGACTCCGGGAGTTCCGATTGTTGTGTCAGGTAATCGTAATCTTCTGAATTCAGCTGTATTTCCAGCACTTCGTCATTCTCTACATGCGAAAGAGTCTCTTTCAGAATATTTTCGATTTTACCAGGATCAGTCTGTAATTCACTGTTGGTAAGGCGCTGGGCAATCTGTATCACCAATTCGATGACATTCAGTTCAGCTTCACGCTCCAGTCTCCATCGACTCTCCTGCAACTGATTTATTATAGCGTTTACAGCCTGGATTTCGTTCTGATATTGCAACTGCATTTCTTTTTTTCCCGCTTCAAATCCGGCATCAAACCCGGATTGATAAATATTTTCACGTTCTCCCTTGTAATTTTCCTCTAGCAATGAGAGAATGTCCGGTAATCCGGATTCACTTTTTAGATTCTGCAGCCGATCCATATTACGCTCGAAATCTGTCAGCGGAAGTTCATCAGGTGTTGCCGGTGGCTCCTCTATAGTGGATTTTCCATTTGGCGCAGTTTTACAAGCCTTGACGTCAATAACCGGCTGGTTCGTGCCCAGATTAATATGACTATTCGATAATTTCATCAGCTACCGTTCCGGCGGATATCACGATTTCACCCTCTTCATCCAGTCGCAGAATCACCTCGATGATCTTCCGCTGTGCACCTTCGACCTCGCTTAACCGGACCGGCCCCATAAATTCCATTTCCTCTTCGACCATTTCAGCCGCGCGTTGCGACATATTCTGGAGTATTCTGGACTTCACGTCCTCACTAACGGCTTTGAGTGCCAGCGTGAGATCCTGAGTATCGATTTCTTTCAGTACTCGTTGTATTGACCGGTCGTCAAGTAGCACAATATCTTCAAAGACAAACATCAGGTTCTTGATTTCTGTGGCTAGTTCGGGCTCCTCACCAGCTATGGATTCCAAAATCTTCTTTTCCGCACTTCGTCCCAGCATATTTAAGATTTCCGCCGTTGGTTTTACACCGCCCAGTTTTTCACCGCCCTGGGAGAAATCTATCCGGGATTCTAGTATCTGCTCGACCTCCTTGACCATATCCTGAGAGACACTATCCATAGTAGCAAACCGGAAGAGTACCTCCTGCTGCAGCTCAATAGGTAAATCAGCTATAAGCGAAGCCGCTTGATCAGGTTCTATCTGGGTCAGGACTAGTGCAATGGTCTGAGGATGTTCTTTCTGAATGAAGCTGAGAAGCTGATTCGGATCGACCTCTTTAAGGACGTTGAACCCTTTGACCTGCATCGAACGGCGGACCCGCTGCAGGATGTCCATTGCTTTATCCGAACCCAGTGCTTTTTCCAGCACTTCCTGCGCATAATCCATCCCGCCGGAGGCGATGTATTCCTGGGCACGAACCATCTGATAAAATTCCCGGGTGACCTGCTGGACAACATTCGATGAAACGTTTTCCAATGCCGAAATCTCCCGGGTTAAAATCTCCACTTCATCCGGCACCAGCTTCTGAAATACTTTGGAAGATGCCTGACTTCCCAAAGCCACCAGGAGGATTGCTGCCTTTTTCGGTCCCTTTAATCCGTTCTGGGAGTTTTGTGCCTCTGATTCAGTCATCTGTTATTCCTCTACAATCCAGCTGCGTATGAGACTGGTCACCTGTTGTGGATTCTCTTCCGAATAGTTTTTTATGGCTTCCTGCATTTGCGTTTTCTCCAATACTTCATCAGACATTTCTATCTCGTAATCGGGGAGTTCCTGCCGTTTCCGCTTCTGAAAAGATTTTTGGTTCCCACCGCCCGATGAACCAGACCACCCACCATTTTGGAACGGCATCTCTCCAATAATGACTTTAGAGCGCTTCACCACACTATGAAGGAGAAACAGAAAGAAAAGCACTAATCCGACGCTCAGCCCTTTATTAATGATATTTTCCCAGAATTGCCGCCGCTGAATATCCGCGAACTGCTGCTCCTGTTCCTCGTAGTCTGACATATCAAACTGAATATTGGAGATTTCAAACTGGTCACCCCGGGTAAGGTCAAATCCGACCGCTGCTTTCACAATTCGCTCCAAACGCTGCATCTCCTGTGGTGACCGTGATTCGTAAGCCTTTTCACCATCTTCACCTTCGATATAGGCTCCATCGATGAGTACGGCGACATGAAGTTTGTTAATGTCCCCAACCTCATTCGCAACGCTCTGGATAGTTTTATTCATCTCATAATTCGTAATGAGGTGCTCCTGCTGACTGCTGGAGGTATCTACACCGGTATTGGAGGATTCAATCCGTTCTTCACTCCTAATCACCTGACTGTCTGGATCATAAATTTCCTCAGTCTTCTGAATCTGTTTAAAATTGATATCTGCGGTGACCCGGACAATCGAACGGCCATAGCCCAATACCCCATCAAGCATACTCTGGGCTTTTTTACTCAGGTAATCCTCGATTTTCTGCTGATTGGCATACTGGGTTGTCGCCTGGCTGATCCCCTCCTGATCGCCCCGGGTCTCTGTCAAAAGGGTCCCGGACGCATCCAAGACGGAGACGGACTGGGCCTCAAGACTTTCCACACTATTTGCCACCAGATACTGGATCCCCTCGATCTGTTGTTTATTTAATCTCGAATGGCCGCGAAGCTTTAAAATTACCGCCGCGGTGGGGTCGCTCTGGTCCTCTTTGAAGAGCGCATCTTTCGGTAACACCAGATGAACCCGCGCCGCTGTCACCTCATCCATCTGATGGATAGTACGCTGTAGTTCTCCCTCCAGCGCACGCTTGTAATTCACCTGCTGTACATATTCGGTCATTCCAAAATTGTTCTCGTCAAAGATTTCATAGCCGATAACACCATCATTGGGAATACCGGCATTAGCAAGATTCAAACGGACGTCATAAACTGACCTGCTTGGGACCATGATCGTAGTACCGCCGTTCTCATACTTGTATTCGATATTTTGTTCCTGGAGATATTCCACCACCTTGCCAGCTGCATCAGGAGATAATCCACTATAAAGCACCCGAAAATCGGGCTGATTAAGCCACACCAAAACTAGAATAAAGGCAGTAATAACAAGGACAATCATCAGACCGATTGAAATTTTACTCTTCAGCGGTAAACCAGCCAGCGTGTCCTGAATTTGCTGTAAAAATTGTGGCATTATTTCATATCATCCGGTACTAGAATCTCAGATTCATTATTTCGCGGTAGCCATCCATTAGCTTGTTTCGCACTTCCACCGCCATCTTCAATCCAAGATCAGCTTTTTCAAGTGCCACCATTACATCATGAACGTTTTCTACGCGACCAGCAGAAAATTCAAATACAATCTCTTCGGCCTTTTTCTGAAGACCATCCACTTCCTGGAGTGCGTTGGACAAGACGTTTTTAAAACTTTCGGATTGGGATTTGTCCAGTTCATTAAAGCGCGCTCGTTTTTCCAGAGTTCTGATCTGGTTTTGTGCCGTCAATTGATTATAGATTTGATTAATATTGCGCATGATTAAAACCTGGTATCCAGTAAGCCACCTTTCACGCGTTGATGGCTTGATTTGATATGGGCGCCGGCATCGTAAGATTTTCCGTCTCCCGGAAAGAGTTTAGCCAGGAGGCTTGCCTCGTCTTCACTGAGTATTGCCTGCAGGTTTTCCAGTGTTCCGGATTCCCGTAATTGTCGAAGCTGAGACTGCTGCTGACCATTCAGGCGGGAGGGGCTATCCGTCGAACGTTTCGGCTCTAATGCTTTGTGATTCTGGGCAGCGCCCGTGTTTCGTGTACCTGGTTGTTGTTGCACCCGGTGACTGAATTGTTGATAGGCAGCAGTAATTTTACTCATTTATATCTCCAGCGCCTTTTTTGACATCTCTTTCGCAGCATTCATTGCCGTGACGCTTGCCTCAAACGACCGCGAAATGTTCATAAGCTGCACCATTTCCTCCAGAATGTTTATCTTCGGGAACCGGACATAGCCCTGACCATCCGCATCTGGATGACTGGGTTCATAAACTAACCGGTACTCCTGGTCGACAGGTCGGAGCGAACGGACCTCTACGCCATCAGTACCGCCTTCCGATGGTAACGCGGAAGCACTGTTTACATTTCCGATGTGCCCTGCACTGGTGCTGTGGATTCGGGATACCGTATCTGATAGCACTGCGGAGAACTCTTTTCCCTCCAACTCCCGATAAATCGGTGTCTGCTTTTGATACGGTGTGCCCTCTTTTGTTCTCGTGGTGTTTACATTTGCGATATTTTCCGACACGATCTCCATGGCATGGCGATGTGCCTTTAAAGCGGTAGAGGATATGTCAATCCCGCGAAATAAACTGTTTAACTTCATACTACGCTCCCGCAGTTTATCTATTTCTTCCAGTGGTTGCCGTATCAAGATTACTAAATCGTTGGCGCATCACCCGGGTTAATACAGCATAGTACAATTGAGTTTTTGCCATGATCCCCATTTCGTTATCCAAATCGACATTATTGACCTTCCCTTTCTCAATAGAATCCTTGACTTCAACGGGTTTTACCTGTTCAGCCCGCCTGTCATTCAACGCTGTAAAATGGCCCCGGTTTGTTCTTCCTATCTGTACTTTTTGTGTGTTATTAATACTCCGTAACACTTGCTTAAAATCGACTTCAATACGATGATATCCCGGCGTGTTCTGGTTGGCGATATTTTTTGCTGACGCACGCTGCTGGGATACTGCCGCCCCCATTACCTTTTGAATGGAGGAAATGAATTTTGAGTTATCCATTGGTTCCTGGTGGTTTATTTTTTCCTGTCGCTATGAATTTTACAATGACTATGCCAACCGAAAGCGAGATTCTATTAAAAATTAGTAAATGTTGTAATGACTTGTCTTGTGGGGATGACTTCTTGGGGGCAAAAAAAATCCCCGTCATCACAAGGATAACAGGGATTGGAAAATATTTCCGATGCGCTGTGGAATTTTTCCGCTAGTTCCCGAAAAAGGACTCGTTAATATGGCCGTCCTCAATGTATTGGTTCAGCTTGTTACGCAACGTACGCACGTTGATTCCCAGACTCTCAGCACTTTTTGTCCTGCTGTAATCATGGTACTCCAGTGTCTGGAGAATAAGGTCCCGCTCCATCTCTTCAATGGTAACGGGCGTATGCATATTCAGCATGGATTCCGGCTCACTCTCTCCATCATGTCCATCAATAAAAAGCACATCCTCCGTCAGTGTATTTGCCTGGGACAGGATCATCGCGCGTAAAATTCGATTTTCAAGTTCGCGGATATTGCCGGGAAAATCCTCCCGGAGTAAGCGTCTTAGTGCTTTATCTTCGAGCTCGGTTACATCACGGTCAGTTTCATCGCGGAATTTTTCCATAAAATGGAAGACTAGCAGTTCAATATCTTCCCTGCGCTCTGAGAGCGGCGGCAGCACGATCGGAATGGTGTTCAAGCGGTAATAAAGGTCTTCCCGAAGTTTCCCTTCTTCAATCGCTTGCTGCAATCTCCGGTTAGTCGTGGAGAGAATGCGCACATCTACCTCAATCTGTTCATCGCCTCCAACCCGGTGAAACTCCTTCTCCTGGATTGCCCGCAATAGTTTCGCCTGGAGTCCGATATCCATTTCTGTGATCTCGTCCAGCAGCAGGGTCCCGCTATCAGCCAGCTCGAATTTTCCGATACTTTTCCGGATGGCACCGGTGAAGGCTCCCTTTTCATGACCGAAGAGTTCACTTTCCATGAGCGATTCCGGCAGAGCCGCGCAATTTACCCGAATAAACGGTTTATCTGCCCGTTCTGAGTTATAATGAATGGCTCGTGCAACCAGCTCTTTACCCGTCCCACTCGGACCTTGAATAAACACAGAGGCGCGACTATTGGCAACTAGTGAAATAGTTTTATATATACGGCGCATTTGAGAACTTTTTCCTATGAGTTCACCAAAACGGTCCTCACCACGCACAGAAATATTGGTCTCTTTCCGCTTGTTTGATGTAATAAACCCATCGATAATTTCATAGATATCAGCCACTGAAAACGGTTTAGTAATGAAGTCAGCGGCGCCCAGTTTCAGTGCTTTAACGGCATTTTCGATTGTCCCATATGCCGTCATCATTATTACACCAATTTCCGGATACGTCGCTTTTACCTTTTCCAATAGTTCGATGCCAAGCATACCGGGCATCTTATAGTCGGTAAGCAATAAATCAGCAGGATGATTTTCTAGATAATCCAATGCAGAATGAGCATCTGTAAACCCTTCGACTTTATAGTTTTGGCGCTCAAGTGCTTGCTGTAAAAAACTCACCATATACGGTTCATCGTCCACTACCGTAACCCTGAAAGTCTCATTCGACATTGACCAATACTCCCCTGTTGTCATTACGCTTCCTATGAGATTATACGAGAGGGAACCTTTCGAATAGCTTATTAAATATACGCAGTGAAATCAACAAAATGTCATCCGATGGTTTCATAAAGATACCCACCCTTCTCTGGCAAAGGTTGCTTTATCCGTTTTAAAAAGATCTGGTCTTTTAGTACACAGACCTTTCCACCATCAATCTCCTCCTGGACAAGCATTTCATGTTCTCCTATGATAAAGCGAACGCCCGGGTATATCTTTTTCCGAACAATGATGAATGGTTCACCGGGGTTAGCAGTATGGGTGTTCATTGTCTGTAACGTTTCCCGTTTATCCTCCAAAGCCATGATCTCCTGGGAAATTTCTACAATTTTTTCCGCAAGTAACTGCGCCTCATCCTGATAATTCGCTTCAAGATGCTGCTGCCGCCGAATTAACAATGCCAGATAATCCAACCTGCGTCGTATTTGGCTCTGCTCTTTCTCCAGCGATTGTAATTGCTGAGAGAGAGCCTGGACTTCCTGCTGCTGCTCCTCTTTAAGATTTGCCTGGATTTTGATAGTAGTGGGAATACATGCCGTTGACCCGGCCACATTAGCCGTCACTAATTTTTCACTCCAGGTCATGCCTCCCCGAATTAAACCCGCCTTTGCATCCACATAGATATTTCCATATGCTTCTATAACTGACCGGGAAACATACCGTTCAATTACCACATCTCCCTCAGCAATTACTCTGGCATCCTGGATATAATCCGCATGGACATTACCGTCAGCAGTGACCAGTGATTTTTCAAGTCCATTGATTCCATTATGAACAATAATGTCACCACCTGCCGAAACATTTGCACCTTCAATGCAGCCAAATACTTCAATATCAGAATCGGAATGGACCTGATGCCCGGCAAGAATATCTCCTTCGATTATAATTTTTCCCCGGTAGCAAATATTACCCGAGTTATAGTCTATATTACCCTGAATTCGTAACCCTTCTTTGACGGAGAGTTTTCCGTTATCCAGAGAGATATACCCGTCGACACTGGCATAGAGGGTTAACCCGTCCTCAGAGAGATGGGTATTTTCACCAGCCGGGAACTCCAGTTGTTCCGGTTCATAAGGAATGCATTCCCCGGTGACTGTGTAACCGTGTTCAATCGGCCCGGGCGGTAATTTTTGGGCGAGGATTTCATTTTCCTTTACCGTCACAACATGGAACGGATGGGTTGATAGCATAGGGAGATCCCACTCTACCATCTCATGGTAGATAATCTCTCCCTCATTCACCGATGTAGGTTCCCGGCCGGTTGCCGCCACAACCCGGAATGCCGGCAGATTATTTTCCAGCGCCGATTGAATTGTTTCCAGATGATATCCTGCACGGACGTTGTTCTGCAGTAATATAAAAAGACAATCATCGACGGTGATGTTTATTCCTGGTGACGGATCTTTAATGTGCAGCCATGCTTTCATTAATTCCAGGGATATTTCTACATCGATGTATTTTGCCTTGACCTCCTGAAATGGATGGATTGATCTGCCAATTATGATCCCTGATTTATCGGGTGGGTAACCCTGGAGATACGCCAGTTTGCTCAGCGCGGGGATATTAAATCCCGTGTATTCCTCACTGGTGATCCATGCAAGTACGTTTTTTGCTATCTTCTGCGTTTTTTTACCGGGATGGAGGACAAATTTATCATCCTCCTGAACAATACCAAGTCCTGATGGTATAGTGATATTTTCAGATTGTTTCGTCATATTCAAGATAAATTCGCTGTGTCGACCCACAGCCACACCGAACGTCAATGGCTGTTACCCTGCCGTCTTCCATAACCGGCGTGCATTGCATTGAGGTTGATTCATGCTGTTCGTGATGGCGAATAACCTTCGATTGTCCTTTTTTTATACTCCCCTTTTTAAAAACTTGATTTTCCCGGCTCAGTGTTCTTGCGCCGTTTTGTGGCCGGGTGTCTGCATGAGTAAGAGGGATGAAAGAATTTTCTTCCATAAAGTTTGTGTCCGGTAATTTTTTCCGATTTATTTTGTAGTCCTCAGTTCGGTCTGTATTGGGAAACCCTACTAAACGGAGATTCTCAATACATATCAGGATGATTTCACTGTAAGTCTGTACAGAACTAATGCAAACAATATGCCTGAATATAAAGTCCGCATACAGCGATGTTTATAGTTAAGCGAGAGACAGGAATAATTTAATACGAAAGGAGAATGAAACTATTGCAGGTTTTTCATAATAAGTTTCGGGATTTCATGAAGTGGTGCCTCTGTTGTGCAGGCACCAAGGTTGTTTGCGGCAGCCGGCATACCGTAGACAATACAGGATGCTTCATCTTGTCCGATAGTGTATGAACCGGCCTCTTTCATCAGCAATAATCCCTCGGCACCATCCGCGCCCATTCCTGTCAGGATGACTCCCATGGCATTTTTTCCTGCGGAGCGGGCGACCGATTTAAACAGGATATCCACCGCAGGTCGTTGATGATGGATCCGCGGTCCTGTTTTGACTTCAACGTAATATTTCGCACCGCTTCTTCGCAACAGCATATGAAAATTACCTGGCGCCAATAACGCCCTTCCAGGATATATGGCATCACCGTTTTCTGCTTCCTTTACTTCGAAGGGACAGAGTACATCCAACCGTTGAGCGTAAGCGGTGGTGAATTTCGGCGGCATATGCTGAACAATTACTATTCCCGGTGAAGTTGGCGGCAGATGAGTTAGGACTTCTTTAATTGCCTCTGTACCGCCTGTAGAGGCTCCGATGGCCAGAATTTTATTGGAAGTAGTATCCAACGCCGGCGTGTGTGCATTGCTCGCCTGCGGTATCGTCACTGGTTTAGTTTTCTTTGGTGTGTTTCTGAATTTTGCTTTGGCCGATTTTGCTGCAGCAGCAGCACGGATTTTATGCGATAATTCAACGCTCAAATCTCCGACAGAATAACTGGTTCCTGGCTTCGACAGTACCTCTACAGCCCCTGACTCCATTGCCTTAAGTGCCAGTTCGCTGTTGGATTGAGTCAGAGAACTTACAATAATTACCGGCATCGGATAATGCCGCATTAGCTTCCGGAGAAAAGTCAAACCGTCCATTCGTGGCATCTCTAGATCGAGCGTCAGCACATCCGGTTCCAGTTTAATGATTTTTTCCCGAGCTACGTATGGGTCGATCGCAGTGCCGACTACTTGAATATCCGGTTCTTTTTCCAGTTCCTCGCTGAATACCTTTCGGACGATTGCCGAATCATCCACAATCAGTACACGAATCATGCCTCATTCTCAATCAGGGTTAAGTGTAACGGATGATTATTAATAAAACAGGTCTCACTCTCATATGATTCCCCGGCATCGGCCTTTATAGTCGGTGGTCCTCCGTCTAATATTTTTGGGATAGACAGGTGAGCAACTGCGGGTAAATTGGTTGCATTCATAAAATTCCCAGCGATAATATTCGCCATTTCTTTAATAGAGGAGTGCACCAGTTCCTCTGAGATCTCCTCTGCCGGGAGCCCTAGAGAGTTGCTGGCAATTTCATGGCTCAGTGCTTTGGCAAAGGTCAGATACACGGTAAAAAAATTGCCTGCCTGGATCTTTACAGTTATGCCCTCTCTGGGATTATATAAGGTGTCTTCCGGCTCTGTTGGAAGCAGGAAGCACATTTCCTCGAGGATGTTAAAAGTCCAGGTCTTCAGTATTGCTATATTCGTTTGCATAGTTTTCGTGTCCCATAATCTCTTTCAGTACCTCAGCAATAGTTTCCGGTTGAAATGGTTTTTTCAGGTATTGCACCACACCAAGAGTTTTAGCTTTTTCGATGACTGGTTCCCGTCCGTCTGAACTCACGACCACTACCGGAACACTATGCAGCACCTCATCTCTTTGCAGATGTTCGATAAATTGCAATCCGTCCATCACCGGCATGTTAATATCAGTAATGATGATATCGACCCAGCTTTCCTGGCACTTATCCAGGGCCTCCTCTCCATTTTCTGCTTCCAGGAGGTTTTTTACCGGAAAGCCGGACATTCTGATGGTTTTCAACATAATTTTTCGCATTGAAGGAGAATCATCAACGATAATGACATTGTATTCCATGGTTTACACTCCCAAAATATTATGGTGCTAAAATGTGAGTTATCGTATTGACACGGTCTGCACCCAGGGACAAAATTTCATCGATATCCTGTGGTGAAAACCCAAAGAAATCCCGGATTTTTCCCATATCCTGATAGGTAAGTCCATCAGATATTGTGCCGGCACCCATAACAAAGGACAGCCGGTCTGCAAACGCTATAATCCATGTCACTCTGGAGTCTTCATCCGGTTCAACCTCATGATGATTGGCTGTGGCATGTACGATCTGATCCGGGAAATTCCATTGGGATAGCAATTTTCCGCCCACTACGGCATGGTTGGTACCGAGAATCTCATTTTCTGCTAAATGAAACGGTAGTCCCTTGCTGGAGACCAATTCTGAAATCTGTTCATATTCGTCCTCCACGTACTGACTGAGAATCAATTTTCCCACATCATGCATCAAGCCAGTAACAAAAAGGTCGGCATCAGCCTCACCAACGTTTTCCCCGATAACTTCAGCCAGGCTGGCGGTGGTAATTGAATGGTTCCACAATTCACCATAGTTACTCTCATATCCCGGCTGAGACCCGTTAAAATATTGCATACTTCCACTTAGCGTCAATAACCGGCGCAATTCCCGGTGTCCTAGCAGGACGATAGCCTGCTTCAGGCTTGTTACCCGTTGGCGTAACCCATAATAGGATGAATTACAGCAGCGTAAAATATTTGCCGTAATCCCCACATCGTATTTCAGCACATTGGTCAATTCTTCAGCTGAGGCCGACGAATCATTGATTATTTGCCTCGCCTTTAAAACTGTTCTTCTGAACGGCGGGAGTCCGGATAAATCTTTTTGAATTGTTTCAATGTCAATCATAACTCAAGGATCTCCCCGGAGCCGATTTTCAAGGTTATCTTGCCCGTGCTTACCTGTAATCTGACTGTCCGGTTAACACGACCGCCGACATGCTTTTTATGGATTAATACGTTGTTTTTCCAATACATTTTTCGCAATGCGGTAAAATTGCGCTTCCCAATGTTGAAGTAATTATTGTCGTCCACCACCTGTGCTCCCCCGACCACCGCATTGCGAATCCGCTGTTTTTGTGCACCCAGGTCATACATTTTTTTGTAAAGTAGCGGGACACCTGTGTTAATGTATTTCGCCGGATTATTGATGGCGGTCCCCCTGTTCTCAATTTCTGAATCAGGCAACATTACGTGTGCCAGCCCTCCCACGCGAACCACCGGATCATATACCGCAATTCCCAGACACGATCCCAATGCATACGTTACGAGTACCGTCTCCGGATCATTAGATACTTCCAGTGATGCCACGCCGATGATAATCTTGTTCTCCTTTTCGAGAGCGGACTCTACGGCCATTACCATTGCTCTTTATCCATCTTTTCTGTAGATGGTCGGTGCCACATATTGAAAATTGTGTTTAACACTACTCAAGCTTTCCGAATGCCCAACAATAAAATAGCCTCCTGGTTTCAGCACCTCATAAAATTTATTTACAACCCGATTCTGAGTCGGCTTATCAAAATAAATCATCACATTTCTGCAAAAAATGAGCGCAAATTGTCTTTGAAAAGGAAAAGGCGATAACAGATTCAACACATGGAAAGTAATCAGATCCCGAACTCTTTGAGAGACCTGATAGAGATTCTCGTTTCCCCCTCTTTTTTTATGGAAATATTTTTTAAGTATGGGGCCGGGCACCGTTTTGACCTTTTCGGGTTTATACAATCCGGTTTTTGCCGTCTCAATAACACGTGTTGACAGGTCAGTTGCCAACATTTTTACGCGCATCTGGGGAGATAATACATCATTTTCCAGGATTTGCATGGCGAGTGTATACGGTTCCTCTCCCGTTGAACACCCGGCACTCCAGATACGGATCTCCCCTTCTCCTTTCACCGATTTAAGCGTCAGGATATCTGGCAGGATAGTTTCACTCAACCATGTGAGATGGTCATCTTCTCTGAAAAAATAAGTATGGTTTGTGGAGATGGTGTCCAGGAGTTCTACGAGGCGATTACCGGTATCGTCATTCAGTATTTGGCCGTAATAATCATCAAAGCCACTAAACCCCTCCCGGCGAATAATTTTCCCGAGTCGGGCCTGCACCAGTGATTTTTTACCTTCATGGAGGTTAATACCCGCTTTTTCGTAAACAAGGTTTCTGATTTTGACGAATTCCTGGTCTGAAATTTTTGCGCCCATAAATTGACCGTTCCCGCGGTTGTGCTTGAAAGACAAACCAGATTTATCCTTCATTGTATATTTTTGTTCGATAATCTAAACTATTTATTACTGAGTTATTTGGTTCATCCCTGGAATTATTTTTTGTCCTATTTTTTCTAAAGGGACTCTTTTCGCTACTATGATTCCGATTAGATTCACTAGAATTTTTGTGTTCCTTATCACGGTTCAGTGATTTGCTATTGGCGCCGTTTATAATCCGGTATAACTTCTCAACGATATTGAGTAATTCGTCCGACTGCCGGTTAAGATACTCCGCCGAACTGTTCGTTTCCTCCGCGTTAGCGGCATTCCGCTGGGTTACCTGATCAATCTGTGAGATAGCGAGACTCAACTGCTCAATTCCCTCGCTCTGTTCGTTGGAGGCCAGCGCAATTTCCTCGACTAACTCATTTACCTCACTCGCGCGTGCTCCGATTTCCTCAATCTCATCCGACATCTTCCCGACGATTTCCACACTCTGTGCTGTATTCTTCAACGACCCTTCCAGCAGATCCGCGGTATTCCTGGCGGCTTCCGCAGCGCGCTGCGCTAAATTCCTCACCTCATCAGCTACCACGGCAAAACCCTGTCCGGCTTCTCCTGCTCTCGCTGCTTCCACTGCAGCATTCAGTGCCAGCAGGTTTGTTTGAAAGGCGATTTCATCGATGGCACTGATAATTCGGGATGATTCCTCTGCGGATTCCCGGACTTTTTCTATGGAAAATTGCATCTCGGACATGGTCGACAATCCCGCATTAGTAGCATCATTAGTTTCTTTGGATAACGCGGTAGCTTTTTGTGCACTACTGGAGTTTTGTCGCGCCATCGCGTTGATCTCTTCCAGACTTGCACTTGATTGCTCAACCGAGGCTGGCTGCTCGCTGGAGCCTTCGGCCAATTCCTGGCTTGCATCATTAATATGCTTTGATGACGTGTCCACGGACTCCGCACTTTGGGACAATTTGTTCGTTACCCACAAGACAGGACTGACAATCGAACCGGCCAAAATCCATCCCAACAACAGCCCCAGAATAATTGCGACGGCTCCCACTATCAACAGATACCGGTTCATAAGAGTGGCAACTTTGGCGTTATTCTCCAACAATGCTGCAATATTTGATTTAATATCATATTTCGAGGTTTTTATATCCCGAATCGTCAAGTTTGCTTTTTCATCAAAGGTATTTGCAAAGTCAATTTTCTCATCAAGTCCTGCAAGGTATCCTTTACGCGATATCTCGTTCGCGCGATGAAAAAAATCATCAATGTTGTCATAGGCGGGGAGAACCTTTTGTTCATACACTGCCATTTGCTTATCAATATTTACGGAGTTGGTATTTATCTCTTTCACCGCCCTGTGTAATTGGAGATGGGATTCTTTTAATTCCTGAATCAGCGAAAGCAGGCTTTGATCGCGCGGCGAAAATTCCTGCAAAAATTTTCCTAATCTGCATAGAGTTGGATCGGTCTGACCGGTAAACTGCTGCCCGGTTGATACAGCGTGCTCCAGCTCCCTCCGCCAGATGTTGTGATCAAGCAAACGTGCACCTAACACCAGATATAGCGGGTTTGTCTGGCCGTTTTCCGTGTAACTGTATTTATTTAATTGAAGCTGGATTGCCAGACCATTTTTAGCCACCTCAAGTATATCCCGTAATTGGCCTGTAATGTTGTCGACTTTCGTTTGTGACAGATCCGAAGAAGTGGTTTCAAGCTCCTTTATTTTTTCTTCAAGTTTGGGGATGCGCTCAGATTTGATATAACTGCCAATTTCTCTAATTTCGGTGTTTGACCAGGTGTTAAACAGGCTATAGATGTCAGAGGTCAGTGACAGTAGCTCGATTTCCGATTCCATCAAAGCATCTTCCGCCGGGTATTCCTCATAAGAAATCTCCCTGGCGTTTCCGTCGATCACCCTGACAGCGTACCATCCCACAAATGTTCCGATGCCAATCATCGATGCAAACATGAGTGCAAAAGCCATCAACTTTTGTCGCAAGCTTAATTTTTTAATCAGATTCATCATTAGAATCCCGGCCCTAATGAAAGTTTACGCGAATACACAACCCAGTTTGTCATAGTCCCATCTATTATTCGGATGTGGCCCTAACCACTTTCAGTTCTTCGCTGGTAAGGACCTTGTCAATATTCAACAACGTTTTGATGCCATCGTCCTTCTTTGCAATTCCAAGGATGAATTCGGTATCCACATCCACACCAAAAGAGGGCGTTTCTTCAATCTCTTCAACAACCACATTAATGACTTCAGACACGGCATCCACTACGATTCCGATTTGTGTTACCCTATCATTCTCGGGTATTTCAATAACTACGATGGGTGTCCGGTCATCGGCTTGTTTATAGTCCAGACCAAATCTGCTTCGCAGGCCAAGCACCGGAATCACCTTTCCGCGCAGGTTGACGACGCCTCGCACAAATTCAGGAGTTCTGGGTACAGGAGTAACCTTCATCATCCCAATAATCTCACGCACCCGGAGAATAGGAATTCCATATTCTTCCCTATCCAGTTGAAAGGTGATATATTTTCCCTCCAGATCATTTTCGGCTAACTGCATCGTGGCTTCCATCGCTTTAGTACCCATGACTATCTCCGATATTTATGTACATTTATACTCTACACTTAAACAAAAACTTTATGTTAGTTCTGCCGTCCCGGACGTTTCCAAATTTTGTTTTTCTCTATTATCGGCATCCCTGACCTGTCGCAACCCATACATGTCCAGTATCAGTCCGACTGTTCCATCTCCAAGGATAGCCCCGCCAGAAATCCCTGGCAGTCTTTGCATTTTCTCGCCCATGCTCTTTATAACGATTTCCTGTTTATCAATGAGCTGATCGACCAGGATCCCCACTTTTTCACCGCCGGAATCCACAACCATGACGATACCTTCCGATGGATTTTCCTGAGCATTCTCCACGTTGAAAATCTTATGCAATCTGAGGAGGGGTAATATTTGCTCACGCACCCGGATTGTCTCACCGCGGCCAGCAATATAGTTATAGTCCTCTTCTGCAGGCTGAATGGATTCTTCGATAACCAGGGTGGGGATGACATATTTTTCATTTCCGACACGAACAATTACCCCATCGATAATGGCCAGAGTCAGCGGTAATTTTATGTAGAAGGCAGACCCTTTTCCTTCGGTGGACTCAACCTCGACTTGTCCCCGCAGTTTCTCAATCGTGCGCCTCACCACGTCCATGCCAACGCCTCTTCCTGAGACGTCGGTCACCGTAGTTGCCGTGGAGAATCCTGGCTGGAACAGCAGGTTATAGATTTGTCGGTCTGACAGTTCCTCATCGCCATTAATTAATCCTTTTGATTGCGCCTTTTCCATAATTGCCTGCTTATTCAGACCAGCGCCGTCGTCTGACACCTTTATCACCACATTACCGCCCTTGTGGTAGGCATTAAGTGTAATCGTGCCCGCTTCCTCCTTCCCAGCCAGTGTTCGGTTTTCCGGGGACTCAATGCCGTGATCACAGGCATTTCGAATCATATGTACAAGCGGGTCATAGAGCGCTTCCACCATATTGCGGTCTATTTCGGTCTGCTCCCCTTTCAATTCCAGGTTGATTTTTTTATCGGATTTGTGTGCCAGATCCCTCACAATTCGTCGCATTTTGCGGAAGGTAGATTCAATGTGAATCATCCGCAGAGACATTGCAATATTCTGCAGAGTGGAAGTGATGCGCTTCAGCTGGGCCACATCATCAATCAGACGCTTATCAGCGGTGTTTCTGATTACCATGTTCTGGGCAACCATATTCTGAGTAATCACCAGCTCACCAACCATGTCGATGAGGTAATCCATTTTGGTGGTTTCCACCTTGATCGCACCGTTACTTCTGGCACGGGGTTTATTCTGTTGGGTGGCTTGTGCTGTTGTCTCTTCAGCTGTATCTGCCGGGTCCTGCTTCTTCAATTCTGTATTATCATCTTTTGTTGATTTTGCAGTATCGAGATTTTCCGGCGTATCCGTTCCAAGATGAGTCACCCTGGTAATTAGATTATGGACATCTATTTCATGGTGGATATGCTCCCCTGATTCCAGTGATGATTCCACTGCGCTTGTCATCTCGCGGATCGCGTCAATACCGCCAAGGATGCAGTCCGTTATTTCCGGATTAATACTCAAATCACCGGACCGGGCTTGGTCGAGAACATTTTCAAATTCATGTGAAACCCGGTTGATATCGCTCAGATTCAGAAATCCGGCAACACCTTTAATCGTATGGAAACCGCGGAAAATGGTATCTACGCATTCCAGATCGTCCGGATTATCCTCCCACTTTATCAGGTTTTGTTCAACTGACTGGAGATGTTCCTCACTCTCCTGCAGAAAATCCCGGACTAATTCCGGATCTTCCAGGTAATCGTGGACTTCCTGTTCGCTGGCCTGGCTCCTGTCCGGTTCCTCTGCGTGAGATTGCTCCTCTGCCTCAGTATGGCCCTCCCGGAATTGTTGCTCTCCCTCCTCTCCCTGCTCAGTTTCCTCATCCAGTCTCTTTTCGGCCTGAGCTATGAGTGCCGCAGAATCAACGGAATGTTCAATAACCGCCTGTTGTTCAAGGCTCTGCCCGACTGCTGCGAACATTCCCCGGAGTGAATCAACGGCTGCCAGGATCAGGTCCGTTAACTCACGAGTAATTGTGAGCCTGTCATCTCTGACGGCATCCAGCAGGTCCTCAAAGGTGTGTGCAAAATTCTGGATCTCCTCCAATGCCAGAAAACCGGCTACTCCCTTAATAGTATGAAATGACCTGAATATGGAATCCAGTCGATCCCTGTCGTCCGGTTCGGTCTCAAGAGCAAGCAGGTTTTCTTCTACCTGTTGCAGATATTCTTCGCTCTCCTGGAGAAAATCTTCTGTCAGTTCTGGATCATCGAGAAATGCCGGCCGTTCTTCATCAGGTGTAATCTCAGGTTCCTCTTCCATTGAAGTACTTTCCGTATTGGCGTTCTCATAGAACTTCCGCAGCGATTCAACACTTTTTTGGAATTTTGAAATCAGTTCATCAAGGTTTTGCTGTGAGGACTCGGATTGAATAGACTCCAGGTATTCCTGCAGTTTTTGATACTCCTCCTGATCTATCGACTTCTCAAGTTCACTCAGCAGGTTGCTCAAGTGCGAAAAGTCGGTTTTACTGTTTGGATCAAGCAGTATTATCTCTTCGATTAACTGATTCAGTTCGTCTACTATCACGGAAAATTTCTCCATTGTTTGCTTTAGAGTTCCGTCTATTTAAAACCCTGAAAAATCTCCGTTTTCTCCAACTACTTCTTTTTTCTTTTCCGACTCAAAGGGAATTGCCGCCTCTGCATCCCGGCCATCCCGAGATGGCTTTTCTTTTCCTTTTCCCTTTGGTTTGGTACTAAACGACTTTTTTGTTCCCTCTGTGCGGTATCGTTCAACTGATGTGCGTTTTGCCCCATTGATAATTTCATTAAGTTTTCCAACCGCATCTAACAGTGTAATGGCCTGGGCATTCAGTTCTTCCGATGCAGAAGCTGATTCTTCACCATTGGCTGCGATTGCCTGAGTTACCTGGTCAATTTGTGCCATTGCCAGGTTTATCTGCTCGATACCCGCCTGCTGTTCATTGGACGCAGCATTGACCTCACCGATCAATTCAGTAATTTGCTGGGCCAGTTCTCCGTTCTCGTTCATCGCCTCGACTAACTGGTCACTGTACTGTGTAGATTGGCGGATCTGGTGGTTCGAGTTTTCAATAAGTTCGGAAGTCTCATTGGCAGCCTGAGCTGCGCGCTGTGCCAGATTACGGACTTCATTTGCCACAACTGCAAACCCCTGGCCGGCCTCGCCGGCTCTGGCGGCTTCTACTGCTGCATTCAGTGCAAGAAGGTTGGTCTGGAAAGCAATTTCATCAATGGTTTTGATGATTTTTGCCGTCTCTTCACTGGCCTCTACGGCTTTTCCAAGGCTGGATTTTGTCTGCTCGATCCGCTCTCCAATCAGTTCAAAATTTGGACCAACTCTCTCAGTCATTGTTCGGTTGATTTCTTTGGTATTTTGGCTGTTCTGCTGCGTCATAGCGGTGATTTCTTCAAGGCTGGCACTGGTCTCTTCCACAGAGGCCGCCTGCTCCGATGCGCCTGCCGCCAATTGCTGGCTGGAGCTCGAGACCTGGTCCGACGCTGTCGCCACCTGTTCAGATCCCTGGGTCAAATCATCAATAATATTCTGCACGGGTTTTACCACAGATCGGGATACAAATAAAATAATCAGAATTGCAATACCGATGATACTCAAAGCCAGGACGACAGATACGTTGCCCATGCGCCGCACAGGTGCATATAATTCATCAAGTGTGGCACCTACCACTACAACCCAGTTTGTTCTGTCAGTGCGCATATAATTGGCCTGCTTCATCTCCCCCTGCCACTTATACACGACCTTCCCGGATTTTCCCTCCAGGAGTTTTTTACCAAATTCAAAATCTGTCAGGTTGAGATTCAGAATATTTTTCCGGTTCGGATGACTCAAAAGCAGCCCGTTTTCATCCGTGATATAGGCGTATCCTTCCTCTCCCACTTCCACCGGATCAATATACTGGTCGGAGAACACAAAGAGGCTGACAACCGTTACTAATACTCCTGTATTTTCGCCTTCCTTCAGGGCGTTTGAAACCACGAATACCGGATCGCCTGTCAATTTACTCTCCATAACATCCGAGATGACCTGCTCTCCCCGCAGAGATGCCTGGAAATAGTCACGCTGACTGATATTCACTTTACCCACCTGGGACTCGTCTGATGCAGCGATCACCGTTCCTGTTCGATTGGCAATAAGCACTGCTTCCAAAAACGGATAGGTGCTGGTGTATCCATCAAGAATTCTTTCGACCTCCTCACCCATCGTTCCTGTTGATATAGCGGTTCCGAACTCGGGTTCATTGGTCCAATTGGCAGAAATTCGTTCAATATCAGCAATCCAGGCGTTCAGATTCCTCGTTGTGGATTCAGCCAGATTCTCCATTTCTTCATTGATCTGGTGTTCCATGGCATTTTTCGCCATGCGAAACGACAAAAAACTTGTGCTCCCCAATCCAAAAACGAGTAATGCTACTGTGGGATATAGAAAACGCTTTAGCAAATTGAGTTTCATTTATCCTGTGCCTTAATTATTGCTTAATAATTTTGTCCATTTTACTGGATGTTTTATTCGTATTATCGGCATGATTTCGAAAATCAATAGCTGAATTCCGAAAAATTTGCAATTTTATGACAATAAAGGAGAGACCGGGAAAACAGGATTTGGCCCTTAAAAAAGGCTAGTCTACCTGACTCCTCAGGATCTTTTTAATGGTTTTTAGAAGCTCCGGGACCTCCACTGGCTTTTGCAATAGTGAGTCAAACCTGACTTCTTCGGATTCTTCAACCCGATTTCTGTCCACCAACCCTGTTAATGCAATAAATGGCACAGATTGATTCATCTGCTGAATATGCCGTAAAAGACTGATCCCGTCCATATTTGGCATTTTAATATCAGTGACCACTATGTCGATGTCTCCGGGAGTATCCAGAAACTTCAAAATTGCGTTTCTTCCGTCATCAGCAACTGAAACCTTATACCCATGTACCCGCAGCCGTTCTGCCATCAAACTACGTAACGGCGCCTCATCTTCAACCAGCAGAATATGTTCACCGCTGCCATTCAGATCCTGCGACATTCGCCCAATTGATTCAGTCTCCACGGAAGAGGATGCTGCGGGAATGCCCATCGTCACCGTTGTACCGTTCCCCGCGTGACTGTCTACGGTTATCCAGCCTTTATGCTGCTGCAAAATACGGTAAGCCACCGTCAACCCCAGACCCGTTCCTTTTCCCGGCTCCTTGGTGGTAAAAAACGGGTCTAATATTCGGTTTTGTGTCTCAGGAGACATACCGGTTCCGGTATCTGATACGGCAATACAGTAATAGTCATATTCTGTGGACGCATTATGCTTTTGGACCATCGTTTCTGTCGCATGACTGATAGTTAAAATGATCTCACCACCGTTTGGCATGGCATCCGAGGCATTAATGCAGAGATTCAGGATCACCTGTTGCAGCTGTGAGGGATCTCCGTATAGTGTTGCTTCGCCAACTTGTGAATCAATGGTAATGTTTATGTCTTTCGAGAGGGTATGCCCCACGATATCTTTGATACTTTCCAGATATTCGATGCCCGAAAAAGCCCGAAACGACGGTGTGTCATTTCTTGAGAAAGATAATACCCGATCGGTTATCGAGCGGCCGCGGGTGATGCTGGAATTAATCATCTCAATATAGTTACTCAGGCCCTCGTCCTGTATTTTCATTTCGAGGAATTGCGCTGCTCCCGAAATTGCGGCCATAATATTGTTGAAATCGTGGGCGATACCGCCGGCCAGCACCCCGATGGATTCCAGTTTTTGCGCCTGTAGCAATTGATTTTCCAGCGTTTCCTTTTCGGACTCTGCGCGTTTCAGGTCAGTGATATCCTGAGCAAATCCGATAACACCGATAACCTCCGAGTCAATACTGTGGTAAGGAACGGTATCCACAAGAATTTGACGTTTGCCATGCCGGGTCTCCAGTACCTGTTCTTCCTTCAGGACCGATTGCCCTGTTTCAATGACCCGGGATTCAGTTGCGGCACCGTGTTCATGCTGTTCCGGAAAGATCTGCCGATATGTGTTGCCTATTATCTGTTGTATCGGGGCACCCATTGTTTCAGCAAAACGCTTATTTACCCGGATATACCGACGGTTCAAATCTTTGTAATAGATTAATGCCGGTGAGGAATCCAGCATGACCTGGAGTTCCCGTCCTTTTTGTTCCAGAAATTTCCTGGATTTTTCCAGTTCACCCGTCCGTTTATTTACCAACTCCTCCATGTTGGTATAAATTTTAAAATATTCCCGGGTGGACGTATCATATTCTTCTCTGGTTAGTTTCAGATCATTGGAGACGTGTTTCAGCTGGATTTCAAGCGATTCTATTCGCTCCTGGAGTTCCTCAATACGATCGGTTCCTTTATCCCGGTTATCCGTCATAATGGAACCACCCGTCATCCTCGAGTTTTGCAATTTCTTTTAGGACTTCCAGCATGATGAATTCCAGGGCTTTTTCACGGATACCCAGTTTGAACAGATAATGCCTGTACTTTGATTCATTCTGATACGGTGCATCCGCATACCCAATACCATTTTTATGGCAGATATAGTCGGAGACAAACAGCACCATTGGCATTTGCTGCATTGCCCGGTCGGAGAGGTCCGGATCATGGTGGTGGCCTATGGCAACCCCCAGTTGTTCAGGTAGCCCCCAGTTTTCGGCCAGTACCTGTCCCACCTCCGCATGGGTAAATCCCAGGATTTCCTGTTCTATTTCAGGAATATTTCTCTGCTCTCTTCGGCGGATATCTAAAATTTCTCTGAATTCCTCATTCAATAACTGATCTATTATAATAATCCCTATATCATGCAGCAATCCTGCGGCATACATGGCATCTCCGCGTTCACCAAACTCCCTGCGGTAAATATACTTTCCGCACAGGGCCGCACCGACGCTGTGCTTCCATAACTGTAACCGGGAATACCCTCCGTACTGTTCATCGCGCCTAAAGAGCTCACATACTTTTTGACTCAGAGCAATTTCTTTTAGCGAGTCAAAACCAATCCAAATCACTGCCTGTTGAATTTCACTGATCCGGCGCATCCGGCCAAAATATGCCGAATTGGCAAACCGCAATACTTTGGCAGTCAGTGGTGGATCCAGCTCGATGATTTCTTTCAGTTCCTTGGCAGTTGAACCCGGATCATTAATTACGCGGACAATCTCCTGTACGACCCGTTTGACCGATGATATCTGGGATGCATTAATCAGGTCCAGTAAATCCATTAAACTACGGTTATTATCTGTGGCCTGCATTATGTGGAGTGTTCCCTATGATTTCTCGGTTAAATTTCAGGAGAAAGATATTCTATAATATTTATCTAACTATATTATTATCATTTATATATACCATCCCATCATAGTAGAAGACAGGTCTTTCGGTTCTATTATCGACCCAAATGGCCGGTTACTTAGCTGATAATCTTTTAATTCCGGAATTAAAATTTCGTGTGTATCCCGAGAATGCGGACTCCTGCGTTAAGCGGATTAATTAGATACTATAACACTGCTGTAAAAGGTGTTTTCCAGGGGATATCGAGCTATACGAATAGATAAGTACCGAGGAGATCCGTCCGTCATACAGGGCATAAGTAAAGAATCCCCTTAAGCGAGTATATCATCATCTCTCTGGAGACCCTTTTCTTCCCCTAGTGAGTCCGCCGGGAAACTACATTCAGAATGACACGTTTGGCCAATATCATAGAACGAGGTAAATAAAGGATGGATAATTCTGGCAAGTCAAACTTTAAAAAACTCAGATTCTGTCCTTTGAAGCGATCGGTAAAAGATAGTATTATTCCTGGTCCAGTACTTTCCGGACCTTTAATGCCAACTCCTCACGTGAAAACGGTTTTTGCAGAAAAAATACCTCGGCATCCAGCGTCCCCTGATTTTCGATGACATTTGCCGTATAGCCTGACATAAATAAAACCCGGAGCCCCGGATGTTGGTTTTTCATTTTTTCCGCCAGGTCTCTGCCATTCATTTCAGGCATAATTACATCAGTAACCAACAGAGAAATGCGGTCATGGTAATCATCGGCATACTGTATTGCCTGCCTGGCGGTATCAGAAGGCAAAACGGTGTACCCCAGGCCCTCTAAGACCATTTTACCTAGTTTGAGAATTGCCGGATCATCCTCGACCAACAGTATTGTTTCATCGCCGCTGTGGACTTGTTCCGGTTCTGTGGATTCACGTTTGTGCTCCCGGTTTTTCTCACTGGGCGGAAAATATATTTTAAAAGTCGTTCCAACTCCGGGCTCGCTGTAAACATTGATGAAGCCCTTATTCTGCTTAACGATTCCGTACACCGTTGCCAGCCCGAGACCTGTTCCTTTGCCCATTTTTTTGGTTGTAAAGAATGGCTCAAACACTTTGTCGAGTATATCCTTTTCCATTCCGCATCCATCGTCACTAATGGAAAGCTGGACATAGTTTCCCGGAGTTACCTCAGGATATCCCTCGCTGCGTTTGTCAGAGAGGACGATATTCTCTGTTTCGATGGTAATTTTTCCGACCCCCTCAATAGCATCCCGGGCGTTGACAATCAGGTTTGCGAGAATTTGATCCACCTGGACCGGGTCGATTTTCAAATTCCAGAGGGGCTTACCGGGAAGCCAGATGAGCTCGATATCCTCGCCAATGAGTCGCCGTAACATTGACAGCATATTTTTTACGACATTATTAAGGCTAAGGATTTGAGGCTGGGTTATTTGTTTCCGGGCGAAGGCCAGAAGTTGCCGGGTCAGGTCAGCCGAGTCCTGTGCAGCCTGCCGGACTTCCTCCAGCATTTGGTACGCTGGATCGGTTTCACTTATCGATGTCAGGGCAAAGTTTACCTGTCCCAGTATAACGGTGAGTTTATTATTAAAATCGTGCGCAACGCCACCAGCCAAGTGCCCGATGGCATCCATTTTTTCTGCCTGCCGGAGCCGGGATTCCAGTTTCAGGCGCTCCCTGATATCACGGGCAATGACCATTATCTGTTCAGGTTTCCCTTCCCAAAGAATTGGCGACGTACGCACTTCCAAAGGTATTTCGTTCCCAGACTTATCAATAGCTATAGATTCAAAAAGTTTAATCTTGTAATCGCCTTCAAACCGGTCCGTCTTTCGGGTGTTAAAATCCATTTTTTCATCTGGCGGTACAAATTCAAATACACTCTTCCCCAAGAGAAAACCCGGTTTGTACCCTAATACGGCATACACCTGGGGGTTGGCGTACTGGACAATCCCATCCATATCATGCGTGATAATCAAATCGGGTGCCGTCTCCATGAGCACCCGGAACTTGTGTTCACTTTCCAGCAGGGCCTCTTCGGTTTCTTTCAGGTTCGTAATGTCCAGAATTACTCCACTCCATACCTGTTCGCCCCCCTCCTCGGATGGCTGGGGCTGTGATGAAAGCTGGATCCATTTTCGTTTTCCCGAAGGAGTTAAAATTCGAACCTCGGACTGGAATATTTCCCCGTATTTATTTGCCTGTTCATCCTCTACTTCCAGCCGGCGCCGGTCCTCCGGATGCACGGTGTCCCACAACAGGGCAGAATCTTCGATAATAGCCTCCGCCGGATGTTCAAAGATATCCATACAATCCGGGCTGATATACAGAAATTGATTATTGCCATCATCATCGCGGATATAATCATACAGTACGCCGGGGATGGACTGGGCAATCCGCGTCTGCCGGGCCCGGCTCTCCTCAAGTGCCAGCTCTGCTTCTTTCTGCTCTGTAATATCCCGAAACGTTGCCAGAACCTGTTCCGGTTCACCAGGGATGTGTACGTAGCTGTTTGAGACATCAAACCACCGGGTCTCCCCATTATGCAGCACAAATTTGCTGTTGACCGTTTCGGGATTGGTCTTTGCCCGAAATCGCTCACTGTGCATTTTTAGGATATGGTCTTTGTCTTCTTTATAGAGAACGCTGAGGGGGTGCCCCTCGATTTTTGTTTTCGGCAGACCGAATATTTCGCAAAAGGCCGGATTGACCCGGGTGATTGTCCCATCCTTATCCGTCAGCCGCATACCGTCTTTAGTGCTTTGCCAAATGTTTCGAAAGCGCTCTTCAACTCCTTTCAAATCGGTAATATCGCGCGTTACTGATAAGATAACCTGCTCGTTATTTATCCGGATAATATTGGCAGACATGAGTCCGATTTTTGTCTCACCATTCTTCGAAAGAAATTCGGCTTCGAGGTTCTTGACAACCCCCTTTTCTCTGAGTTCCGAGACTAATCGTTTCCTGTCCTCAGAATTTTTCCAGATATTGAGTTCAAGCGAAGTTTTTCCGAGGACGTCTTCCGGTGTATACCCCATGATATCGGTAAAGCCCCCATTTATTTCAAGATACATCCCGTCAGCGAGACGGTTCAGATTGACAGAATCCGGACTCGTTTTGAATGCCGTGCGGAATTTTTCTTCGCTTTCGCGGAGTATCTGCTCCTTTTCGTATTCCTCGGTGACATCCCGAAACACCATGACCACTCCACTGATATTGCCTTCTAAGTCCACAATGGGTGCCCCGGAATCGGCAATTTGATACTCGGCGCCATCCCGTGCTATCAACATCGTGTGATTGGCTAATCCCTGGGTTTTGCCGGTCTCGATTACTTTTTTTACCGGGTTTTCCACCGATTCCCTGGTTTGTGCGTGAATGATATTGAAAACATCCTCCAGCGGCTCTCCTATTGCCTCATTCTTCTCCCATGCCGTCAACTTTTCCGCCACCGGGTTCATCCGGGTAACCCGACCTTCAGCATCTGTCGTAATCACTGCATCGCCGATGGAATCCAGGGTGATTCGCAGATTTTGCTCACGTTCCTTGAGATTTTTTTGCGCTTTCTTCCGCTGGCTGATATCGAAGATATGAGAGTACAGAAGTTTCCTTCCGTCAATCTGAATAGCGCCTGTGTATACTGCCACATCGACAACGTCACCATTCGTCAGTCGATGTTTAAATTCGTAATAGCTCCGTTTCGATTCCCTGGATCGTTTCAATTCTTCTTTGACCGCATCAGAGGACAACATATTAATATCGGAGACCCGTATCTGCCGCAACTCCTCCCGGGACCAACCATAGAATTCGCTTGCCGCTTGATTGGCGTCTACTATCTCCTCTGTTTCCGGGTCAATTAACAGGATGGCAACATGGTTATTCTCAAAAAGACTGCGGTACCGCTCCTCGCTTTCCCTCATTGCTCGGGTAATCCGAATCCTGTGCTCCTGCTCCGCAATTATTAAGCCCATTACTACTGTACCCAGCGGATAAATCACCAACACCGGGAGCCATATCTCTCTGAGCAGATCCAACGCAATGGAACCGGGAAGGAGTAACTGACTGATTAACATTGCAATGGTTACAACAAAGCCGAATACATAGAGCAAGATTGGATTTTGAAAATACGGTTTTGATTTGAAATTGCGATGCGCGATTACACCGATCAAAGCCGAGGCAACGATGGTACTTATGCTGGCAAAAACGCCTATACCGCCGAGCCAGATACGGAACAGGGCCGCCATGGCTCCGGCGACAATCACCGCAAGCCCTCCGCTGAATAAGCCGACCAGACTAATAACGATGGAGCGTGCATCGTAAATTACTCCGGGCCGCGGTTGGACCGGCACAAGCATTACCAAAATCGCAATAAGACCGAAGGAAAATCCAATAATGACCCGATTCCGTCTGCAGGAAAAATTCATAAATCCGTAAAAATAACCGTAGAGAAGGCTGACGGTGATTAGTAAAGCAATATTTAATAACAGTCCCTCGTAATCCATAGTGTTATTCTTTGACTTTTTTAAGTGACTTTTCTTGATGTGCAAGGCAATTGGAACAAATCCCGTGTGAAAACCTCGGGTATGGTTCGTGCACCAAATCGGGGTTATCTTCCAGCGCGGTTTCTAACGTCTCCCAATGTTTGCCGGGCATCCCCACTTTTTTACACCAGGAACACATATGAATCAAACGTTCGCTTTTATTCGTTTTTGAGGACAGTGCAAAGATTGGCTCACGGCTTTCTGACTTTTCCAGCCAGGAAGTAAACTGCACTATTTCCCCGGATTCCGAGGAGATCCTCATTCTCATACTACGGCGTAGAGATGGGGAGTCGCACTGGTACGGGATCGTTAAGGATTCCCCGGTCTCCCGGACATTATTCAGGAGAACTCGGTAATATTCCTCGACCCCGTTCGGTGTGATAAAACTCCACAGACTCCTGCCAATTACTGCGCCGTCGGTCAACTCACCTGCATCGTTCTCCCGTGCAAACTGCTCAAAAGCCTCATTGACGTAATCGATTCTATCGTTTGCATTGATAGCATAAATGTATTTCTGGCTGTCAGACATTGCGCGGAAATTCTCCTTACTTTTCTGTCAGTAAAATATGCAAAGCAACATGAGAAAATTAGAACCTATTTTACGTTTTCCAAAGTCTTCCGAATGACACCAACTATATCTTCCACCTGAAAAGGTTTCCTGAGTGCTATCGTATTATTTTCCTCGATATATCTTTCGGTGCGATCATCGGTATATCCGCTCATCAGGATGACCCGTAAGTCGGGCTGTATTTCGGTAGCCCGTTCGGCAATTTCCGGTCCGCTATTTCCGGGGAGGATAACATCGGTCAGGAAAAGATCGTACGGTTGATCCGCTGTCCGTATCTTCTCTATTGCTTTCTCTCCTGAATACACGGCCACCACTTCCACCTCGTGCATTTCAAGTACCATTTTTATAAACCTGACGATATTTTCGTCATCGTCGAGTACCAGCACCTTCGTTCCCCTAATCGGGATTACCGGCTCGCTTACTTCCATCTCTTCTTCGGAGCACACTTCCTCCTTAACTGGAAAATACAGGTGGAATGATGTCCCCTCTCCCGGCGTACTTTCAACATAGATGTTACCGTTACTCTGTTTGACGATTCCAAACACCGTAGACAACCCCAGCCCCGTTCCCTTGCCTTTGCTCTTCGTTGTAAAAAACGGCTCAAAAATCTTTTCAAGCGTCTTCTCAGTCATGCCGACGCCCGTATCGGAAACGGAAATGCAAAAAACTTCATCATTATCAACAGCAATATCCGCAATAATCGATTCGGACACTTCCGAACATCTGAGTACTTGCGTTTCGATAGTCAGGTCACCGCCTTTCGGCATAGCGTCCCTGGCATTAATGGTTAAATTCATCAGCACCTGCTCAAATTGGCCGAGATCAATATAAATTTTCTTCGTTGCCTGGGACTTAACCAGATGAAAGTTGATGTCTTCCCCGACGAGTCGCCGCAGCATTTGGAACATGTGATCGATAAGAGCATCCGGATCTATCGATTGCGGCTTCAGTTCTTGCTTTCGGCTGAAAGTCAGTAATTGGCCAGTGAGTTCACCGGCCTGCTCTGCAGCCTGCACGATCATGCGCGCCATATCCTGATGTTCTTCGCTGCCACTGTCCGTTTTCAGCACATTCGCATATCCGCGGATGACCGTTAACAAGTTATTAAAATCGTGGGCTACGCCACCGGCAAGCCGCCCCACAGCCTCCATCTTCTGGGACTGACGCAATTGGTTTTCCATGGAGAATTTTTCAGTCACATCCTGTTTAACAGCGATATAATTGACTATTTCTCCGGTGTCGTCCATCACGGGTGAAATGATCGCTTGTTCATGATAAAGTTCTCCGGATTTACGCCGGTTGATAAACTGTCCCTCCCAGGTTTTTCCGCTGGCGATCGTTGCCCACATCTCCCGGTAAAAGTCGTCATCATGTTCCCCGCTCTGCAAAATCGCAGGGGTTACGCCTACGGCCTCGTCATACGAATACCCGCTAATCCGCTCAAACGCGGGATTTACATAAATAATAGTCCCGTCCGGATCGGTAATGACGATTGTCTCTCCGGTCTGTTCGATGGCCGAATGCAATCGCTTTTTCTCCAGCGCCTTTATGCGCTCTTCCGTGATATCTTCAACGGTCCCGTCAATATATTTAATTTCACCGTTTGCCTCCCGAACCGCACGTGCGCTTTCCCGAACAATAATTTCTTCCCCGTCTTCTCGGTACCAGATACTTTCAAACGATCGGACTGTATCATTATCATCAAACAATGAAAGGAAGTTATCTCTGGAATAGTCCGGGTGGAAGACATCGTGATACAGGTTACGGTTTTTTAATTCTTCGAATGACTCGCAGCCCAACATATCCACTAGAGTCGGATTGGCAAGGATAATTTCGCCCTGAGGTGTTGTCCTGTACAATCCAATAGTCGTATTTTCGTATAGTGACCGGAATCGTTCCTCCGATTCTTCCAATTTATGCCGAATTTCGTTACGGTGAGTAATATCCATCGCGGACGTAACGACATGTTTCTCCGGTGCATCCGGATTCGTTGCGGCGGAACTCAATAATACGTCGATATTTGTGCCGTCTTTCCGTTTAAACGTTGTTTCAATACAGCCGATACCTGTTTTAGCAATCTGTCCATATTTTTTGGTGCCCACTTCGTTATAGGTCTTATCATCCGGGTATACAATTCTTGCGGACTGTCCGATAAGTTCCTCTTTGGAATACCCGGTCATTTTGCAAAACTCGTCATTCACCGTTTCGAATACGCGATCGGACAGCATCCCAATCCCGATAGGGGCGGCGCAATACAGACACTCCAGCTTTTGCAAATGTTTATTCAGAGATTTCTCAGCCTCTTTTTTGTCTGTGATATCATGGATAATTGATTGTAAGAGGGTGCGGTCATCTACCTGGATCGGACTGGAAAAAACTTCTACATACCGTTTACGCCCATCGGCCATCTGATGTTGAAACTCAAAGCGCGATTCTTCCCGGGACAGCGCTTTTCCCATACATTTTTCCACTTCCGCGGCAGGTAGTTCGTTAATATCGGCAATGAACAGTGCCAACATCTCGTCTTTGGTATAGCCATAAAAATCGAGGGCCGCTTGGTTTGCATCAACTATCTTCCCATGTTTTTCCGGATCAACGAGCAGTTTGATTGCACTGTGCTGTTGAAACATCTGCCTGAACCAGTTTTCGCTCTGTTTCCGCTGCTTCTCCGCTTTTTTCCGGTCCGTAATATCCTGTACGATCCCGACCAATTTTTTAATGTTACCGGCATCATCTCTATAGCGGTAACACTCTAAATGTACCCATCGAATTTCTCGGGTGTCTCCTTTAATAATCCGATGCTCAAGTGGAGAGTCCTCGGTTGCTGTGGAATCCGTGAGCGCGTGTTCAAATTTCCCTTGGTCATCTTCATGTACCTGGGCAAGGAATTTTTCATATGACGGCCGGAAATTTTGTATCTTTTGCCCGAAAATCTGATACATTTGCGGCGTCCAGGTGAGTGTCTTTACCTCTAAATCAAGCTCCCAGCTTCCGATTTTCCCGATTTCCTGTGACATCTTCAGCAGATCCCGATTATTTTTCAGCACCTCCAGGGTTTGGCTTTTTGAGATTTCTGAAGTAATTCGGTCGATAAACGCCTGAAAGTAATTTTGTATTAGCTCCTGATTTTGAATCGGTGTGGTTGACAGGCCGAACACAATCCCAAGCGCTTTTCCATCATTTTCAAAAAGTGGCGACCCGACATACCCCTCAGCTCCCAATTCGGCCAGTAACTTATCCTCCGGGAATTTCGCCTGAATATCCTCAGGATATATACAGAACCGTTTCCCTACGACATTTTCACAGGGTGTTCCCGCAAGTTCATACTCAAATTCTCCCATAATTTCGCCCTGTGCGTATCCGCCAGTTACCCGCACGGTATTTCCGGAAGGCAATAATTCCCCGATGCACACATATTCGAGGTCCATATTCTCTCCGATGTCCTTCGATACTGCCTCAAAGAACTCCCGACCACTCAACCCTGCATAACTGGTCGCCAGGCTCCGGAGTGCTCCTTCAAGTCTCTGCCTGTCCGTCACATCACTTGCCATTGCGACAAGTGCAGGGCCATGGTAATCAGTATATTCAAAATTTAAATCGACTATATAAGTACTTTTATCCTTCCTGTAGTGTTTCCCCTGAAACTGGACCTGTTCCTTTTTATAGCTCAATAACGGTGCGACTAATTTTTCAAAATCCCCCCGGGTTAGATCCAGTTTTATCTCCCATGGATGCATCTGTAACAGTTCATTTCTCGAATATCCAAGATTCGCCACAGCAGCCCGGTTTACCTCTTTAAACCGGAAGCTGTCTGCATCGATGACAAAAATTTCATTCAGGGATTCGTGCAAAATTCGGCCGAGTTTCCGGGCATGGGTTTCAAGTGATATCTGCTTAGTGATATCCCGCAAAGAGGACAGAAGAAGCTTTCCATCATTTGCTGTTTCGATGAAAGAGTTCCTGAACGTAATGGTCTTTTCCCGGTCACCATCAGTGACATATGTATGGTTATAAGATTCCGGAAGATCCCCGGACAGAAATTGATTTTTGTAGTCATTAACAGGAAAGAACATTTTGGTAACTTCATTATCAATAATTGAATGCCCCTGAAGTTTCCCTTGTGGCACCCCGAGTATCTCACTGGCAGCAGGACTCACCCGTTGTATGATACCCCTTCCATCAATAAGGATTATCCCATCCCTGGAGTTTGTCCAAACCTGCTGGAGCATGTCCTCCGTATCTTGCTGCAGGCGAATATTTTTTAAACGTCGACTGACCAGGTAATACACGATACCGACAGTCAACAAAATAAAAACGACCATGCTAATATGTAGATTTCGTATTGGTGTCTTGACCAGAGAATTCCAGCCGACAGATGGTACACCTGCCAATATCCAGGCGCCATCATCGGGAATGGTGACCACCGATTTTACAGGGGATTGGTTAACAATATTTTCCGGACCCGCCAGAACCTGGCTTTGACTATTTAGCAGCGCAAGCCCGATATTATCCGGCCCGGGAGAAATACCCGCCTCATTCAAAATGACAGGCAGATCATATTCGATGCTCACAACTCCCCAGAAACCATCCTTATGATTCAGAACATGCCATGCGGTAAAAACGGCTGTCCCCTTCTCCGGTGTATATGGTCCACTGAGTACTATCTGTTTAGTGTTGGCGGTGGATTGTATCGCTGTTTTTACATCTGCTTCTGCATCATGCAGGATATTTATACCTATCGCATCCGGAGTCTCGGGGAGTGGATACACAAAACGGACTATACCGTCTGGCGCCACTGAAATTTTCCTTATCCCAATGGCACCCCTTGTGAGCTTCTGTGAGAAAGATTCAAATTCTTCCATATGAATAACACCGGATTCGGCGAGCTCGCCTTTGATTATTGCTTCTACTCCATGAAGGAGGGCGATATGGTTTTGGAGCATAGAGTCCAGGAGGTTATTGTAGGGTGCAATCTCCAGTTGCAACCGTTTTCGCTCCTGGCTCAACAGCGCTTTTCGGTACCACTCATTTATAGGAAATGCGGAAGCAACCAAACCGATAAGGAGTAGACAACTTACGACAAGCGCTAATCGATTTTTCCGGCTTGTAAAGTGCGACTTTAGTGCATTAATTGGAGTTTGCATTCAGCTTCTCAGGGCTTGGTTTTCAATTGAAGTTGGATATGATTATTTATCCGTACCAATGTCAGTCTTCTATAAGAAAACAGCCGGTGTCCCGGGGGGGGGGGGGGGGGGCGGGGCCAACGGGCACGCTGGCGGAGGGAGCGGTTGTAGTGGCGTTTCGTG